>JACKQG010006600.1_pt1 | contig 12127 bp, 9 predicted proteins | sample 8237621 | NCBI WGS metagenome assembly JACKQG01 (sample SAMN15677084, study PRJNA649215) | marine metagenome | biome: marine; feature: Black Sea; material: saline water; isolation source: suspended particulate matter (SPM) from the Black Sea western gyre | collected 2013-06-09/2013-06-10 | depth...
CCCCCGCCCGCCGCCGCCGGGGCGGCGCCTTGGCGGGCGAGACGCTCCGGCGCGCGCGCTGGCGGGCCTCCGCCGATTGGGGCGAGAACCGTTTGGCCGAGATGGCCGGCGGCGCCGCCGAGCTGGGGGTGGTGGCCGACGCCACCAGCTCGCCGAGCTTCGCCCGCCTGCGCGCCAAGTTCGCCGAGCGTTTCCCCGAGGCCACCTGGGCGACCTGGGAGCCGGTCGGCCGCGACGAGGAGGTCGCCGGCTGCGAGATGGCCTTCGGCCAGCCGCTGCGGCCGCTCTACCACTTCGAGCGCGCCTTCGCGATCCTGACGCTCGACGGCGACCCGATCCTGGCCCACCCGAACGCCCTGCGGCACGCCCGCGGCTACGCCAGCAAGCGCAGGCCCGAGGGCGAGATGAGCCGGTTGTTCTCGGTCGAGAGCCGCTACACCCCGACCGGCGCCGCCGCCGACCATCGCCTGCCGCTGCGGTCGGAGCAGATCGAGGCCTTCCTGCTCGACCTGGAGGCCGAACTGGCCGCGCACCACGGCCTGGAGCTGCCGGACGCTCCCCGGGGCGGGAATCTGGCCGATATCAAGGCCAGGGACTTGTTGTCTGCGGTCGCCGAGGACCTCGCGACCCACCGAGGGTCCGGCCTGATCACGGTCGGGGCCGCCCAACCGGCCCGGGTCCACGCCCGTGCCCAGCGGCTGAACCAGCTCCTCGGCAACGCCGGCCGCACCGTCGAGTACCTGATGACCGCCCGGACCGACTCGATCGGAGAGCTGCGCCAGGTGGCCGACGGCCTCAACGCCGGCCGGATCCGCACCGTGCTCGTGCTCGGCGGCAACCCGGTCTACGACGCCCCGGCCGACTTCGGCTTCGCCGAGGCCTACGCCAAGGCGGAGGAGCGCATCCACCTGTCGCTCTACCGCAACGAGACCTCGCTGCGGTCCACCTGGCACCTGCCGCGGGCGCACTTCCTCGAGTCCTGGGGCGACTGCCTCGGCTGGGACGGCACCCTGACCCTGCGCCAGCCGCTGATCGACCCGCTGTGGGGCGGGCGCTCCGAGCTGGAGGTCCTGGCGCGGATCGTCGAGGCCGTCGAGCTCGAGGGCAGGGCCATCGTCCGCGAGACCCACCAGGTCGACGACGGCGCCTGGCGCACCATGCTGCACGACGGCCTGCAGCGCGACAGCCGGCCGGCCGGGGTGGCGGTGCGCGGCGGCAGCCTGCCGGCGCCGCAGCTCCGCGCCACCCAGACCCGCGCCGAGGTGGCCAACGGCGAGCTGGAGCTGACCTTCCACGCCGACAGCACCCTCCACGACGGCCGCTTCGCCAACAGCGGCTGGCTCCAGGAGCTTCCGGATCCGCTGACCACCCTGGTGTGGGACAACGCGGTTCTGATCGGGGTGGCGACCGCCGAAGCCCTGGGGGTGGAGCACGCCACCCTGGTCGAGCTGGAGGTCGGCGGCCGGAGGCTGCGGCTGCCGGCCTACGTCATGCCGGGCCAGGCGCCCGGTTCGCTGGCCGTCGCCCTGGGCTACGGCCGCACCGCCGCCGGCCACGTCGGCGGCCTGGTGAGCGACGGCGTCGCCCCGGTCGGCTTCGACACCTACTCCCTGCGCGGCAGCCAGGCCCCCTACCTGGCCACCGGCGTCAAGCTGACGCCGCTCGGCACCAGCTTCGAGCTGGCGACGATGCAGGACCACCACCAGATCGACGTGATCGGCCAGGAGGGCCGTGACGAGCGCATGGGCCAGGTCGTCCGCGAGGCTGACCTGGAGGAGTACAAGAAGCACCCCGACTTCGCCAAGCACATGGTGCACCACCCGCCGCAGGAGTCGCTGTGGCCGGAGCGCACCTATGAGGAGGGGCGCAAGTGGGGGATGTCGATCGACCTCAACCAGTGCATCGGCTGCAACGCCTGCACCATCGCCTGCCAGAGCGAGAACAACATCTCGGTGGTCGGCAAGGAGCAGGTGCTGCGCGGCCGCGAGATGCAGTGGATCCGGATCGACCGCTACTTCAAGGGCGAGCCGGACAACCCCGAGGTGGTCAGCCAGCCGATGGCCTGCCAGCACTGCGAGATGGCCCCGTGCGAGCAGGTGTGCCCGGTGGCCGCGACGACCCACAGCAGCGAGGGTCTGAACGACATGATCTACAACCGCTGCGTCGGCACCCGCTACTGCTCCAACAACTGCCCCTTCAAGGTCCGCCGCTTCAACTACTTCAACCTCAACGAGGACCTCAAGGGTCCGGACAACGAGGTGCGGTGGATGGCGAAGAACCCGGAGGTGACGGTGCGCTTCCGCGGCGTCATGGAGAAGTGTTCCTTCTGCGTGCAGCGGATCGCCGCCGTCAAGCACGACGCCCGCGTCGGCGACCGCGAGGTCGGCGGTGACGAGGTGGTCACCGCCTGCCAGCAGGTCTGCCCCACCGGGGCGATCGTCTTCGGCGACCTCAACGACCCCGGCAGCCGGGTGGCGAAGCTCCAGGAGACCGGCCGCGCCTACGAGATGCTCAGCGAGCTGAACCTGAAGACCCGCACCCGCTACCTGGCGCGGGTCCGCAACCCGCACCCGCGCCTGGCCGGCGCCGCTCCGGCGGCCCACGCCGGGGAGGAGGTCCACCATGGCTAGCCCGGCTGGCGCGCACGATCTCCCCGAGGCCATCCGGCCGCCGAACCTGATCCAGGGCGGGGAGGACTTCAGCTCGATCACCAACACGGTCGCGCGGGTGGCCGAGTACAAGCCGCCGCGGGGCTGGTACATCGCCTTCGGCGTCTCGGTGTCGATCCTCGGCATGCTCCTGGTGATGCTCGGCTACCTGTTCTGGGAGGGCATCGGCATCTGGGGCAACAACCAGCCGGTGGCCTGGGGCTGGCCGATCGTGAACTTCGTGTTCTGGGTCGGCATCGGCCACGCCGGCACGCTGATCTCGGCGGTGCTGTTCCTGTTCCGGCAGCAGTGGCGGACCTCGATCAACCGCTTCGCCGAGGCCATGACGATCTTCGCGGTGATGTGCGCCGGCCTGTTCCCGGCGATCCACGTCGGCCGCCCGTGGCTGGCCTACTGGCTGTTCCCGATCCCCAACCAGATGTCGATGTGGCCCAACTTCCGCAGCCCGCTGCTGTGGGACGTGTTCGCCGTCTCGACCTACGCCACGGTCTCGGCGCTGTTCTGGTTCATGGGCATGATCCCCGACCTGGCGACGCTGCGGGACCGCGCCACCAAGAAGCTGCCGCGGCTGCTCTACGGCATCTTCGCCCTGGGCTGGACCGGCTCCAACCGCGCCTGGCACCGCTACGAGCGCGCCTACCTGCTGCTGGCCGCGCTGGCGACGCCGCTGGTGCTGTCGGTGCACTCGGTGGTGTCCTTCGACTTCGCGGTGGCCCAGCTCCCGGGCTGGCACACGACCATCTTCCCGCCCTACTTCGTGGCCGGCGCGATCTTCTCCGGCTTCGCCATGGTGATCACCCTGATGGTGCCGGCGCGCCAGTTCTTCGGCCTGAAGAACCTGGTGACGATGCGCCACCTGGAGAACATGTGCAAGGTGATCATGGCGACCAGCATGATGGTCGGCTACGCCTACGCCGCCGAGTTCTTCATCGCCTGGTACAGCGGCAACCAGTACGAGGGCTTCGTGTTCGTCAACCGCGCGCTCGGTAATTACGCCTGGGCCTACTGGACCATGGTGACCTGCAACGTCATCCTGCCGCAGATCTTCTGGTTCAAGAAGATGCGCACCAACCTGGTGGTCATGTTCATCATCGCCGCCTTCGTCAACGTCGGCATGTGGTTCGAGCGCTTCGTCATCACCGTGACCTCCTCGAGCCGCGACTTCCTGCCGTCGAGCTGGCACTACTTCACGCCGACCCTGTTCGACGCCCTGGTCTTCCTCGGCAGCTTCGGCCTGTTCTTCACCTTCTTCCTGCTGTTCTGCCGCTTCCTGCCGACCGTCGCCATGGCCGAGGTGAAGCTGGTGCTGCCCGAGGCCCACCCAGGCCACCGCCACCACGGCGAGGAGGGCGAGTGATGACCGCCGACGCCAGGCTCTACGGCGTGCTCGCCGAGTTCGACAACGTCGACGACCTGGTCGACGCCGCCAAGCAGGTGCGCGAGGCCGGCTACACCCGCTTCGACGCCCACACGCCGTTCCCGGTGCACGGCCTCGACGACGCCATGGGCGTGCGGCCGACCATCCTGCCCTGGATCGTGCTGGCCGCCGGCCTGGTCGGCCTGTCGAGCGGCTTCCTGATGCAGTGGTGGATGAACGACGTCGACTACAGCTACGCCATCTCCGGCAAGCCGATGTTCGGCCTGCCTGGGGCGGTGCCGGTGGCCTACGAGCTGACCATCCTGCTGGCCAGCTTCGGCGCCTTCGTCGGCATGCTGGCGCTCAACAACCTGCCGAAGTGGTTCCACCCGCTGTTCCGGGTCGAGCGCTTCAGCCGCGCCACCTCCGACCGCTTCTACCTGGTGATCGAGGGCCGCGACCCCAACTTCGGCCCGCGCACCTCCGACTGGCTCGGGGGGCTCGGCTGCACCGCGCTGGAGGCGGTGCCGATGCCGGACGAGCCCGAGGGCCTGCCGCGGCCGCTCAAGGGCCTGGCCTGGGTCATGACCAGCCTGGCGCTGCTGCCGGTGGCGATGATCGCCAACGCCCGCTTCTCCGAGTCCTCGACGCCGCAGATCCACCTGGTGGGCAACATGGACTTCCAGGAGAAGTACAAGGCCCAGCAGACCAGCCAGCTGTTCGCCGACGGCCGGGCGATGCGGCCCGACTCCGCCGGCACCGTCGCCCGCGGCGAGCTCGACATCAGCTCGCCGCAGGTCACCGGCAGGAACGCCGACGGCAGCTACGTCGCCGGCTTCCCGGTGGCGGTCGACGCCGGCCTGATGGCCCGCGGCCGCGAGCGCTTCGACATCTACTGCGCCACCTGCCACGGCCTCAACGGCAAGGGAGACAGCGTCGTCAGCCGGCGGGCGCTGGCCCTGCAGGAGCAGGGCAAGGCCGCCTGGACGCCGCCGACCGACCTCACCAGCCAGGTGGTGCTCGACCAGCCTCCGGGCCAGATCTTCGAGACCATCACCCTGGGCAAGAACAACATGCCGAGCTACGCCCAGCAGCTCCGGCCGCGCGACCGCTGGGCCATCGCCCTCTACATGGAGGCGCTCCAGAGCGCCCAGGCCGCCCCGTCGGAGGACGAGTAGATGACGCCCCAAGCCTCCCGGCTCCTCGCCCACGACAACCTCCACGACGCCGGCCTCAGCCGCCGCTTCGGCAACCGCTTCCTGCTGATCGGGCTGGCCGCCCTGGCCGTCGGCCTGGGCCTCGGCATCGCCGACGGCGACGAGCTGCGGCACTTCTTCCACGCCTACCTGGTCGGCTACGCCTTCGTCCTGAGCGTCGCGCTGGGCGGCATGTTCTTCGTCCTCATCCAGCACCTGACCAACGCCCACTGGAGCGTCACGGTGCGGCGGCTGGCGGAGTTCACCATCGTCAGCCTGCCGTGGGTCGGCGTGCTCGGCCTGCCGCTGCTCTACCCGCTGTTCACCGACGCCGGGCTCGAGGAGCACGGCGGCCTGCTGTGGCCGTGGATCCAGCCGCTGGGCGAGGACGCCGCGCTGGTCACCAAGAAGGTCGGCTGGCTCAACCCCGGCTTCTTCGCGGTCCGGATGCTGGGCTACTTCGCCGTCTGGGGCTTCATGGGCACCTACTTCGTGCGCAAGTCCCTCCAGCAGGACCTGACCGACAGCTACGAGCCGACGCTCAAGGCGAAGAAGTGGAGCGCGCTGGGCATGATCGTCTTCGCGCTGTCGCTCACGGCGGCGGCCTTCGACCTGCTGATGTCGCTCGACCCGGCCTGGTTCAGCACCATTTTCGGCGTCTACTTCTTCTCCGGCTCGCTGATCGCGATCTTCTCCTGGCTGATCTTGACGGCGCTGTTCATGCAGCGCACCGGCCGGCTGCAGCACGCGATCACGGTCGACCACTACCACGACCTCGGCAAGTTCCTGTTCGCCTTCGTGTTCTTCTGGGGCTACATCGCCTTCAGCCAGTACATGCTGATCTGGTACGCGAACATCCCCGAGGAGACGCTGTGGTTCGCCCACCGCCAGACCGAGGCCTGGATGCCGGTGTCCTGGCTGCTGGTGGTCGGGCACTTCATCATCCCCTTCGCCGCGCTGCTGAGCCGCCACACCAAGCGCCGCGTCATGGTGCTCGGCTTCTGGGCCGCCTACATGCTGGTGATGCACTGGGTCGACCTCTACTGGCTGGTCATGCCGGCGCTCGACAGCCAGGCCCTGCACTTCGGCCTGTGCGACGTCGCCACCAGCGTCGGCATCGTCGGCCTCTACGTGGCCGGCCTGTGCCGCATCGCCGGCGACCGGCCGCTGATCCCGGTCAACGACCCGCTGCTGGCCGAGTGCCTCGCGTTCAAGAACGTCTGATCCGCCATGACCGTCCAACCCGACCGTCCCGACTCGCCCGGCCTGCTGACCATCGCCGTGTCCGGCTCGATCATCACGCTGGTGGTGGCCTACCTCGCCGCCGCCGCCTTCCACATCACGACCCAGCAGCAGACCGAGGCCAAGCGCCTGGCGCGCGACGTCTCGCCGGTCACCGAGCTGCGGGCGGCCCAGCGCGCCGACCTGAGCGGCATCGAGGCCGCCATGAGCCGGGTCGTCAGCGAGCACGACTAGACCGCGGGGCATGAGCACCTCCCTCCGCGCCCTGGCCCAGCCGACCGTCGCCGGTCTGCTGTGGGGGGCGCTGGCGGCGGCCGCCCCGGCGCTGCAGGCGCCCGGCCCGCTGCCCGCCGACGCCAGGATCGGCATCGAGGAGCGCCTCGGCGCCCAGGTGCCGCTGGAGCTCGGCTTCCTGGACCACGAGGGCGCGCCGACGCGCCTCGGCGAGCTCTTCCCGGGTGACGGCCGCCCGGTGCTCCTGACCATGAACTACAGCGGCTGCCCGCAGCTCTGCAGCGCCCAGCTCGACGGCCTGGTCGAGTCGCTGCGCGCGGTCGAGCGGGACCCCGGCCGCGACTTCCGCGTCGTCACCGTCAGCATCGACCCCGAGGAGTCGCCGCAGACCGCCGCCGCCACCCGCGGCCGCTACCTCGCCGACTACGGCCGCGACGGGGCCGACTGGAGCTTCCTCACCGGCGACGAGGCCTCGATCCGCGCGCTCGCCGACGCGGTCGGCTTCCAGTACGTGTTCGTCCCGGTCACCGGGGAATTCGCCCACGTCGCGGCGCTGTTCCTGCTGACGCCCGCCGGCCGGGTGGCCCGCTACCTCTACGGCGTCCGCTACGAGCCGCGCACCCTCCAGCTCTCGCTGGCGGAGACCGCCGCCGGCGAGCTCCGTTCCACGACCGACAAGATCCTCCTCTACTGCTTCCAGTACGACCCGGCCGAGGGCAGCTACGCCCCGGCCGTCCGCAACCTGACCCAGGTGTTCGGTGCGGTTCTGGTGGTCGCGCTCGGCGGCTTCCTCCTGAAGCTCTTCCGGCAGGAAAGCCGCAACCGGGAGAACCCAGAAGCATGAGTCCGTTCGCACTCCCCTCCGCAGCGATGGCCGCCCTCCAGGGCGCCCAGGACGGCGGCACCTTCTTCCCCCCGCAGGCGACCGAGGCGGCGGCGGAGCACGACAGCGTGTTCTTCCTGATCTTCTGGATCTCGGCCTTCTTCTTCGCCCTGATCAACGTCGCCGCGGTCTACTTCGCGATCCGCTACCGCCGCCGCGCCAAGGGCGAGCCGGTCGAGAAGTCGCCGAGCCACAACACCAAGATCGAATTGGTGTGGACGATCATCCCGACGCTGATCGTCTGCTACCTGTTCTGGATCGGCATGACCGGCTACGTCGACCGCCGCACGGCCCCGGCCGGCGCCTACACGGTCTACGTCACCGGCCAGAAGTGGTCCTGGAGCTTCGCCTACCCCGAGGGCTTCGTCAGCAACGAGCTGCATGCGCCGGTGGGCCGCGCGGTGAAGCTGGTGATCGGCTCCACCGATGTGCTGCACTCGGTCTACATCCCGGCCTTCCGGGTCAAGATGGACGCCGTGCCCGGGCGCTACACCGAGGCCTGGTTCGAGTCCAACCGGCCCGGCACCTACAACCTGTTCTGCGCCGAGTACTGCGGCCAGCAGCACTCGATGATGGGCGCGAGCGTCGTCATCCACGCCGACCGGGCCGGCTTCGACGAGTGGGTCAAGGAGCAGACCGACCTCGGCGACCTGACCCCGGTGGAGCTCGGCGCGCTGCTCTACACCCGGAAGGGCTGCAATACCTGCCACACCCTGGACGGCGCCAGGCTGGTCGGGCCGTCCTTCAAGGACCTGTACGGCTCCCCGCGCGAGTTCGAGGGCGGCGGCACCGCGATCGCCGACGAGGCCTACCTCCGCGAGGCGATCATGGAGCCCACCGCCAGGGTCACCAAGGACTACAGCCCGACCATGCCGGACTTCAAGAACGGGCCGATCAAGATCGAGGCGAGCGAGCTGGTCGGGTTCATCGAGTTCATCAAGAGCCTGAGCGCCGACGGGGCAGCCGAGCAGGCCCAGGCGCCGGGCGAGGCGCCGGAGCAGGAACAGGAGTAGGAGGGAGCTAGCCATGACCCACGCGCACGACCCCTCGGTCAACTACCTCAACTGCCAGAAGGGCCTCTGGTCCTGGCTCGGGACCCTCGACCACAAGCGCATCGGCCTGATGTACATGTGGTCGATCGTCGGCGCGATGGTCGTGGGCGGCATCCTGGCGATGCTGATCCGCGCCGAGCTGTGGGCGCCGAACCTGGGCGATCCGGCCAAGGCCCTGATCAGCCAGGACCTCTACAACCAGTTCTTCACCCTCCACGGGGCGATCATGATCTTCCTCGTGATCATCCCGAGCATCCCGGCGGCGCTCGGCAATTTCGTGCTGCCGATGATGCTGGGGGCCAAGGACGTCGCCTTCCCCAGGATCAACCGGCTCAGCTACCACCTGTACCTGACCGGCGCCGCCCTGCTGGTGGTCTCGATCGTGACCGGCGGCATCGACACCGGCTGGACCTTCTACGCCCCCTACAGCACCACCACCGAGACCAGCGTGGTGATGGCGGTCTTCGGCGCCTTCGTGCTCGGCTTCAGCTCGATCTTCACCGGGCTGAACTTCATCGTCACGATCCACAAGATGCGGCCCGAGGGCATGGGCTGGTTCCGCATGCCGCTGTTCCTGTGGGCGCTCTACGCCACCTCGATCATCCAGATCCTGGCGACCCCGGTGCTCGGCCTGGCGCTGATGCTGATCGCGGTCGAGCGCATCATGGAGGTCGGCATCTTCAACCCGGCGCTCGGCGGCGACCCGGTGCTGTTCCAGCACCTGTTCTGGTTCTACAGCCACCCGGCGGTCTACGTGATGATCCTGCCGGCGATGGGCGTGCTGTCGGAGTGCTTCGCCACCTTCAGCCGCAAGCACATCTTCGGCTACCGCTTCATCGCCTACTCGTCGATCGCCATCGCGATCTTCAGCTTCATCGTCTGGGGCCACCACATGTTCGTCAGCGGCCAGTCGCAGCTGGCCTCGGTGATCTTCTCGGCCCTGACCTTCTCGGTGGCGATCCCCTCGGCGATCAAGGTCTTCAACTGGGTCACGACGATGTACAAGGGCTCGATCAGCCTCGACACGCCGATGATCTACGCGCTGTCGGTGATCTGGCTGTTCGGCATCGGCGGCCTCACCGGCCTGTTCCTGGCCACGCTGTCGACCGACATCCACCTCCACGACACCTACTTCGTGGTGGCGCACTTCCATTTCGTGATGGTCGGCAGCGCGCTGTTCAGCTTCCTCGCCGGCATCCACTACTGGTGGCCGAAGATGTTCGGGGTGATGTACAAGGAGGGCCCGGCGCGGATCGCCTGCGTCATCAGCTTCATCGGCTTCAACCTGACCTTCATCCCGCAGTTCCTGGCCGGGACCCAGGGCATGCCGCGGCGCTACTGGGACTACCACCCGATGTACCAGCCGTACAACCAGCTCTCGACCATCGGCGCGGTGGTGCTCGGCTTCGGCCTGGTGTGGAGCCTGGTGACGCTGCTGCAGTCGCTGACGGGCGGCCGCAAGGCGCCGGCCAACCCGTGGGGCTCCGCCACCCTCGAGTGGATGACCGCCTCGCCGCCGAAGCCGCACAACTTCGACTTCGCGCCGGCCGTCGGCGACCCCTACGACATGGAGATCGTCCGCTACGACGAGAACGTCGACGGCTACGTCCCGGTCAACCCGCACCCGGCTGACCCGCTCATCCCGCTGGTCGACCCGAACGCCGAGGATGCCCACGCATGAGCCACCAAGCCGAAGCACCCGCCGGCGGCGCCGAGCACCCGCCGCAGCTCGCCCACCACTTCGAGACCGTCGAGCAGCAGTTCGACACCGCCAAGTTCGGGATGTGGACCTTCCTCCTCACGGAGGTGATGTTCTTCAGCGTCCTGTTCGTCGCCTACACCGTCTACCGCGCCAGCCACGCCGACGCCTTCGAGTTCGCCTCGCAGTTCCTCGACACCAAGCTCGGCGCGATCAACACGGTGGTGCTGCTGCTGAGCTCGCTGACGGCCGCCTGGGCGGTGCGCTGCGCCCAGCTCGGCGACAAGAAGGGCATCATGATCAACCTGCTGGTCACGGTGCTGTGCGCCTGCGGCTTCATGGGCATCAAGTACCAGGAGTACAGCCACAAGTACCAGACCGGCCTGCTGTGGGGCGGCGCCGAGCACTCGATGTTCAAGGCCGATTCCAAGGACGTGCTGCCCGAGCTCAAGCTGGAGCACGACGGCCACTAGTCCTACTGGCCGCAGGTCGAGCCGCTCCAGCCCGAGTTCAGGCGCCAGGTCGGCATCTTCTTCGGCATCTACTTCTGCCTCACCGGCCTGCACGGCATCCACGTGCTGATCGGCATCGGGCTGATGCTGTGGCTGCTGTGGCGGGCCTCGCGGAACGAATTCGGCCCAGCCAACTTCACCGCGGTCGACCTCGGGGCCCTCTACTGGCACCTGGTCGACCTGATCTGGATCTTCCTGTTCCCGCTGCTCTACCTCATCAGCTAGCCATGGCCGACCCGCACGACACGACCCACGCCGCCGACCACGGCCTCGGCCACGTCCTGCCGCCGAAGCTGCTGCTGGGCACCTTCGCCGCCCTGCTGGCGCTGACGGCGTTGACGGTCGCCACCGGCAAGATGGACCTGATGGGCCTCGACCTGGCGGTGGCGATGATCATCGCCACGATCAAGGCCACCCTGGTGGCGATGATCTTCATGCACTTGAAGTGGGACCGGCCCTTCAACGGCCTGGTGTTCCTGATCTCGATCCTGTTCGTCGGCCTGTTCCTGGCGCTCGCCGCCACCGACGTCGGCGCCTACCAGGGCGACATCAACCGCTACCAGGCCGAGAATCCGCTCGCGACGCCGGGCGAGGCGCCGGGCACGGAGCCGGCGGCGGTCGAACACGGCGGCGAATGAAGCGGCCCGAGGCGAGCCGGATCGAGCCCGTCGCGGGCGCCGGCGCCCTCGGGATGAAGCTGCTGGTGATCTCGCTGGCGGTGCTGTTCGCCAGCGCCATCGCCAGCTTCTGGGTGGTGCGCGGCGACGTCGAGGGCTGGACCGGCGTGGAGGAGGGCTTCCGCGTCCCGCTCGGCGTCTGGGCCGGGACCGCGGCGCTGGCGCTCCTGAGCGCTGCGGCCGAGCGCGGCGCCCGGCTCTTCGACCGCGGCGCCGCCGACGCCGGGGTGACCGCGCTCAAGCTCGCCTTCGGCCTGGCGGTCCTGTTCCTCCTGGCGCAGGCCTGGAACTGGCAGGAGCTGATCGCGGCGCACCTGCCGCCGGGCGCGAAGTCGCTCTACGCCTTCAATTTCTACCTGCTGACGGGGCTGCACGCGCTCCACGTGATCGGCGGGCTGGTGTTCCACGCCGTGGTCCTGAGACGCGCCCGCCGGGAGCGCTACGGCGCCGCCGCCCACGAGGGCCCGCGAAACCTGGCGGTCTACTGGCACTTCCTGTCGCTGACCTGGCTGGCGCTGCTCGCCACCCTGCTGCTGGGCGCCGATCCGACGCTGACGGCCGAGGGCATCGTCACCGGCTTCACCTGGGTCACGGGGGCCGCGCTGG
>JACKQG010006601.1_pt1 | contig 12126 bp, 7 predicted proteins | sample 8237621 | NCBI WGS metagenome assembly JACKQG01 (sample SAMN15677084, study PRJNA649215) | marine metagenome | biome: marine; feature: Black Sea; material: saline water; isolation source: suspended particulate matter (SPM) from the Black Sea western gyre | collected 2013-06-09/2013-06-10 | depth...
GGAGTGCAGCTCCGTGATCGCCGATACTACTATGTAACCGACCCATTAACAAATAAGGATTCGATTTCTGTGGATAAAAAGAAACCAGTTCTCTGGCAAAATTAAGTCCATCGCTATAGTCTAAATAATTATAGCAGAGATTGGACAAATTTTTATATGCCTGATTAAAATCAGCATAAATTTCAATAGCATCAACATAAAGTTCGGCAGCTTTAAAATGATCTCCGCTACCATCAGTCATCATTGCCATGTAAAACGGTCCCCAATGGCTATCGGGAAATAATGATACATACTGAACGGCTTTCATTTTACCTTCTTCAAATTGCTTTTTACTGGCATAGATGTCAAAGATATGTCGATAAGCCAGTTTATAATTCGGATCCAGATAAAGGACTCTTTCAAAAGCTTCTCCTGCACCGTCCAGGTCACTTGGACCATGGAAGAGAGCCTCACCTAATCCATACCAACCATCTTTTTCATCGGGAATAAAGTTTACTAGTTGCGAGAATAATTCTTGTGCTTCCGTGAAATTTTGTTTTATGAGCGCTCTGGTGCCCTCGGCCAGTAGTTTTTCTTTGGTCGTTTTATAGAATTGGTGGGATAAAAACTTATCCAGCGTGGCCAGAGCCTGTTCGGAAGTCACTTCCTTCATTTCTGACTGAGCCCACCACTGCGCCATTGCCAGGTTATGGTATACGCTAGAGAAACTGGAGTCAATCGCAATAGCTTCGTAAAAATGTTCAATGGCCAGTTTGAACTTCTGTTCATTAAACAAGTCCATGCCTTCCAAATAATGCTGGAAAGCTGTCATTGAGCGGGAAGTTTTTTCAATCACCGGAATTTCAATATCCTGAATATCCTGATTGGTCAAATTGAGATATGTGCGCACCTTGTTTGTCAGCTCATCTACCATGGCGTACATATCAGTACCCTCGACGCGTTGTGATTTTATTACCGTTCCCCGATCAACTTCGATCAACCGTGAAGTAAGGATGGTTTTGGTATCGGTTTGAATTATATTACCGGTCAACATAATCGCTGCCCCGGCCATTCGAGCAACTTCAAGGGCAACGGAAGGATTAATGGAGCGGCTATCGGACTGGCCCAGTTGGTTTTGCAGGTCGTATAATCGCTGACTGCTGTATACTTTGAATGATTTTAATTCTGATAAATCGGTTATGATTAATTCCTGAAGGATCTGCCCCAGACGGTCTTTATCATCTATATCACGAAGATTCTCAAAGTTCAATACAGCCAAAGAATTTGATTCGATAGTTGCTTGCAGACCGAATAGCCCCATTTGCGGTAGAACAAACCAGCTTATTATTATTACGACACCGATCCCTGCTGAGATCAGCCCTATATTACGATATTTTGAGCGGATTGGGATAGCCTGAGATGGAAACGGTACCGACACCGCTTGTAATTCTGATTCGGAAGTGCCGAGTTGGTCGCGCTTAATCCCATCGGGGGTGATATCAAAAGCCCAGGATAAAAGGATAGCAATTGGAAAACCGATAATCAGAAGTACAATTACCAGCGTTAGCGCCCAGTCAGGAAGTAACAACGCCGGGAAGGTAACTTCACCTATTTGCATGATGATCCATGAGACTAATGCATACACGCCGGCCACACGAAAAACCTTGCGTCGTCTAAGTTCCTGGATCAAATGTCGCATACGTACCCTGGGTAAATAATTCTCACGATAGCCGGAACAATTTACAATAAAGCGGTGGATTAACCCACTTTTATCCCTATGTTTTTTAGCACATTTTTTCCCATTCTTCGCTAACTAACCAATCCAATATTAATCAGGAACTTAATGAAGGTTACCAGGTTACTTGATTATCTGATTTTGTTAATAATTAACACCCGAGTTATAGAGATAAATATGATAAGAGTAATCCCGTTTGAATCTTTAGGACACCAGAACCATGGCTGGTTGGATGCCCGACATCACTTCAGTTTTGCCGGTTATTTCGATCCGCGGCGGATGGGGCAACCACCGCTGCGGGTCTGGAATGACGACACTATCAAAGCCGGGACCGGCTTCCCGATGCACCCCCACCGAGACATGGAAATCATCACTTACATCCGTAAGGGGGCAATTTCTCATGAGGATGATTTAGGGAATAAAGGACGGACAGTTGAAGGGAATGTTCAAGTTATGTCGGCCGGGAGTGGAATAATGCACAGTGAATATAATCTTGAGGAAGTCGATACGACCCTGTTTCAAATCTGGATTGAAACGGCAGAACCGGGCATTAAACCGCGCTGGGAGACGAAACCCTTCCCGCAACAACCAGTAACAGAATTACAATTATTAGTCTCAGGCCGGGATGAACATCGGACCAGAAATGTTCTACGAATTTATCAGGATGCAGCTCTGTGGGTTGCTAAATCAGTTTCAGGTACAACATTAAAACATGAATTTGGTCATGACAGGCACGCCTATCTGGTAGTTTCAGCCGGTGCTGTCATTATTAATGGAATTAAAGCGGGACTCCGTGACGGTGTATCGATTACCAATGAGCAATCACTGGAAATTGTGCTTCAAACCGATGGAGAGGTTGTGCTGGTTGATCTACCTCAAATGTAGAAGATTTGTCATCTGGCTTTTGCTATTTTACCTCGTCGCTCAATTACAGTTTTACCTTTCTTGATCTTGATCTGATAAAAATATACGCCATTGGCAACAAATTCACCGTTTTTATCGCGGCCATCCCAAATAATTTCATGATAAGCACCGACCCGAGGGTCTAGATCAGTCAGGGTGGAACCCTGTGTCAGATGGCGAATACGCCGACCGGCAACGGTATAAATATTGAGGCTGAATTCATCTACGGTTTCGGTCAGTTCATACGCGAAACGGGTCTGATCGGCAAAGGGATTTGGGAAATTACCATAATCAATTAGATTAAGTTTCTCACTTACGATAAATTTCAATTTTAATGTATCAGATGTGTTGCCGGAAGCATCCTGTACGACCATTGCCATACTGGTATCAATACGGGTGAGGGTTGGTGTGAATTGAATCCCAATCTGATTGGTCCGCCCGGACATTACAGATATTTTAGGACTAGTCAGTTTTTGATCATTGATCCAGACTTGAAAGGTTGATGGACGGTGATCGATCCCATTGTTGTCCTGGCCGATCAATGATATTACCGGGCGTGAATTAAGGTAACTGTTGTGCAGGAAGCGCTGTCCGTTAATAGTCGCTTCCAACTGTGGTGGTTTAGCATCAGTCGATGTTAAAAAAGCCCAACGCCCGGGAGCAGTGGATTGGAAGGTTACAAATGAATCGATAAAAGAAGAATTAATAACCGGTAACCAGATTTCACGATCTGAAAAATACTGGTAGAGTGCTACAGTATCAGGCAGCCTGTTATTAAGACTCCAGGTAGCGGTAATGGGTATTGTTGATGGGGCAAGTAGCTCTATGCCCAACCGTGTTGTATCGATCAGAACCGGTTTAAGATCGGGTTGGTACGGTAGATCGATAGAATTGCATTCTTGAAACCGGATAGGAAAGGGTGTGGCTGTTGACCCGGGAGAGATTTCTAACTCGATACCTGCAAAGGAAACCAAGGAATGGGTTTGCAGATCAGTAGTGGTTCCCAGTTGTGGTGTGACCCAAAAGGCAGTTGTTACCAGAAAACCAGTGGTTGTATCGACGGTTGAACCGCTAAAATCAGACCTGACTGAGGCACGATATTCGTTAATACCTGATATTAAAGCACAAAGTACTATCGCACGCAATTTACCGCGACCAGCAAAAGCGATTGTGTCCGCTCCTATTGGCTCCCAATCATCTGAAATAAAACGTTCGAAAAGGATAATTGCGTTTCCGCTTCCGCTGCTGCTATTATCGACAATGCAAGCTAATTGAATGTTGTTATCAACCAGTATGCTAATATTGTTTACCGTGAATTCCGGTAAGCGGCGGATAACAATTTGTCTTTCCAGACTTAAAGATAGTTGTCCGGTATTATCAACAACCCTGCTATGTAGAGTGAGTTGAGATCCGGCGCTTTGCGGAGAGATAAGCGTATTTAATTGGTACAGATTGTTGCCAAATGGAACCATATTCGCAAAGTAGCTACCATTGATCAATAATTGGACAGAATCGACCCCCTGACGATCAATTGCTTGAACAATAACCTGGATACTATCCAAGTAACTGGGGTCGGCGGGAATGATTTCATTAAAGGTAATATTTGTACCTGAAATTGATATTGGGGAGCAACTACGAAAGCTACTTCCGTTTGATTTCCAGGAGCAGATAAGATTATAATTATCTGAGATCAAAGATGTGGATAGCGGATAATTATATTGTGATCCTGAAATGGGTTGCATTAATTGCGGATAACGGGTCGTGGGAATACGATTATCATCGAAAAGCTGGACCCGTAAAGAGTCGCTGCTGATTTGCGACAATGTAATCTTAATGGTTTCACCTGGTTCAGGATCCCGGGGTGTAAGCTGAATTGAAGTCTTTGTTGGCAACGGCAGTATCATTGCCGGATCGCCGGATAAGTTGAACTGAAACACCTGGCTTCGGGCAATATCAGGATAGCTGGTATTCGTGGCAAAATATTGTATCTTGGCCTGATTGATAATATCGCCAATCGATAATTCAGGAGAATTGAAAAGGCGTTGGTGAATCGGTTGTAATAACAAATAATCATTAATTATCCAACCTACACCGGCACTGCCGAACCAACCAACTACACCACCCTGATCGTAACCCATTAATTGGCGTCCCAAGGCATTGGGGTTGGTTACATCACCGGTAAAGCAGGTCATGCTGGTAACGAAAGGTGTTTTACCGGGATTCGACAGGTTGTCCACGTCTCCCAAGGTGAACAATGAGCGGTCACCCCAGACAGCACCACCACCATGACCCAAGAAATTAATATAGACCCTTCCATCTGCGAAATGATTAACGAGCGTGTCAGTGGAACCATAAAATGGACCACCTTCCGAGTATTTATCAATATTAAGGCGTGCGGGGAATATACCCTCGGTAATGATGTTCCGGATCAAGGATTCGGATTGTATTTTAAAGGCTTCTTCATAACCGGCGATCATCAGAACCTGGTTTTGCCAAGTTTGTTGCTCGGCAGTTTGCATATCAAGCGTTTTCTGAACCATTAGCTCCAGCTCAGTTGTATTCCTGGCCGGCAGGCGCCCGATTGCAAATTCCGGAATTAAATCTTCTCCATCGACCAGTGTATACCAGAAATCCGATGACGCAGCCCCCCATCCATAAGTCTGCATTTTCATTGAAGGGATATAGGAGTCCGGATTGGAGTAGCCTCCGGACCAACCGAACCAGCCGCCCTGCATGGCAATTAATACTGTAGATGGTATCGGGTTCCAGTGGTAATATACATCAGCAAGAAAATCCCTGATGGCATATGGCGATAGAACGCCACTGCTGTATTGTCTGTATATATCATCAATATTTACACCAACGCCATTATGCAGGTTGATTAGAGGTTCCAGGACGGTGCTGAAAGAATCGGGCATTATAATCAGATAATCGGCTCCACCTTGTCTTAAAGGTACTAATACCGGATCTACCGTATGCAGGGAATTAACAGGAAGCAGGCTGTCTTCAATCAGACAGTGATACTTTGTTGTATTAGAATTAAAATAATCCTGAAAAACAACCTTATAGTGGTCGGAACCGGAATCATGAATAACAACAAAATCCTGGATTCGCGATACACCTTCCTTGAATACCAGGATAAAATTATTTGAAAATCCGGAAACTTCAAATTGGGTTGTAATAGGAAGATTGCTGTCACGGGTAAATACTATTTGATCTTCGTGAGCCTGATATAAGCGATCGTAGGTTATTTCTATCCAGTTCAAATAAACCTGATCATAGCGGCCTTCCAACGTAATCAGTAATTCATTGGCGCCGTTGTTTAAAAAATCATTTTGCAGTACCTGGTTTGGATCTTCAGTAACCTGAAAGGATTCTTGTCCGGACCAATTGCCATCGGCGACTTTATAGCCATTGATGAAGGCTTGTAAAGAATGGTTGCCATCAGTTATCCCCTGGAATTCCAGATTAACCTGAAATTCAACATTATTTGTGTTGCGGGGCTGGTATAATTCAATTTCAAAGCGCTCTGAAGTACCACCGTTAATGGGTGGTTCCATAAAAAAATGATCAAAAGCATCCCATTGTTCATGGGTCTGCATGCTTCCTAAACGGGCGAAATAATTATCCTGTTCATAATGTTCGGTATAGGTGTAACTCAGTGGAATTAAAACCTGGTTTTCCGGAAGATCAGGATAAGCACTTTCAGAAACGTAACGAATACCATGCTCGGCTCCCCAAGTCAGCCAATATACATTCTGACTGGTATAGAAATTATTGCGATAGGGGGCATTTTCGGTGGCAGCATTTTTTTCACCGAAAAATATTATTTTATCTTCCGAATTAAAAACACTGTCCGATTCACCCTCCACATAGATTAATATCTCCCGAGCTTGGTTCCACAATCTGAAACTGCGTGGATCAACTCCGGAAATAGATAGCCCACTGTCGGCTAAAGTCGAATATGTCAGTTGATACCAGCCGGTTTTATTAAGAGTGATTTTTGCAATATTGGCTGAATACTGGTAATCCGGAATTACTGTTTGTCGGTTCAGCGGTATTGGAGTTCGCCGGATAGGTATTTCCGATAATTTGCTTTGTGACAATAATTGAGGGCTTAAGGATGTTGGCTTGCTCCAAGACAGTTTAATCGTGATATGGCGATGCCAGACCAGATTTCCTGAAATAATCCGGGCCGGAAAAATCTTGAGCGAACTGCTTTCATGGCCCCGGATTTTCCCTGCCGGAGTTAATTGTACCAACTGATCAGGGTAATCAGAACCATCCCACGGGGTAAAACTAACGCTGTAATCGATTCCTTTTGCATGCTCCTCTGGAGCGCGTGTTGGAGTATACTCATGTATTATGGTTGGCTGGTCAGCAAAAACTTCTATTAGAGCCGTTCCGGGAAGACCAAGCACTACCTCTGTGCGACAAGGAATTTGTGGGTAACCGGCAGATTGTTCTAGTGGGAGAGCGGGTTTAGTAATAATGATAGAATCATTTTCCACAAATATGCTATCGATTTCAAATTCCAGTATTAACATTCCTGGCTGATTGACTTTTATTGTTAATGAGGATGATCCCCAAGCAATTGCTGTGAGCAAAAGACCGAAGATAATCCACTGCATTGTTATAGATTTAAAAATAATGCACATGCAGAAATTTATTAAGTTACTGTAGAGCTGAGTAAGTTTAAAATGTCAGTATTCATATTTGAGTAGAGTCAAATAGAGCATTAAATTTGTTTTTAATTATTCAAAAATTTATGCACAGCTTTGACAAAACGCTCCATTTCACAGCCCGGTGCCAGGTGGCCGCAGTCATTGTCAAAAACCAGGGTCTGTGCACCTAACAATTCCGCAAATTCCAATGCCGGTCCGGGACTTACCAGATGATCCTGCTGGGATACAAGAATGAAGGTTTCTGCTTTAACCTTTTGTGCCGTGATTGTGCGATCTCCATTAAGAATTTTTGTAATATCGTGAGCCATCATGGCACGCAGTTGGGCTGCCCAATCATAAATCTGGAAATTTTTCGTGAATCTCTGAATATATTCTTGCCGGAAAACGGCTACTTCCGCGGGCAATGTTTTGCGGTTTCGATATTCTGGTGTGTAGGCATTCATTATTTGAATCAAGGCTACTTGTTCGGTAATTGTTGCCAGAGGAACCTTGTTTTCCAAGCCGGATTCAATGGCCAGCATTTCTGCTTCCCAAACTAGACGTCCATAACCGGTTTGCCAGGGAGCGCCTACATAAGAAACTGCTTTATCCATAAAATCAGGGTAACTGACAATCCATTGGAAGGTTTGCATTCCACCCATGGAACCGCCGATTATAGCATAGAGATGATCAATTTCCAGGATTTCCGTTAAAGTTCGATATTGAGAATTAACCATATCACAAATATTGAATTTAGGGAAGCTAATATTTGATTGCTGTGTGCTGTTTGAGGGAGAGGATGATATACCATTCCCCAGCGCATCAATGGCAATAATATAAAAACGAGTACTATCAACCAGTTTATCCGGCCCGACCAGATTGCCCAGATGCTCACTGATTCCACCAAACCAAGTGGGGAAGAGAACAGCGTTTGATTTATTTCCGTTTAATGTACCAAAAGTACGATAACCGATACGGCAATCTTGGATTGTCGCACCGCTCTCCAACTTAAAAGCACCCAATTCAGCCCATTGCTGATCTGATGCCGTTATCGGTCCAATCAGTACAATAAATAATAGAAGGATCATACGTCTTATCATTTTGATTCCATTTGTTGTATTGGTTTGAAATTAGAGCTAGACAGCCATATGAAGTAGCACCAATGCGTATTTTAATAAAAATAAACTTGACAAGGAATTTGATTTAGCTGTATTATCTTAGTGCACTAATGTAATAGTACACTAATATTGAGGTACAAATGATTCAGATCAACCAGATGTTCTTTGAATATTCCAAGGGGCAAAACTTGTTTGAAAAACTCAGTTTGAAATTAGCACCGGGCAACGTTTATGGGCTGTTAGGTAAAAACGGGGCTGGTAAAACAACGCTTTTAAAATTAATTACCGGCCTGCTTTTTCCAATATCCGGTGAGTGTAAAGTATTGGGATTCAAGCCTGGAGAACGTTCACCTTTATTATTAAGAGAACTGTTCTTTATCCCTGAGGAATTTTATTTACCGCCGGTTAAAATTGAGGAATACATCAAATTATATGCTCCATTCTATCCCAGGTTCGATAATGATCGGTTCAACACTTATCGCAATGATTTCATATTAGCAACGGCGACCAGTTTGTCGAATTTGTCCTATGGCCAAAAGAAAAAATTCCTGCTGGCATTCGGACTTGCTACCGGTTGCCGGCTCCTGATTCTTGATGAACCGACTAACGGTTTGGATATTCCAACTAAAAGCCAATTTAGAAAAATACTGGCCGGTTCGATGAATGATGAGCGCACTTTTATTATTTCCACGCACCAGGTGCGGGATATGGAAAACTTGATCGATCCGATCATCATTTTGGATGAAGGTGAAATTATTTTCAACGCTGACATGGCGGATGTTACTGACCATTTGTCAGTCGGATTGCAGCAAGACGAACCGAAAGAGACTGACACTTTATACATTGAAAAAGTGCTGGGCGGCTATGCGGTAATGACCGTAAACCGGACTGGGGTTGCCACTAAAATTGATCTTGAGATTCTGTTCAATGCGGTAATTAATAAGCGCGCGGAGATTAATACAATTTTTCATAAGGAGGTGCAACATGCAGGTTAATTCCCGCTTTGACCTCAAGCGTTTCTGGCTTCTGATAAAAAATGATTTGCTGACCAATTACCGTACGATCCTGATTTCCGCTGGAGCAGCCATCGGTATCTTGTTGTTCATAAATATGGTCGCGATGTTGACCAATGGCGAAGTGGTTGTCCCATTGGCATTTTATCTACTTATGCTGTTTATCGGCGGATTTATCGTTACCAGTCAATCGTTCAGTGATTTGCATCATTCTCAACGGAGCTACGTTTATCTCACTTTGCCGGCTTCCAATTTGGAAAAGTTCCTCAGTAAACTGGTTCTGACCACAATCGGATATGTGGCCGGTACTCTGATATTATATTTCCTGTTTTCGGTCCTGATGTCAGTATTGAATGCATTATTGTTTGGTTACGGTTACCCGCTGTTTAATCCATTTGATCGTGTTGTATGGATCTGCATAGGTATATATATTATAACCCAATCGATTTTTCTATTGGGAGCCGTATACTACAAGAAACAAGCGTTTATCAAGACTAATCTATTTCTCTTCCTGTTACAACTGGCCGTAAGTATCTTTATCGTTTTCCTGGTAAAAATAGTCTTCTGGAATTACATCCAAGGTTGGAGTTTCTCTCCGGAAGATATTATTTTGCCGTCATCTGCTTTGGAAGATCAGTTGGAAAATTTCTTTATAGGATTTGCCAGGCTGATGAAATTCATATTTTATTGGCTGTTCGCTCCATTTTTATGGCTGATTACTTATTGCCGGTTGAAAGAAACGGAGGCTTAGAATGGAATTTCGGACCGACCAGGCCATTTATCTGCAGATTTCCGATTATATCTGTGAGATGATATTGACCGGCAAATGGGAAAGCGGGGCGAAAATCCCTTCGATCCGCGAACTGGCTGTTGATATTGAAGTGAATCCTAATACGGTTCTGCGGACATATGCTTATCTGCAGCAAAGGGAGATCATTTTCAATCGCCGTGGGATCGGATATTTTGTGGCTGATGGCGCATTCAAAAATGCCCGCCACTTGAAGCATGATGATTTTATTTCCAACGATCTGCCCAGATTGTTTAAAACAATGGATGTTCTAACAATCTCGATCGAGGAACTGGAAAAATTATATCGACAGTATCAGTTGCAGCAATAATGAGGACCGCTATGAAAAAATCTAAAAAATTAATACTTATCGCCTTATCAATTCCGTTTATCATTGTATTGATAATTGTGCTGTATTTACGGATAGTTTTGGATTCCGGCCTAACGATGTCGGCAAAGGAATATGGTCAATACGGCGATGAGATTGTAATTGAAGATCTGCCGTTGGCGGATTTCACCAGCCTGAAATTCCGGGGCGCTTGGCACATTGTTGTTGAACAAGGCCCGGAGTACAAGGTTAGAATTGAGGGTCCCGAATATTTAGTGAAGCGGATCCGGACTAACCAGACTGGTCAGGATTTATACCTCCGTGAAAACCGCCTACATCGTTCAGGCGGGTCAAAATTGGAAGCCGAAATAACCTTGCCGCTATTAGAGAATTTGGCAGCTACCGGTAATTCCCGAATTTACATCTCTGATTTTGATTGTGAAAATCTCATTTTGGATTTTAAAGGATCAGGTCGGGTAATTGGCGAAAATAATGTGATTGAGAATCTGGAATTGGAATGTGATGGATCAGTCGATGTGGATTTCAGCGGCAGCAATATAACTAATGCCGTTGTAGATCTGGTGGGTAGTTCTAAAACCGAGTTAACGATGACCGGCGGTGAGTTAACCGGTAGTGTCACCGGGTCTGCTTCAGTTGTTTATTCCGGGGAAGTTGCAACTCAGAGTATTAGTACATACGGAGGCTCTTCGGCACGAAAAAAATAACTGTCAACTGTTTCAATAATAACTGAAACCGGTTGTCGCGTGAATGCTGGCCGGTTTCCATTTATAAAGATAGTTCCTTTATTGCTTGGTTTGAATTCTGTAGATTGTATGGGAGTTTCAGATTAATTGATTGGAGGATAATACCCATGGTTAGAGTAAATCAATATGGAATGCTGTCCATCGTGATCGTGGCGTTTGCTGTAAACCTCGCCGCCCAGACATTGCCTTCGTCCTATTATGGTCAATTGTCATTTGATTATGCCGGAACCATGAATGGCAGCTTCAACGCCGGTGCAACAGAATTACCAGATACACTGGTCCCGCCCACCAGCTTTGCCGGTGGTATCATTTTCAGTTTTAATGATACAACCCATATTCTGATGCCGGCCTATCAACAGATTACTGATTCGACTTACGACGTGCTCATCATCTATCTGCGTGATGACAGTGGTGGTGTCGAACCGCAAACCTGGACCCTGCTCGGCGATATTACCGATTTGCAGGCTTTAGCAGCCTTTATGCCGGGCATCGATTCTGCTTTTGTAGCGAGCCTTTTAAATCTGGTTGTCGATACGTCCGGCGGTATTCCGGCTTTGGATTCATTGCTCGGACAACTGATTGACGAAATAGCGCCCTATACCTATTTTGCCGCTGCCGGGAATATTCAACTGGACATTATTTCACCGGATACTATTGGTGGCATATTTGCCGGCTCCTTCTTGCAGGCTGGTTTCCCGCCACCATTTATTACGGTGACTAATGGCGCATTTAATTTTCAGGGTGCCGTATTGCCACCAGTAGCGACAACTCCCGAAGATGTATTACCTTCACAGGTGAAACTGCACGCAGCCTATCCCAACCCATTTAATGCTTC
>JACKQG010006602.1_pt1 | contig 12124 bp, 12 predicted proteins | sample 8237621 | NCBI WGS metagenome assembly JACKQG01 (sample SAMN15677084, study PRJNA649215) | marine metagenome | biome: marine; feature: Black Sea; material: saline water; isolation source: suspended particulate matter (SPM) from the Black Sea western gyre | collected 2013-06-09/2013-06-10 | depth...
GATTTCTTTTTCATCCACAATAAGTTTAACAATTTTTATCATTTGTCACTCATACTTTGAAAAGTATTCAGATCATAATAAGCTATGACTGCGGTTGAGGCCGTTCAATAATAGGAGCCAGATTCGGAGGAGATACCTTCTTTACGGCATCATATTCCTTAGGGCAGGCTGCCATGCACTCCCCACATTTCACACAGAGGGTTTGATCTACCGCTTTCTTTCGATCTTTGGTGGTGAAGATTGCCTCAACAGGGCAGCTTCCAACGCAGGCATCGCAGCCTCGGGCACATTTTTCTAAATCAATATAATATGCAGTTAATGCTCGACACATCATTGCTGGACACCGACTTTCTTTTACATGGGCATCATATTCATCTTTGAAATACTTAAGGGATGTAAGCACCGGGTTAGGGGCAGTTTTGCCCAGACCGCAGAGTGAGCCATTTTTCATATCTTCACTCAAATCCTCTAATTGTGCCAGGTCCCCCTCTCGGCCTTCTCCTTTGGTCATTCGTTCCAATATACTGAGTAAATGATGGGTTCCTATTCTGCAGAAGGTGCATTTTCCGCATGATTCCTTCTGGGTGAAATCAAGGAAATATCGTGCTACGTCTACCATGCATGTATCCTCGTCCATTACAACCATACCACCAGACCCCATCATAGCACCTGCTTCTGTTAAGGAGTCGAAATCAATGGGAATATCCAAGAAATCCGTAGAAAGGCATCCTCCAGAGGGCCCCCCAATTTGTACTGCCTTGAAATTCTTCTTGTTGGGAATCCCACCGCATATATCAAAGATGAGAGTACGGAGCGTGACACCAGTGGGAATTTCTACCAAACCGGCATGAACAATATCCCCAACTACAGAGAAGATGGTGGTCCCAGGACTATTTTCGGTGCCTATCCCTCTATACCAGGTTGCTCCATTCATCAGAATAGGTGGGATAGAGGCAAATGTCTTGACATTATTAATAACGGTAGGCTGATTCCATAAGCCTTTTTGAACGGGATAAGGAGGGCGATGTTGGGGCATGCCTCTGTTTCCTTCAATAGATTGAATTAGCGCTGTCTCTTCTCCACAGACAAAGGCCCCGGACCCCTGGAATACAGAGATATCTAAATCAAACGAGGAGCCGAGAATGCCTTTGCCCAACAGTCCTAATTCCTCTGCCTGCTGTATAGCATTTGTGACAATTCTTACAGCAAGAGGATATTCTGCCCTTACATAAACTATGGCCTTTTGAGCTCCTACTGCATAGGCGCAGATCGCCATGCCTTCAAGGACCTGATGCGGATTACTCTCAAGAATGGTTCGATCCATATAAGCGCCGGGATCTCCTTCATCTGCATTGCATATTATCTTTTTCTCATGACCCTTAGCATTTTTGGCTGATTCCCATTTTATTCCAGTGGGAAATCCAGCGCCTCCCCTCCCTCTCAAACCGGAATTATTAACTTCCTTGATTGTATCGTCGGGAGGGAGTTGGAGTACTTTCACAAGGCTTGAATAACCGCCGTCCGCAATGTAGTCATTGATGTCTTCCGGTTCGATGAGCCCACATCTTTCCATAACTACCCGTTTTTCTTGGTTGAACCTGGGAAAATCTGATACCTGTGGGATCAAATCGTTTTCTTCCATAGCTCCGAGAACATGCTCAAATAACGGGTCACCATCCTCCAAAAAAGATTTTACAAGCATTCTTGCCTTGCCGGGGGTTACCTGGTGATAAAGGATTGGTGGAAATCCAAGATTATCAATGATAACCACCGGCTCAGCATAGCAATGGCCTATGCATCCGACAGAACGGATGCGGGCTTCAATGTTTCGTTCAGAGAGTATTTCTTCGAATGCCTTTTTTGTGTCTAAGGCCCCGGAGGCAAGACCGCATGTTGCCATGCCAATGGATATTTTCGGAACCATAGTGTCTCGAATTTCATTCCGACGCATTTCGGCCTTCTTGCGGATGTCGTCAAACATCTGATACATATCGTTTTTCTTGATTGAATTCATTCCTTAGACTTTTTTCTTTCTTCTTTTTCTTTTTCTATTTTAAAACCCAAGATTAGCCCTTCTACTTTACTGGGGGCCATATGTCCATGGACGGTCTCATCGAGAACGGTTACAGGAGCTAAAGCACAGCATCCTACACAGGCGACCCGTTCAATACTGAATTCTCTGTCAGGCGTGGTCTCTCCCACGTGAATCTCAAGTTTTCGTTCAAAATTTTCAAGGATAATGTCGCCACCTTTCACGTAGCAGGCAGTACCAAGGCATACCTTAATCTGATGTTTGCCAGGAGGATGAAATCTGAACTGGTTATAAAATGTTGCAACACCATAGACCTCGCAGGTGGCAATTTTTAGGTGTTCTGCCACTATCTTGATGGCGTCAGGAGCGAGATAGGAATGCCTTTCCTGGATCATCTGGAGTATGGGGATAAGACTTCCTCTTTCATTGTTAAAGGTTTTTAGTCTGGAAGGTATATCATTTAACATGGCTTTTTCTTTCAGCTTTATTTCGTTATTTATTGAGTTCTCCATTAGATCCTTTCCATCGCACCAAATGCCCCTTGTATCCTGTCTCGAAGTAAAAAACAGAGTTTTTCCAATACATTAAATCCCAGCCCTGTATTACTGAGCATTACCTCTCTTAAATCTGACCCTTTTATGACCACGACTTTTGTGGGTTTTTGACAAGTGGCTGAGGACATAAGATTATGTGGTTCATCAAGAAGAATGGACCAACAACCAAAAGCCCTTCCTTTACCCAGGATACCTATTACTACACTTCCTTTACGCGTGCCAAGATTCATTGATCTTTTTAAGAAAAGGTTGCCTTCAGCAATGACATAAAGATACTCTCCCAGATCACCTTGGCGGAACACACTTTCGCCTGCCTTATACGTATCCCAGTGACAGAGGCTTGCTATCTTTTCAATGTCCTTCTTCTCTAACCCCTTGAAAAGCTCACTGCTTTCCAAAACATGTTCAATATCTGAACGGTCCATGGTTTAACCTCCTTAAATGGAGTCTTTCAAATGTGATTATATATATATAAAATCTACTTTTATGCAAGGTCAATCAGAGAACTGTGGTATGGATTGATGGGTTTAGCGAAGCGAATTGGAATGACACAGGCCGAAGCAGGAGATGCAATAAAGAGAGAGAAGTGCTTTTCTGAAGCGAATGATTATCGCATCCCTCATTTCACTCTAAAACTGAACAAAAACAAAGCCACAATCAACATCCTCAAATACCGGCTTCTGGAGCAGATGTCTATATTTAGCATAGTGTTCAGTATCAGTAATTAGTGTTACACGCCTTTTCCCGGAATACCTTTTAACAAGTATTGAAAACTGATCAGTGGTCAAAAAACGACGACGAATTAAATTGTCAAACCTTAGTCCATATGCGTGTTCGCCGAGTTCGCGGAACATGTAAACATCATCCCTTTTAAAAAACCAACACACGGCGCGCACGAGGTCATCAGTAACAAGAATAGTATCCGTCTGCACTCTGCCGGAGTGTCGCAATAGGAATTCGCCGGGCGCTTTAGACTCTTTGGATTGGTCAGGGATGATAAAGTGAGCGCTGAACATCAATAGTAGTGGGGCGCAGCTATACAGCACAAACTTTTTCTGTAAACCCTGTGCTTTTCCAGCAAGCAACAAGAACAAGGACCATGTTGAAAGTCCGGCAACCCCAAAAAGAAATTTCCATATCTCTGTTTGGCCATAGACCCTGAAACCTGGAATACCTGTCACCTGATTTACGACCAGCAAGACTGTAAGAATTCCAATCACAGTACCCAACAAAGATGAGCCAATCGTAAAAGATCGAGTCTTTTCTCCTTTGAAGTAGTTCAAGAGTCCAATGGTTATAAGAATCGCAAGGGGTGGAAAACAGGGCAGGATGTAGGTTCCAAGCTTACCATGTGAGGCCGAAAAAAAAAGGAAGGGGAATAAAAACCAGCAGAGCGCAAACCGGATAAACGGGTCCTTAAGACGAGTCTCCTTTATACCCTGAACCGTTGCAGGAAGAAGAACTGTCCATGGCAGTGCGCCCCCTATTATTATGGGAATGAAGAACCAAAATGGCTCAGGATGCTGGGGGGTTTCGCTCAAAAACCGTTTGATATGCTCTTCCCAGATAAAGTAACGCCAGAAATCACTTTCTCGCAGATGAATCATCACGGCCCATGGCAATATAACCAGAAGGGCCATAATAATTGGAACCCAGGAAAACACAAACAATTCCTTCCACCGGCCTTGCCATATCACGAACGGCACGATTATCACAACTGGAACCGCAAAGGCTATGAATCCTTTTATGAGGAATGCAAGTCCGCAAAATGCCCCGAAAAACGCCAAAAAGACCGTTCTCTTCCTGCCCTTGTCTTCAATATAGGCAAAAAAGAATGAAATCATGGCCGCTGTTAAAAACAGGGAGAGCATAGTGTCAAGAACGCAAAAACAACCAACAGCAAAGACCTCCAGACAGGTAAGGAAAATAGTGGCGGAGAGAATCCCTGCTGAATAATCGCTCGCAAATCTTCGCACTATACAGAAAATCATCAGCCCTGATATTCCGGCTGCCAATGCTGACGGAAAGCGTATAGCAAAAGCATTTTCTCCAAACAGCATCATGGATAGTGCATTCAACCAGTATCCCAGCACCGGTTTTTCGAAATACCTGAGACCATTGAGATGCGGTACGACCCAATCACCCGAAACCAGCATCTCCCGAGGGATTTCACCGTACCTAACCTCGTCGGGAATAAAGATGGGCCGCACTCCAAGGGGCAAGATATAAATCAGAAGGAAAAGCCCTATCACAAAAACAGAAGACTTCCTCATGGTTCATTTTCCTTTTTCAAGGTTTCCAGGGGGACCTGGCAGGAAGCCCATCCCCCACGCCCAGGAATATCCTTTGCAGCAATGACCGCACGGTCAACTTGTTGGGAATTCTTAAGGATAGTCCCGAGTGGAACAAACAATGCGCCTCTGGATAGAGCTGTTCTAACAAACTGCTCGAACAAGCCAATACGGGCTATACCCTCGACCTCCGCATGAATAGTAAGGACGTTAAGTTTCTCAGGCCTAAGCAGTGAAAGCATATAGTCATTGTAATTGCTGTCCGATATCCCTTTATGCCCGATTACCTCATCATAAGTCGGCAATGTAACGGGGATTTGGGGTTGAGGAAGCCTCTTTCCGTCAACGAAGGGGAAGAATATGGATTCTCCTCTACAATCGCTGTTGTAAGTAAAGGGAAACCTCATTTTTTCTATTAGCACGAGATTGTTGCATTTCCAGGCAGGGGCTGCAGAGCAGACTGGTGGTCTTTCTATAATACGAGTAAGCAGATCGACTCCCATGCTCAAGTATCTGAATATGGCATCTTCGTCCATTCTATCTATGTTTGTCTGCCAGGTATGATGATCCCACGCATGGAGCCCGACTTCATGGCCTAAATCTGACGTTGAGCGTATTATATCTCCCGACTTTTCTCCGATAATAGGTCCCGGCCAGAGGGTGCCCCTGAAGATAATATCCCATCCATATAAGCCAGGCGCCTTCGATCGCAGCATTTTCAAGAGGAAGGGTGGCCGTATCAGCCGCCAGAGATGCCGGCCCATGTTATCCGGGCCTACTGAAAAAAAGAACGAGGCAACAATAGAATAGTCAGATAGGAGTTCACAGAGATTTGGAACACCGTATTGTGTTCCCCTGAATGTATCAACATCAATCCTGAGGCCTATTATCATGGGATATTGACCTCAACTAAACGCCAAACTCTCCAGATCTGATTGCTTCACGCAGGAAAAAATCGAGCGTCTGCTCTACAGATTGTTCAAGACCCACGGTAGGGGTCCAGTTCAACAGGCGCTGTGCATTCCGGATGCTTGGTTTTCTATGTTGAACATCCTCATAACCTACACCATAGTAAGACCTGCTTTCTATCTCACAGAATCCCGTAAAGGGAGGGAATTTTGAGTATAATGGATGTTGCTGGAACTTTACTACCAGCATCTCACCCAATTCCTTGATGCTGATTTCATTATCTGGATTGCCGATATTAATTATCTGACCATCGCAATTTCCATCCTTGTTTTCGATGATTCTGTATAAACATTCGACCCCATCCGATACATCAGTGAAACAACGCTTCTGGGCTCCCCCATCAATAAGTTGGATAGGGGTTCCCTCCACGAGATTTAAAATCAGTTGAGTGATTGCACGCGAACTCCCAATTCGGGCAGACTCTAAACTATCGAGTCTTGGTCCGATCCAGTTGAACGGCCGGAACAGTGTAAACCTGAGACCTTCTTTCCCGTAGGCCCAAATAACCCTGTCAAGCAACTGTTTGCAGCAGGAATAGATCCAACGCTGCATCCGGATTGGGCCCAAGACTAATCTTGAATTGTTCTCATCAAACTCTTCTTCATCACACATCCCATACACCTCAGAAGTCGATGGAAAAACAATCCGCTTTTTGTATTTCACACAATACCGGACAACGCGCAGGTTTTCTTCAAAATCAAGTTCAAACACCCTTAATGGGTTCCGGGTATATTCAATCGGCGTTGCGATTGCCACCAGAGGAATTACAATATCACATTTTCTGATGTGGTATTCGATCCATTCACGGTGGATGGAAATATCACCTTCACTGAAATGGAATCCCGGTTTATCAAGAAGCGGCAGAATATAGTCTGACCGCAGGTCCATACCGTGCACTTCATATTTTCCGCTATCAAGAAGACGTTCGCCAAATGCATTGCCTATGAAGCCATCAACGCCTAAGATAAGGACGCTCTTCTTTCTCTTTGCCCTCAACCTGCTGCTTGGAGATGGTCCAAACGTCATGTCTTTTAAAAGCCTGAGTTCGCGTGCAAGTTGCCCTCCAGTCATGTACACGCCCCCCTCCTGCTGGCCGAAATCCACCTGAACCGACCCATTGCCACAAGCAATAATAAGTGGATCGGTCGATATGACGTTGCCCGGCCTTGGCCTGTAATCGCTGTCAGGCTTTTCCGTAACCGCCCAAAACAGGCATTTTCTGGCGCCAATATAGCTAAATGCACCAGGATAAGGGCGTGTAACTGCCCTGACCAGGTTTCTGATTTCAATGGCAGTCTTGCTCCAATCTATTTCTCCGTCCTCTGGACTACGCCCGCCGTAATATGTGGCCTTCGAATGGTCCTGGGGGAAACTTAGCGCGGTACCATCTTCTATTTGTGGAAGAATCTCATCTAAAAGATCTGCGGATGCCTTCGCTGCTTTTTTATGAAGGGACATCGCAGTATCATCATCCGAGATTATGATCTTTTTCTGGCATAAAATGTCACCGTCATCAGGTTTAGGGGTCATGTAATGAAGGGTGACTCCGGTTTCCTTTTCTCCGTTTACAAGGGCCCAGTTGATTGGACACCTGCCACGATATTTGGGAAGAAGAGACCCATGGAGATTAAGGCATCCCTCTGGCGGAATATCAAGTATGGCTTGTGAAACCATGTTTCTGTAATAAAAAGAAAAGATGATATCAGGCTCAAGCTCTATGATTTTTCTAACCCACATCTGGTGATTGATATCCTCAGGAGCAAATACCGTTATGTTCAGGGATGCGGCAAGCTCTGCAACAGAATCAAACCAGATATTTTCCCCTGATATGTCTTTGTGTGTAAAAATCGCAGCAATTTCGAACCCATTGCGCAACAATGCTTTCACACCTGCGCAACCGATGTTATGATATGCCAAAACCACTGCCTTCATATATGCCTCCTAAAATCAAATATCTGATAAGGGCCCAAGGTCAAATGAAATCCGAGATCCAAATTTTATTTCTCCCTCCTACCTCCACCAACAATCTCCCTCACAAAATAACGGGGACGCGCCCTGACATCCTGATAAATCCTCCCGATGTATTCGCCGAGAAGGCCCATTCCAATGAATTGCGCACCTATGAATATGAAGAGAATGGCAAACAGCGTGAAGACACCCTCCGCGGCCCAGGCAGTTCCATAAATCAATCTCATAATAATAATGAGTGTTCCCAAACCAACCCCGACGGCAGATACTATTCCACCAAGTATATTTAAAAGGCGCAGCGGAAAAACACTCATACTTGTCAAAAGGTCAAACTGGAGGTTGATTAGCTTCCATAATCCGTACTTTGAATCGCCTCCAGAACGTCTTTCATGGTGGACCTCGATTTCCGCAGTATCTCGGGCAAAGCTGTTGGCAAGAACAGGGATAAAGGTGCTGCGCTCATGACACTTAAGCATGGCATCCACTATGTTTCGGCGATAGGCCCGAAGCATGCACCCATAGTCGTGCATGTCGATCCCGGTGGACCTCTGCACGGCCTTGTTGATCATAGAAGAGGCAATTCTTCGGAAAACAGTATCGCATCTTGGAACCCTAATGCTGCCGACAACATCAAACCCTTCCTCGATCTTGTCAATCAGTTTCGGGATTTCCTCGGGTGGGTTTTGAAGATCAGCATCAAGCGTAACGACAATATCACCCTTTGATTCTGCAAAGCCGGCCATCACTGCTGCATGCTGGCCATAATTTCTATTTAAAAGCACACCCACGATTTTCCCAATATTACGCCCTGCTGCTTTAGAGATCTTCTTTGGAGACCCGTCAGTACTGCCATCATCAACAAGAATGATCTCAAATGGCCTTTCCATCCCCTCGCATACTTTCAGGCACCGGCTGATAAGTTCTTCAAGATTGACCTCCTCGTTAAACACGGGGATAACAACGGATACTAAAGAGGCCTTGTTCATCTTTTCAAGACCTCCTTTATGGCATCTACAACATCATCCACATCGTCAATGGTCATGCCTGGAAAGAGGGGCAGTGAACATATCCTGTCAGAGTTCCATTCGGTATTGGGCAACATGCCCCGGTGAGTTCCAATCGAATCTATGTAGTATTTTTGAAGATGCACAGCAAGGAAGTGAAGTCCGGTCCCAATATTCCGCTTTTTCAATTCGTGCATAAATTCTTCCCGGCATAGGCTGGCGTTGTCGGTATCTAAGCGCACGATGAAAAGATGCCACGCATGTTTTATGTCATAGATTGGGTCAGAAAGCGGCATAATTTCATCGACCTCTAAGAGCCGTTCACGGTATCTCATGGCCAGTTCTGCTCTCTTCTTGTTGAATTCGTCAATACGCAACAATTGCCTTAATCCCAGGGCTGCCAAGATATCCGTCATATTATACTTGTACCCCGGCTCCAACACCTGTGCCTGAGGAGATCGACCTTGTGTATGGCGATCATATGCATCCACGCCAAGACCGTGAAACTTCAATCGTCGAATGCGGTCCAGGAGTTCCTGATCGTCGGAACAGAACATGCCACCTTCTGCAGTAGTAATGTTTTTTATGGGATGAAAAGAGAAAATCGAAGTGCCTTTCATGCCGACACGTTCGTCCATGTATTCTGTGCCAAGTGCATGTGCAGCGTCTTCTGCGAGGAAAATGCTCTTTTTGTTTACAATTCGGCGGATAGGCCCCATGTCGACCGGAGCACCGGCAAAGTGGACAGGAACAATCAGACGCGTCCGGGGGGACAGGCATTCTTTTATCGAGCTTTCAGAAACCATCAATGTGTCCCTGTCGATGTCAGCGAATACCGGAGCAGCGCCTGCAAGGACAATGAGATTCACGGTGGAAACCCACGTCATTGAGGGAGTAATAACTTCGTCTCCTGGCCCAATGCCCAGGGCATGGAGCAATAGGTGCATACCGGCTGTTGCAGAAGATAGCGCCACCGATCCGGCACAACCAACGTACTCACAGAACCTTTGTTCAAATTCAGCGCTCTTTTGGCCGGTAGTGATCCATCCTGAACGAAGAACATCACCAATGGCGGCAATATCTTCTTCCGTAATGGACGGACGTGAAAATGGCAGGAATTCACTTCTCATGGCCCAATTTCTCGGCTGATCTAATAGCGCCCCTCTTTCTGTCGCTGATTCCTTTTATCCTTTAAATGGTTCTCCCTGTCTATTCCGTTTCATCATCCACTCCGTGTTATTAAATAAACTCCAAAACAGATGACAAAAATCCCGGCCCAGCGGGAAAACCCAAGTACCTCGCCAAGAAAGGCCATCCCAGCAAGGGCAGCGATTATGTACCCCACGCTTAGCATGGGATAAGCGTAACTCACATCCACCCTGGAGAGGACCATGAGCCATAGCACAATGCTGATGGCGTAACAGGTCATCCCCAAGAGTACATGGGGATTAAATGCTACCCTCAATCCAAGTGGAATAATGCCTTGGATAGTAAAAGCAAAGGGGCCTATCTTATTCATTCCCTGTTTGAGAAAGATCTGGGCTAAGGCATTCAAAAAAACCCCGGCCAAGATCAATGGAAGATAGCGATTCATTGTATTATTACCATATATTTTTCATCTGTGTATATAATCTGTGTATAAGGTCTAATACACTTTATTGAAATTATAGTAAAGCATCAATTCCAATATGCCATAAACGGAAGGAATAGGGGACATTTTGAAATTGCCTCAAAGGAAGCAGTATTTTGACGTTACATTTGCTTAAGGAGGTGGGTATAGGTCCTGCTCACTGTGAGGACTTCCGGCCGTTCCTTGAGTTTAACAAGGCTGCGTCCAGTTAATGAACGGCTTGTCTTAGTAATGCAACTTACATTGACAATGGTTCCCCGGTGGATGCGCCAGAATTTGTTGGGATCCAGTTCTTCGGCTAATTCCTTAATACCTTTCTTGATGAGCGATTCCTTTTCTTTTGTTATTACCATTGTGTATTTATCGCTGGCCTTAAAGTAGTACACCTCATCCACGGGGATGAGCCGGATACCGTCTCCATGCTGGGCCTTAATCCACTGCAAATATCCCGGCGAAATCTTGTCTCTTAATGATTCTATAACCCGTTCTACTGTCTCAGATGTGCCCAGTAGAGACCCAGGTGACGAGGCAATCTGTTTCTTGAGTCTTTTGACTGTTTTTTCGAGTCTCTTTTTGGATACAGGCTTTAAAATATAGTCGAGAGCTTCATTTTCAAACGCCTCAATAGCATATTGATCATAGGCAGTGATAAAGACAACTCTGCAAGTCCCGGTAATCCTTTTGGCCACTTCAATACCGGAAAGCCCTGGCATTCTAATATCAAGAAAGGCGATGTCAGGGGAGTTGTTTTCGATTAATTCTATGGCCTCAAGGCCATTTTTTGCCTCGCCGCAGATGATAAGTTCCGGCCATAGTTCAGCCAGTTTGGCCCTTAGGGATATTATCAGCTGCCTTTCATCATCGGCAATAACTGCTTTAATCTCAGACACGGGGCACCTCAATGAGGGCTTTAAGGAAATTTAATTTGGCCTTCTCCCGACCCCTGAACCTTGTAAACTGTTATAAATATACCTCCATGACATTAATTACTCAATAGTAATAATGCATCTCCACTCCCCCTTTACCACGAATATTCCCTTGACAACATAAATTTTAATTGTACAATAAGCTGTACAGGAGGTGCATTATGGACGCAATAACCTATACATCAGCGAGACAAAATCTTGCAAAAACGATGGAAAAAGTATGCAAAGACCACACACCGGTGATTGTAACGCGTAAAGCCAGTAACTCTGTGGTCATTATGTCACTTGAGGACTATTCCGCCCTTGAAGAAACGACTTATCTCCTGCGATCTCCCAAAAACACCAGGCGTTTAATCGAATCGATCGCTCAACTTGAAAACGATATGGGGAGCGAAAAGGAACTTTTAGAGTGAAACTAATCTTCTCTGACCACGCCTGGGATGATTATCTCTTTTGGCAAAAAACCGATAAAAAGGTTCTCCGCCGCATTAATGCTCTCATCAAAGAAACAAAGCGGAATCCGTTTGAGGGTATTGGAAAACCTGAGCCACTTAAGCACGCCCTTTCCGGATACTGGTCCCGAAGAATCAATGATGAACACCGATTCGTTTATAAGGTATCGGAAGATGCAATTCATATCGCCCAATTGCGTTACCACTACTAACGGATATAGGGGCGGGCATAATTAAATAACTAACGTAACTACCCAGGTATATATTAGACAGGATAACAGGATTAACTTGATTTTTT
>JACKQG010006603.1_pt1 | contig 12124 bp, 10 predicted proteins | sample 8237621 | NCBI WGS metagenome assembly JACKQG01 (sample SAMN15677084, study PRJNA649215) | marine metagenome | biome: marine; feature: Black Sea; material: saline water; isolation source: suspended particulate matter (SPM) from the Black Sea western gyre | collected 2013-06-09/2013-06-10 | depth...
AAGTCATCGTAGGTATGAACCGTGATCCCCAGTTCGGTCCTCTGGTGATGTTTGGGCTCGGTGGTATCTACGTGGAAGCTCTCAGGGATGTGGCCTTTCGCATCGCGCCATTCTCACGCGACGAGGCCCGCGAGATGATGCGCGAGATTCGATCGTTCAACCTCCTGCGCGGCGTGCGTGGTGAGCCACCGTCGGACATCGAAGCCAGTACAGACGCGTTGCTCAAGTTGTCGCAGTTGGTCACCGATTTCCCGGAGATCGTGGAGATGGATATTAACCCACTGATGGTCTTCGAAGAGGGGAAGGGCGTGATGGGCATTGACATGCGTCTGGTGTTGGCATCTCAGGAAGCAGAGGGGCTACCTTGATCTCAACCAACCATGACAAATCTGGGAGGCAGCTATGGCGAAAAGCATCTATGTGACTTCAACCCAAACCTATTCCGGCAAGAGTGCCTTGTGCGTTGGTCTGTTGCGACGGCTTCAACGTGATGGATATGAGGTTGGGTACATGAAGCCAGTCAGCACCACCGCCATCATCGTCGGCGGGGATCAGATGGTGGACGAGGACAGCGTCTTCATACGGGACACATTTGATCTGTCTGACGCGCCGGAGGATATGGCCCCTGTCTTGCTCAATGACCGGCAGGTGATGGCCGTGTTGCAGGGCGGTGAGCACGATTTCGCTGAGCGAGTGCAATCCGCCCATCGTACAATTGCCAAGGACAAAGACGTTGTGGTAATGGAAGGCGGCGGCAGCCTGCGCGAAGGCTGGATTGTTGACCTCGCCCCCCCCCAGGTGTCCGAGCTGCTGGACGCGAACGAAGTGGTTGTAGTACCGTATGACAATGATCTGCAACTGGTAGATGACTTGATCACCGCCCGGGCGCGGTTGGGCGATTCGTTGCTGGGGGGCGTGGTCAACAATGTGCCCAAGCACCGAATTGACTTCGCTCGAGATGTGGCCAAGCCTTTCGTGGAACAACACCATGTGCCGGTGCTGGCTATCTTGCCCCGGGAAAAGGTGTTGCAGGCGGCGAGTGTGGCGGAGCTGCGCGACGGGTTGTGCGGTGAGGTTCTGTGTGGTCACCAGGCGCTTGACGAGCTGGTGGAGAACGTGATGGTCGGTGCTATGAGTGTGGATAGCGCGCTGACGTACTTCCGCCGCAAGCTCAACAAGGCGGTCATAACCGGCGGCGACCGGCCTGACATTCAACTGGCCGCCCTGGAGACCTCGACCCGGTGCCTGATTCTCACCGGTAACCTGCGACCCAGCCCCATGATCATTGGGCGGGCCGAAGAAGCGGGTGTGCCGATCATCATGACTTACCACGACACATTCACCATTGTCGAAATGATTGAGAAGTTCTTCGGCAAGACTCGTTTCCATCAGGAGAAGAAGATCGAGCGTTTTGAAAATCTGCTCAATGAGCATATGGACGTCGATGCACTGTACGCGGCCTTGAGTTTGAGCTGAGCGGAGGAGCATCTGGGGGTTGGCGGCGGCCTGGTATTCTATCGTTCCCGAGATTGTTCGGGGACCGGACCTCAAGAGATTGGGGAACCCCTTGGAGCCTGAACGGCATATGATGTAGCCCCGATGGTTCAAGTCGTTGCGTTTGAGACCATCTGCTGGCTGCTTAGGACTTACGATAGACATCTATTATGGAGGAAACTGTGATGTCCATTATGGCGAGACTGATAGAAGACGTGGCTGGCCGCGAGATTCTGGATTCGCGAGGCAATCCTACTGTGGAAGTGGAAGTTCTGCTGACTGATGGCTCCAGCGGCCTGGCGGCCGTGCCGTCCGGAGCCAGCACCGGCGTTCACGAGGCGTTGGAGCTGCGTGATGGCGATGCGGCTCGTTACGGGGGCAAGGGTGTGCAGCAGGCAGTCGAAAACGTCAATATGGCTATCGAGGAAGATCTGTATGGATGGGATGCGTTGGACCAGGCAGGGATCGACAAGCTGCTGTTGGGCCTGGACGGCACACCCAACAAGAGTCAGCTGGGTGCCAACGCCATCCTGGGTGTGAGCCTGGCTGTTGCCAAAGCGGCGGCGCAGTCCGTCGAACTGCCGCTGTATCGCTATCTGGGCGGGGTCAGCGCCCGGACTCTGCCGGTGCCTATGATGAACATCCTCAATGGCGGTGCCCATACCGGCTGGCAGTCTACCGACTTCCAGGAATTCATGGTTATGCCGGTCGGCGCCTCCAGCTTCTGCGAGGCCCTGCGCTGGGGCGCTGAGATCTACCAGTCGCTCAAGAAGGTGTTGAAGGCCAAAGGCTACAGCACCAACGTTGGCGATGAGGGCGGCTTCGCGCCATCGTTGAAGAATGATGAGGAGGCCATCGAGTTGATCCTGGAAGCGATCCAGGCTGCAGGTTACCAGGCGGGCGAGCAGGTCTTGATTGCCCTTGACCCGGCCGCCTCTGAACTCTGGGAGGATGGCAAGTATAATCTGAGGATCCAGGGAAAGACGCTGACCAGCGACCAGCTGGTAGCCCTGTGGCAGGATTGGGTGGATCGCTACCCCATCATCTCGATTGAGGATGGTCTGGCAGAGGATGACTGGGACGGGTTTGCCGCCCTGACGGCTGCCGTTGGTGACCGGGTTCAGATTATGGGCGACGACCTGCTGGTCACCAATGTGGGGCGGCTGGAGAAGGCCATCCAGCTGAAGGCCGCCAACAGTATCCTGATCAAGCTCAACCAGATTGGCTCCCTCAGCGAGACGCTGGCGGCCATTGAGATGGCTCATCGGGCCGGCTGGACCGCTGTCGTCAGCCATCGCTCGGGTGAAACCGAGGACACCACGATCGCTGATTTGTCGGTTGCCGTGAATGCTGGTCAGATCAAGACCGGTGCTCCCTGCCGCTCTGATCGCGTGGCTAAGTACAACCAGCTGTTGCGCATCGAGGAGGAGCTGGGCGAGAGCGCTGTCTACCCGGGGATGAGAGCCTTCTACAACATCAGTCGCTGATTGCGTCCCTGCCTACAGCGAGGGCCACAAAACAACTTGCCGCAGGTGCGGAGCCTGCGGGAAGTTCTCTCTTTGCCAGTAGATACTCGTCTTGAACGTCAATGGCACTGCTTGCACACGGTTGAGATGCCTGTTTGCCGCATTGTTGCTGATAAGCACTCTTCATGGAGGTTTGATGAATCTGGTGCGGACATGCTAGTGTTCAACAGTCAATGCCACATCATCCAGGTACATAGCGCTGGGGCGATCGGTGCCCCCGCCATTGTACACGCCGAAGTAGAGGGTAACCGTGCGGCCGGCGAAAGATGTCACGTCGTAGCTGCTCGGAATCCACTGGCGCAGATCAGACAGCGATTGATCGACGTAGCCGAGTATATGGAATTTGTCGTCGAGCAGCAGTACCAGTTGTAGATCGTGGGGAAATTCATCCTGGCTCATCGGATAGGTCCAGTATGTGAGCGTGGCGCGTCGGGCGTCGGCCGGGATGGTGACCGTCTGCCAGATGGAGGAATAGCTGTAGATGTCGTATCCCTCCACAATCCCCAGACGACCTGACCGGGCGCCACTATGCACCATATCGCTTGTGTAGCTGGCCGGCTGCTGGGTGGAGCCAAATGCCCATCCAGCGTCAGTTTCGAAGCCACCGTTGATGATCAAATCACCGGCAGGTGTTATCGTGGTGTGCGCGGGCGATGTGGGCGTGGGTGTTAGGGGGACGACCACCGGCGGTGGTGTTGACGTGATGGGCAGTATCGGCGTGGGGGGGAGCGGCACCATGCCGCCCATGGCGGCCAGCGCGCTGGCTGCCTGCACCAAACCGTAGCCATAGTCGTTGTCGCGCCCAGATGGCCCCAAGTCGAGGGCAGTGGACTCTATTGCGTGGCGCACCTGATCAGCCGTGGCGGTCGGATGTAGTGCGAACAACATAGCAGCCAGCCCAGACACGTGAGGCGCCGCCATAGAGGTGCCCTCCAGGTAATACAGAGCGAAGTTGGTCGCGTCGTTTCCCCTGAAGGTCTGCTGAAGGATCCCGTCGGGGTAGCCATCGCCATTCCGATCAGCAGCGGTATCGCCACCGGGAGCGACCACATCAACCTGCGGGCCGAAGTTGCTGTACCCGGCCCGGTCTTGCTGAAACTCCACCGAGCCGATGGCCAGCACACCATCGTAAGCAGCCGGGTACTCGACTGTGCCGCCGCTGTTGCCGGCCGCCCCCACCACCAGCGTGCCTTTGTCAACCGCGTAGGCGATGGCATCAGCCAGCAACTGGGAACTCTCTCGGCTGCTCAGACTCAAGTTGATGACTCTGGCGCCCTGGTCAGCCGCGTACATGATTCCCTGGGCCAAAGCATCGAAGCTTCCCTGGCCTCGGCTGTCAAGAACCTTTATGGGCATCAGTGTGGCGCCAAAGGCTACCCCGGCCACCCCCAGCTCGTTGTCAGTGCTCTGGGCAATGGTGCCCGCCACGTGGGTGCCGTGGCCGCCGTCGTCATTGGCATGGGAATCGTCGTTGAGAAAATCGTAGCCAGGCACGAAGCTGGTGCTGCTCAGATCGGGAGCCTGCTGATAGCGGTCGAAGTCCTCGTAGGCGATGCCAGAATCCAGCACCGCCACCAATACCCCCTGGCCACCGGAGATATCCCAAGCCTGGGGGGCCTGGATGGCTGTCATGTTCCACTGCAGGTCGAAATAGGGGTCGTTTGGCCTGAAGGCCAGTGGCTCCACCAGCGTGCCGCTGGCGTAGACGTAGTAGTTTGGCTCGGCGTAGATGACGCCGGGCTCAGCGTCGTATGCCGCTGCTACGGTATTTGGATCTGCCACCAGGTCAAAGCGGGCAACATACAGGCCCAGCAGCGCCGGTTGCCGGGCTGCCATTGCCAGAAGTGTTTCCCCAGATGCCTGGGCCACTGGCTTGATTAGTGGGTCAAATTCTGCCACCCCAAATCGCTGGTTCAGGCGGTCGATGTTGTCCAGTCCGGTGGCCACAATGCCGTCCGGCCGCACCGAGGCGTTCAGGGCCAGGAATGCGGGCTGAGATTCGAGCTTCACGATCACCTCGCCGGGGACCATGTCGGGTTGATCACCGATGACCATGGCCGGTTCCGACAGCAGCTGAGCCGGTTCGACGGCGGGGGCCGGAGTGGATGTGCCTGCTGACTCACGGATGGGACGAGGCCGGGTGCAGGCGCTCAAAAGAACGGTCGCCACGATAATGAGAGTGGCTGTAAGGTGCATAAGGCGCTTGTGAGAGGTTCGACTATGTTCAGTCATGGGTCCCTCCTCTGGTGTCTTGCCTGGCCCACTGATTCTACCTGTCAGCGATCAACCAGGAATCTGGTGATCGGGAGAAGTATCTGGCCGGCGAACGGTCTGTTTCTATATTACCATAAAACGAGGTGAGTCGTCAATGAGGGCGGGAAGGGCCGATTGTCACGTGCCCGTATTAGCCAGCGTGGTTCGCAAGCCGGGGACGTGGCTGAAGGCCAAAGTGATTTGGTGTTTGTTCCTCGCCTCGGTATAATGGGGATTCTATGACACTACTATCTGTATGGTTTTCTGCCCTGCGTAGCCATTTCGGTCGAGCAGTAGCGTGGCTACCCTGGTTGATCGTGGTATTGCTGGTGACGTGGTTGCTCTGGCCGGAATGGACGACACCATCGCAGCTGTTGTACCAGTCGCCCCCCTTGTCGCCGCCGCAGATCACGCCGCCGCCACCTACTGACACACCACTGCCGCCACCGCCAGCTGACACGCCGGTTCCCATACCCACAGAGACACCGTTGCTACCAACTGAGACGCCAGCGGCGTCGCCAACAGTGGAAGCGCCAACCGAAGTGCCCACTCCCACCTACACCCCGACGGCCGAAGCACCGACGCCGGCGACTGCAACCGCCACACCTACCCCGGTGACACTCGTGCCGCCCCCCAGCGACGCCACCCAACAATCTGCCGGAACCGGTGTGTCGGTCATCAACTGGACCAAGTTCTGGGACACGGTGATGGTGGCCGTTGCCTATCCGTGGCTGTGCTGTGGGATTGCTCTGTTGTTGCTGGTACCGGTTGGTCTCGTTTACCTGGAGATCAAGGGCCGGCGCCGGCCGCCGAAACTGCCTGAACCGTTGCGGGGAAAGGCCGGTAAGGAAGAGCCGAAGGAACCGAACCGGCCTGACGCGTGAATAGCGAGTTAGTGGATTGAATAGCCCGCCATCCGTCCGTGGTTACTTGTCCACTGAGGGGACTGGTTTCCAGAGAAGGACCTTGAATGATGCGGCCTGGGTAGCGTTACTCGCGCTGACCTTGGTCGCCTTTATGTTGCGTGCGTGGCATCTTGACACGCAGAGTCTGTGGCGCGACGAAGTGGATGTGGCTCGTTTTGCCGGTTGGCCTCTCTCTCAATTGGTGCGGAGCCTGACGGTGGCCCGGCACAATGGCCCGCTCTATTACGGGCTGATGCGAGGCTGGTTGACCCTGGCAGGCCACAGTGAGTTCGCGCTGCGATTTCCCTCTCTGGGGTTCAGCGTCGTGGTCGTGCCGCTCACCTGGCAGGTCGGAGCGCAATTGGTCGGTCGCCGCGCTGCCCTGCTGGCTGCGCTGCTGGTAGCTATCTCACCCTATTTAGTGTGGTATGGCCAGGACGCCAAGATGTATGCTCTGGTCAGCGCGCTTACCTTGCTGGCAATAACCTGTCTGTGGAAGGCGCTGGCTACTGGGCGGTGGCAGAGGTGGGCTGGCTTTGTGGCTGCTGCCAGTCTGTCGCTGTACGTTCATATGCTCGCTGCGCTCTTGATACCTGTGTACGCCGTTGCTCTGCCGTTGGCCTATCCCCGGTTTCGGTCCCGGTGGCGTGGATGGTTGATCTCGCTGAGTCTGCTTATCGTGCCCTACGTCCCCATGGCGGCCTGGCAACTGCCGCTGGTGCTGCGGGCTCACGACACAGGGCACCCATCTTACCCACTCAAACAGATTGTGTCCTTGTTGTTCAACCTGTACGCGCGTGGGGTGGCTATGGTGGACGGCTGGGTTGCACTGGCTGCCTTCATGTTTGCCATTCTGGCGGGAGTCGTCGTGACCGGTGTTCGGACCAACGGCCGGCCGGTCAGGGTGAAGGGCTTTCTGGTGCTGTGGTTGTTTCTGCCTGTTGGGCTCGTGTACCTGATTTCACTGCGAGCACCTGTCTTCGAGCCACGTTATCTGATCTACGTGGCTCCGGCCTTCTACCTGTTGGCTGCCCTGGGTATCGTGGGGCTGGCTCGACTGACGCCGGTCGTTGGCGGTGCCCTGCTGGCGTTGGTTTTCTCATTCAGCCTGTTGGGTCTGGCAACGCAAGCGGTCACCCCGATCAAGTCGGACTTTCGGGCAGCGGCAGCCTACGTGATGGCTCGCCATCAGAACCACGAGCCAATCATGTTTCAAATGCCCTACGTGCGTCACGCCTTCGACTATTACTTCGATGCTGACTATGTGGCGCTTGAAGGCCCCTGGACCAATGACGACAAGAGCGTGGAGAGCGCGGCGTCGCTGATGGCATCCAGCGTGGGGGAGCACACCGATGTGTGGTTGGTTGTCTCTGAAGAGTGGTTGTGGGACTCGCGTGGCCTGACGCGGGCATGGCTCAATACTCACGGTCGGTCAGTTGAGTCGGCCCGCTTCGCCCTCGTTGACGTGTACCACTACCAGCTGGCTGGTCCTCATTGATAGACAGGGAGCGTGAGCAATCCCCGGCGTGCCCCGCGTCGTGCTCTGCGGGGCGCGCCCCGCTCCGCGCTGTGCGGGGCCATTTGGCGGGAACGAGAGAAGAGTTGATGGTCTCGGCAAAGGCCGTGCCGAACATCTGGTGGCCTCACAGTACGTGAGGACTCCTTCGACCCTCTCGCACGCGAATCGTCGTTGAGTGTGTTTGTGGTATAATTTGAGTCAAATGATGCGACCTGAATTCGAGGGAGTCCTCAAGAACCTACCCACTAAACCGGGTGTCTATCTATTCAGAAGCGCGGCTGATAAGATCTTGTATGTCGGCAAGGCAGTGAATCTGCGGGCACGGGTGCGCTCCTATTTCCACGTGTCGGCGCAACAGACGCCCAAGACTCGGCGACTGGTGAGAGACATCGCTGCAATCGAGTTCATCGTGTCTCGCAGCGAGCTGGAGGCGCTGCTGCTGGAAAACACACTCATAAAGCAACACCAGCCACGCTACAATGTCCACCTGAAGGACGACAAGCGCTACCCCTACATCAAGGTACACTGGCAAAACCCCTTCCCCCGCGTTACCACCACCCGGCATATCCTGGACGATGATGCCCGTTACTTCGGCCCCTACACCGTGGCCTCAGCGGCCTATCAGTCCCTGGACACGGTGCGCAGGTTCTTTCCCTATCTGACCTGTACTCGCACCATCACCGGGCAGGACGAGCGCGCATGCCTGTATTACCACATTGGCCGTTGTGCTGCGCCCTGTATTGGCGCGGTCAGCCTGGAGGAGTACCGGGCCATTATGAAGCGGTTGTGCGATTTCTTGTCGGGGCGTACCCAGTCGGTCATCGCACAGTTCCGGCGTCAGATGCAAGAGGCGTCGGAGGCGTTCGATTATGAAAAGGCCGCCAGCCTCCGCGACCAGATTCAGGCCATCGAGCACATAGTCGAGAAGCAGACAGTGATGAGTCCCGATTTGGCTGACCACGACGTGATCGCCTTCGCCCGAGAGGATTCCGATGCCTGCGTGCAGGTCTTCTTCATCCGAGGGGGGCGGCTGATCGGTCGCGAGTATTTCCTGCTGGATGGGACTGACGAGGAAGGGGACCGAGCGATTGTAACCAGTTTCATCAAACAATTCTACGATCAGGTGAGCCAGGTGCCGCCGGAAATCCTGCTGCCCGAGGAAGTGGACGAGGTGATGATCATTCGGGACTGGTTGTGCAACAAACGAGGTGCCGGCGTGGTGCTGAAAGTGCCGCATCGGGGTCAGAAGCGAGAACTGGTCAGAATGGCCACCGAGAATGCGGCCGAGACTCTGACACATTTGCGCAGCCAGTGGCACAACGACGAGAGCAGGCAGAACGAGGCACTCTCGCAGCTGCAGCAGGCCCTCAATCTACCCGGACCTCCCTTGCGCATCGAGTGCTACGATATCAGTACCCTGCAGGGGACCAACACCGTGGCCAGCATGGTTGTCTTCGTGAAGGGCGTACCGCATAAGAACGATTACCGGCGTTTCAAGATTCACGGGGTTGAAGGACAGGACGACTTCGCCAGCATGCAGGAAGTGCTGCACCGCCGTTTCAAGCGTATGCACGACCGCGCTTACGGCGTGGTGGAAGAGCCGGGTGGACGAAAAACGAAGCCAGGCTCGTGGAATCTGTTGCCCGACCTGCTGATTGTCGATGGGGGCAAAGGGCAGCTGAACGCTGCCCTGGCTGTGTTGGATGAGTTTGACTTGCGCGACGCGATCCCGGTTGTGGGCCTGGCCAAACGGGAGGAAGCGTTGTTCGTGCCTGACCGGGGGGATCCGGTGCTGTTGCCGCGGAACTCTCAAGGCCTGTTCCTGGTCCAGAGGATTCGCGACGAGGCTCACCGTTTTGCCGTGACCTATCACCAGAAACTGCGTGCTCGACAGGGAATTACCTCTCAGTTAGAGCAAATCCCCGGCATCGGGCCGCAGCGGAGGAAACACCTCTTGAAAGAGTTTGGTTCCCTTGATGCCATCCGGCAAGCCACGATAGACGAGCTGGTGACTGTGCCTGGCGTTTCCCGGAGCGTGGCAGAACAAGTGAAGTCATTGTTATAGCGAGATAACCCGTGTTGCCGCAGACAGATGACCTGAGCCGTGAGTACCTCACCTGGGATGACATAGATGCTCTGATTGACCATCTGTTGCCTCAGTTTCGGGGTGAGTTTGACGGGCTGTTGATAATCACGCGTGGCGGGCTGGTGCCTGGAGGCTATCTGGCTGAAGCTATGGGCATAGACAGGGTGTTTACCGCCGCCGTTCATTTCGACTCATCTGTTGACCCCAAACTGGCCTGGCCCATGTTCGCCCAGTTTCCTGACGACGCCCTGCTGCATGGGCGACGAATTCTCATAGTGGATGACATCTGGGCCACCGGGCTCAACATGATCACCGTACAGAGTCGAGCTATAGCCGTGGGCGCAGATGCCGAAACGGCCGTGCTTCACTATCGACCTGGCAGCAACCTGTGCCCCCACGCCGGGCCGGATTACTATGGGGCCATCACTGACCGCTACATCGTATACCCGTGGGAGGTGCCCCAGCTCCCCCAAGCGCCTACTGGCGCGTGGCCCATATCGCCAGACTGAAGGGAGTCAGGAGCTGGCTCAGCCGTAGTGAGGCGGCAAGGTTTCATGCGGAAGGATACTGGCGGCATCCAATCTTCACTTACCGCATGCGGCGTGGCGAGAACCGCAAGTGGGGCAGCGGGAAGGTGGTTTGGGAATACATCGGCAGAAATCGTGGAGGGATGAGAGTGTGCTTTCCATTTCACGCGGCCAGCTGCTGATGGGGCGGCCACCTAATCCCTGTTTCATGGGGAAGTGGATTCGATATCATACACGTCTCTCACAGCCGGGGCACGTGGGTTAGGATATTTTGGCGAATGCCGGATGCTTGCAGGCCGCTTCAGCCTCCGGGAGACTCTGGGTTAGTGCCTGGATTGTCTGATGTCTAGCTGGTTTCTTAATCAGGAGTCATAGCGCCAGCGTCGCCATCATCTCTTGCAGACGCTTCGCTGCCACCGAGTAGGAGAAGTGCTCCAGTGCCAGTGCAAAGTTGTGTTCCACCATCGTCTGGCGCTCCCCGGCATCATCCAGCAGGCGGCGCACGCGGGCAACCGCCTCATCCGTGACCTCTCCCTCAATCTCGACGAATTTGAATCCCAGTGGCCCGATGTCAGCTGTGTAGACCGGGTAGCGGTTTACAAGAGCCGGCAGCCGGAAGTAGATGGTCTCCAGGAGAGCGTTCCCGAACCCTTCGATCAAGCTGGGATAGGTGACGAAATCCGCGTGCAAATAAGCGTCTGCCAGGCTGTAGGTCTTAGCACCGTCAGGGGCCACGCGGCGAGCCGCGTCAAACTCGTCAGCGACGTAGCGGAGATCCACCCCCGCCTGTTTCGCCATGTCTTGTAGCTGATAGAGATAGCCCATCCCCTCGTCACCGGCCTGATGGGTGATGACCAATTTGCAGCCGGGATCACCCAGTCGCCGCACTGTCTCGATGGCAAGTTCGATCCCCTTCCGGGCCACAACGCGGGTGGGTTGGAGAATCAAACGGTCTCCTGGCGTCAGCCCTGTCAGCCGTCTCAAGTCGCTGCTGAAAGAGTCAGGGGCTGGTGGCGGGGTCTCGAAGTCGTGGATGTTGGGCAGAAGCCAGGCGGATATGCCCCGTCGCCGGAGCAATGACTCTTGAGCCAAGCTGCTGATGACAACGTGGCGAACAGAGGGCAAATCAGGGGGAAAGCAGCGAGCCAGGATATCAGGAACCACAGTGGTGGCAAACCGGGCCCGCTCCCAGTAGAGGTCATGATGATGAGCCATCGTCGGGATCCCTGTCTCGGCGATGAACTCGGTCAACGCCACCCCAGGGGGATGTGCATGGGTATGGCCAGCGCGTTCTGGGGGAAGAGAATGTCAATGGCAAAACGATCAACGAAAGTTGCCAGCGCCGCCGTCAGTTGGTCGGCTGCTACCTTGATGTGTTCACGAAGATCTCCAGGATCGGGCGCTGCACCAGGTTGGCAGTTGGAGGGAAAGGCTTTCCTCTGGATGCGTTTGGCCCCGGGATGGGCGAAGTGCATCTCGGGCACCACCATACCAGGAGGTGAGGTGGGGTCCAGCTTGCCGGCGCAGTAAAAGGGCTGGTGCCCCATGCGACGGAGGATGGTTACCAGCTTGGCGGTCTCCAGGGAGACGCCGTCAGTGCCGGCGAGACGGGTGGATACGAAGCCGATGTTCATCGCCCGTCTAACTCATGTGGGAAGCTTTGGCCTATCAGCCATAGCGCCTGGTAAGGGGCCAGGCGCAAGGTCAGATTCCGGGAGGCGTCCACCACGTAGAGGATTCCGGTGAAAAGATCCTGTGTGTGACCGGAATGAGGGAAAGGCAGCGTGTCCAGGTCAATTCGGCAGGGCTGCTCA
>JACKQG010003955.1_pt1 | contig 12123 bp, 18 predicted proteins | sample 8237621 | NCBI WGS metagenome assembly JACKQG01 (sample SAMN15677084, study PRJNA649215) | marine metagenome | biome: marine; feature: Black Sea; material: saline water; isolation source: suspended particulate matter (SPM) from the Black Sea western gyre | collected 2013-06-09/2013-06-10 | depth...
CCTTTATTTAAGGATTGAAATGGTTACTCACAATGGATCTATTCATCTATATTTTTTTGAGGATAAAACTCCTATTAAAGTAAGTCCTCTTGCTGATATTATTATTCGACATTGGTTTAATGATTGGGATTCTAATCTAAATCAATTAGAACATTGGTCTACTCTTAATAATAATGGTAATTATTTATATTTTGAAACATTTTATAAATTATTAAAAAAATTTATTATGGATAGATTTAATAATAATAATAATAACGAACAAGCAATAAATATTATTAATAAATTAGAAGACCATATTGATTGTTTAAATTATATCAAATATAATCGAAGAAGATTTAATGATATAAATATTAAAATTATAGATAATTTATTAATTATAAATGATGATACTAGTTATAATCAATGGTTTGAAATTATAATTAATGATCCAAATAGCAGTGTTGAATGTATGGAATATCATACTGTTTATTATGGTGATGAATTCGAAGGTAGTACTGGGTTCGTAGGACATCATGTTGCAGGAGAAATACATACTTACAATACTGTTAATCATATGGCAACATATGAACAATTCATTGAAGATAATGAATTAGATAATATTGTAAAAGGATTCTTAAAAGAATTGGAAATTAGAACAAAAATTATTAAAGATCCTATTAAAAGAGAAAAGATTAAACAACTAATGGTGGAAAAGATTATTGAAAGTAATGGATTTGGAATTAATAAAAATGCATAGTGATATTTTAAGTAGTAAAGATTATTTTAACTCTATGAGACATATTATTAAATTAGTTATAGGTGATTGTAGTCGAAAAGACGGTCATAATATGCATGAGAATATATTAATTAAAAGTAATTTAAATAAAATATGGATAGATCGTGCTTATGAAGAAGCTAGTGCTATTCTTGGTTTTTGCTTTATAGAAGAAGTAGCTACTGAATATGAAGAACCTATAGCTCCTAAATATGTAATTACTAAATTAAGAAAAGCATTTAATGAACCTAATCTATTAATGAGTGAAAATGATAACGATAGACAAAATTACTATATTAACACCGAACAATACTTAGACTCATTTTTAAAAATTATTAAATTAGGACATCCTGAATTTAAGTATAAATTTATTAATCATGATGAATATATTATGATTGGTGGTTACGGTTTGTTTAGTAAACATTTTCATATTTAAGCGGCGGAATTTAAAAAATCATAGATTAAAGGGATAAATAAAATGAATACAAGTCAACTCTGTAAAAATTGTAAATGGATAAGTTATAAAAATAATCCTCCATTCACAAGAACAGGTGTACAGTGTACAAACACGAATAAAGTTGGATGGTCTACTAAACCTGAGATAGGATTTAGTTTAATAACAGGTAAACCATTTAAAGAAAAAGGATCTTATAAATATTGTAATAATTTAAGATCTAAAGAAGGAAATTGTGGAGAAGAAGCTAAATTCTTTGAATGCATATCACAAAAAGATATTTTTAAAAGATTCCTTCTTAATCTTGGTGTATTTGATTTGATTATAATAGGCATACTAGTACTTAATGTTGCTCTTTGGTTTCGGAGTTAAAATAAGTAATAATTCAGTAGTAGATAATTATATCTACTATTTGAAAGGAAATTTTTAAATTGATACTCAAGCAACAAAATAAAATTACTGCTCCGTATCGTATCTTCGGAGAACATCTCATAGAACAGCAAGCTCTCGCACAGTTTTATGAAGTTATGAAATTAGAGTGTACTGTAAAAGGCGCTCTTATGCCCGATTCACATTTAGGCTATAGTTTACCTATTGGTGGGGTTCTTGTAACAAGAGATGTAATAAGTCCTCAATTCATCGGATATGATATCGGATGTGGTGTTTGTGCATTGAAATTACCTTATAAAAAACAAGAAATTAAAGAACATGATAATGGTATTTTTGATTCTATTTATAGAACTATTCCTACTGGTCTTGGTGGAAAAAATACCAATCATCGTTCTAAACCTATCGAAAAATGGGATTATGAAAATCTACCTAGAAGTGAATTCTTAGATAATATTATGAAAAATGAAAATAGTATAGCGGATTTAGCTAGTCTTGGCAGTGGTAATCATTACATAGAAGTTGGATACGATGAAAATGAAGATATTTGGGTATCTATTCATTCTGGTTCTAGAAGCGTTGGTCATAAATGTGCTACTTATTGGATGAGTATTGCCTCAGATAATGGTAAAGCTAAAGAAGGACATTATGGACTAGATTCTGGTTCCGAAGATGGTCTTCTTTATGCAATGGATATGAATTTTTGTCTTGTGTTTGCTCTTGAAAATCGCAAACGTATGATGCAAAGAATTGTTCGAGAAATTACGCATTATTGTGGTACTAAAAAAGAACCTATAAGATGGAATGAATTAATTAACCGTAATCATAACCATGCAGAATATAATTATGAGATGAATGGATTCCTTCATCGTAAAGGAGCTACTCATTCGGATGCAGGAATGATGGGGGTTATACCCGCAAATATGAAGGACGGAATATTAATTATAAGAGGTAAAGGTAATCCTGATTCTCTTTGTTCTAGTTCTCATGGAGCGGGAAGAGTTTTAAGTAGAACTAAAGCTAAAAAAGAATTAAATATGGATAGATTTAAACACCAAATGAAAGGAATTATTGCTAAAGTTGAAAAATCTACATTAGACGAAAGTCCAAATGCTTATAAGAATATTAATGAAGTAATAAAAGAACAATCTGAATTAATTGATATTATTCATAAAGTAACTCCTCTAATCAACATTAAAGGTGTTGGTGGTAGAGAATACAAAAATAAATCTAAGAAAACAACAACAAGAATTCAGATGAAGAATCTAAGATTGTATTAAAAGAAGAAGTAATGATTTAAATGGACTCATTTCTCATTTTCATATTGATTATATGTATAATTAATTTTATTATAAATTCTGTAAATGGAAATATATCTTCTGCATTTTTAGGCTGGTTTTGTGCAATTATATATATCGCGTTATAACAATTATGAATATTCAACAAATCGATAATAAATTAAAAACAGAATACAATATTACTGTGAAGGAACTATTAAGTAAATAAATAGAATATATTTTTATTTTTTTTAAGTTAAAAAGTGTGTTTTCTACACTTTTCATATGGATATAATCAATAACAACAATAAAAAGATACTCTATTTAACTAATATTGTTTAAGGATATAATATAATGATTAAAAAACTTCGTTCTACCGATTATAATTATAATTTTAATACTCAAACTGGATTTCTTACTCGTTGGGGTAGGACGTTTGAAGATGATCCACAACTCTCTCCTTTTGGACCAGAAATCCTGGATATTGAAGTAAGTACTATTTGTAAAGGAATTGGAAGTGGTCCTTGTACACATTGTTATAAGTCTAATACTCCTCGTGGTAAAAATATGAGTTTTGAAACATTTAAAATTATCTTCGATAAGATGACGACGACAACAACAACAGAAACTCTCACACAGATAGCATTTGGTATTGGAGATATCGATAGTAATCCTGATTTGTTTAAAATGTTTGAATACTGTAGAATGAATAATGTTGCTCCTAATTTAACTATTAATGGTTATGGATTGACTCATACACATTTTAAATTATTAAAATCTTATTGTGGAGCTATTGCTGTTTCAAGATATAATCCAAGCGACGTATGCTATGATGCAGTTAAAACTTTATCACAAGATATGAATATGGATCAAATTAATATTCATATGCTTGTATCTAAAGAAACTCTTAAAGATTGCTACCAAGTAATCGATGATTCTTTAGTAGATCCTCGTCTTGATAAACTTAACGCTATTGTATTTTTACATCTTAAACCTAAAGGAATAAGAAATACTAATACAATAGTAACCCAAAAAGAGTATCAATCTCTTATAGAATATGCATTTTCTAAAAATATCAGGATTGGATTCGATAGTTGTAGTGCTCATAAGTTTATTAATTCAATTACTGATTCAAAACTAAAGGATAAACTTGAACTTTTTGTTGAACCATGTGAATCAGGATTATTCTCTTCATATATTAATGTAGATGGGAGATATATTCATTGTAGCTTTACTGAAGGAGAAGGTGATTGGAAAGGCATTGATGTAATTAATTCTGATGACTTTATTAAAGACGTTTGGAATGGAGAAGAAACTATTAAGTTTAGAGATAAATTATTAAAACAAAATCGTAAATGTCCAATTTTTAATCTAGGAGGAGAAGGAGACTGCAATGAAAATCAGACAGGGATTCGTATCTAATAGTTCTAGATAGGAGATTACTCACTGATACTCAAGAAAGATTAATTAGAAATTATAAAGAACTTACTGATTTAATATATAATAATGAAATAAGATGTGAAACTTGGGATATTAAATTTGAGGATACATCTATGGATAACTTTAATATGAGAGAATTATTAGATAAAATTGGTGTTGTTTCTAGATGAATGGCACATTATAATGATTGATGGGAGTACTACTAAAAATGGCAAAGATTAGACAAGGTTTTGTTTCGAACAGTAGTTCAAGTAGCTTTATTGTAGATTTTCCTGAATTTCCAAGTACAAGAGAAAAACTTAAAAAAATGATGGGTAATTGTGCTCCTGATTGTGATTATGGCGGAGAATATACAAGTGAAGAAGTAGTTGATCGAGTTTGGAGAGATATCCAAAATAGTGAAAGTCAAATTAAAGGAAATTTTCTTCGAGTACTTCAAATAGACGACAAAATTGAATATGATTGGGAAAATGAAGGATATGAGTCTTCTAAATTATTAGAAATTATTATTGGAAAAAAACTTAAAGAACTAATTTATCAAAGTTTACAAAAATATAATCCTGTTATAACTTTTAATATGATTAAAAAAGAAATTAATAATAATTTAGATAAACTTGAAGAAGAAATGAATTCTAGACACGTTATTATATTCGAATATGGCGATGAGAATGGCGAAGGTGCTCTAGAACACGGAGAAATTTTCAGAAATTTAAAACACACAAGGGAAAGTAAACACTGATATGGCAAAAATTAGAACTGGTTTTGTAAGTAATTCAAATAGTAGTAATTACGTATGTGATATATGTGGTAATAGTGATGAAGGGAGTTATGATATTAGTTTACGAGAATTGAAAATGTATCAATGTGTTGGAGGTCATTATATTTGTGAATCTCATACTGAACCACTAGAAAGAGCAGACTATATTGAATTTATTAAAAAGTGTGATCATTGGGATGTTAACGATATCATATCAATGGAAGACGAAGAAATTATAGAATTATGTGAAAATGATTATAGTATTAGATATAATTTTCCTAAAACAAATTGTCCAATCTGTAATCTAAAACATATTAATGATGATACAATTTTAACATATCTTCAACAAGTATTAAAAATTGATATTAATACAGTAAGAAAACAAATCAGAACTAAATATTCTAATCTTGATGAATTTAAAGAAGGAATACAAAATAAATAGAACATCGGAGTATCTAGAATATACTAGGGGAGTCCTTAAACCGAGGACTTCTCCTTTAACTACAGAATTAATTAAGATTGAAAAAATTATATATACATTAGAAATAAACGGAATAAATAAAGGAAACTTACACAATAAATACAAATTTAAAAGATTGTTAGAAATATATAGAATCAAAATAAAATATTAATTTTTATTTATATATTTTGAGCGGGAAGATTGATTTAACGACATACTAAAAGTATGGTATTAAATCAATCTTCCCGCTCTCGATGGATTTAGTTAAGATGAAGCTCCCATTTTTCATCTAGAAAATCATTTTCAGGAAACAAAATATCCATCAAACTGTGATTTTTCCCAACTTCAACAAAAAACAATCCTTCGGGATGAAACATTCTGGTATCACTCGCTATACAGAATCCGTTATACGTAGGCATTAGTTTCTCTCCTTGGTTATGATGAATGTTCATTTTGTATCTCCTTCAAGTGGTTGGAAGAAATAGAAGATACTTGGATATATCTTTATCAAATAAACTAAAAAAGCAATGGACCTTTTTTATACTTTTTACGTCTAATACTTAGAATATAAAAAACTCTAAAAGGAGGAGAGAGTAAAAATGTTAATCGGTCAATCAAACAAGTCAAGTATTATCGGCAAAGCTACGCAATGGGTCATAAACCATGCCCCAGGATTTAGTCTTGAAGGATTTAAGATTATAAATGGAATATCATATGCAATCGTTCGCTCTAAACAGAGCAGCAATGAAGTTCGTCATATCGACTCCCATGTGTTTATGGCAAACTAAAAAGAAGGAAATACTTAATCCCCTGTTAAGTATATTGTTGTTAAACTGTTCTACCCAGACAGAGGACCCCGCCTCGCGTCTGGGTATTTTTTGTTGTGGTGCCCTTTTCAGAACATGTATAAAAAGTAAGTTTTCTATATTTTCATACAGATATAATCAAATTAATCATTCATTAATTAAATAAATAAAGGAGTTTAACTCTATTGTCTATTATACTAAATAAAAATAACGAAATTATTCAACAACATTCATCAGAAGAAATTATTCAACCGGGTCATGAATTATTTGTACTTGGTGAAACTATAAAATTAGAAGAAGGATTTAAAGTTAAACACCTATTCAATATCCTTGCTAAGTATCACGAACTTATCAAAATTCATCCTTATATTATTCATTTTCTTCAAAATTTTGAAGACGACGTAGAACAATCAGATTTAGATGCTATTACTATTAAAAGATTAATTATTAAGTATAATGATAAATATAAAGGAAATATTGAAAATTATATTTCTGTATCTGGATTACAATATAATAAAATTGAAAGTGAAGATAATCCTAGTGGTATCTATTCTTGTAGTTTCATTGGACTTGAAGAACTTCGTGAAGCAGAAATTAAATTAGAAGATGGAGTATTCTTCGAAGGTCAACATGAAGAAAAATTTAATACTAATTATACTCTTTTCGAATTAATTAATGAAATTGTTGAAGAATTTGGATTTTATGGTCTTAAAGAATCAAGAGATAAAGAAAAAGACAAATTAAATAATATTTGTAAAGAAATTGAACAACATAAATAAATAAGCTTTATTTAAAGGTTAATCAATATTCGCTCTTCCTCTTTAAAAATTATAGTATCAATATCATTATTGCTCCAAACTTTACCATATTCGCTATTTGGATCAGATAATAAACGGACAAATTCATCTCGATCAACATTGACCTTGATTCTTTTGAAATGTTGATTATTAGTTATTATAACAAAGTATACCATTTACTAATCTGAGCTTCTCTTGGATCATCGTATTTTTGTTGTTTAATCAAGTTCCCGTCTATAATATCACACGAAGTATACTATTTTGAATAGTTCGAATATTTAATTTCTTTAAACTTTCAGTTTTATGTTCTAATTTACTTAATATATATTCTCCTGAATACATTTTAGAATTATTATTATATATATAACTGCAAGTATTTTATAAATTAGTTCTTTTTTCTTAGAGTTAATCTTAGATTTTTTAATTTCTTCGATACATTCTTCATATTTTTTAGTTATATAACTCTTGGATTAATCGGTTTATTTTTTTCTTTTTTATAACTCATTTAAGAATCTTTCTCCTCCAAAAACTATTAAATTCCAAGTAGAAATAATAGCTCCTAACTTATCATAAGTTTTCCAAGTTAATGTCCTCCAGAAACATTAAGTACAAATTGATCAGCAATATGTCTATTATATTTTCTAGTTAACTCATGATGAACAAATGCCATATCTTTTCCTTTGGGGTTCATTTAATGTAATAGATAAGTTATATTATTAACTGATTTATCCCAACACTTAAAATTACAAGCTTTACAAGTAGATTCTTTTCTTTTAATTTTATCTCGCTGTGTACTTGGACATTCAAATCCATAAATATATAGAGATTTCTTATCATACGTAGTACACGTATTAATGTTAGAAGGATAAATTTTAATACTATTAGGATTAATTAATGGTGCGCTTATTCTAATACATAAATTCTGAGGTATATTTATATAATTACGCATAATTAAATTAGATTCTTTAGTAGGCATCCAAAAGTTAATTTTGGGTCTATTATTTGCAATCTCAATAATTCTAAATAACATATCACTATCCTGTAAATCTCCTCCAACAAACCATCTAAAATAAGAAGTTTTTAATTTTTTACAAGAATTATCTATAAGATATAACATACAATCTATCCAATTTTTCTTCGGGGATAGTATATATTTATCATAATTGTCAGAATATGACTTTTCAGTTTTAGATCTAAACTTTTCCATTCGAGAAGCATAACATTTACTACATACTGATTTAGGATTATTTTTTAACTTACTTCCAACTTTACATTTACTTGTAGGTAGACTCCAGCTACCGCAGTTCAATTTGGAGTTCGAGGTTGATACAGTTCCACAAATTTCTTTTGCATGTTTTAAAGTAAGCCTATTAATTATATTGGGCTTATTAATTATATTCCTCTCCGTATTTAGAAATGTGTTTACCAAGTAAAGAACTCATCCCGAAGGACAAGCTCTTTACCCAAGAAGAAAGAACGTCATATTTGCATATAACAGAATATATAAAATATTCACTCTATAATATCTATATGAAAACATAGTAAAACAAAGTAAAGAACCTCTAATCCAAAAAGGACTAAAGGTTCTTAACCAATACAACAAAGTATCACACAACAACTACCATATAATATCTATATGAAAGTATGGAATAATACACAAAATTCAAGTAAAAAAGTCTAATAGACTAATTTACTCTTTTTCCCAAAAGGAGCGGTTTCCTTTTGTATACCATATAATATCTATATGAAAGTATGGAATAATACACAAAATTCAAGTAAAAAAGTCTAATAGACTAATTTACTCTTTTTCCCAAAAGGAGCAGTTTCCTTTTGTATACCATATAATATCTTTATTATTAAATCGATAATAAAAATTTAAAATAAAAAGTAAAAGAAGCAGATTTTTGTTTTTACAGACTAAAATATAAAGATATAAGAATAAAGAAGGGGTCGAAGTTTAAAAATATAAAAGGGAGATTATTATGAAAAATTAACTACAGAAATTATTTCACATAGCCGGCAGTAGGACATCCGTCCAGGCGGTTTATTCCCACTGAGACCTCCAAGGTAAGAACTCGGCCCGGCGGCCTGAAATGATGTCCTAGGCGCCAGGAATGAATATTCACCAGGGAAAAATGGGGGGACAACAATAAAAAATAAAGAGAGCTTAAAAATTGCCCTCTCTACATAAATTTAAAAAGGTATAGGTTAAATGTTTATTATAAAAAATATGATAGATAAGTTAAATGAAATTTTTTGGAGTATGAATTTAACTCACAATTTAAGATACTTGCTTCAAGTAGATGATGAGTTATATTATAGTAAAGTCTTCCGGTTTATATCAACCGACGAATTAACTCCAGATAAAAAGAGTTGAAAGTGTTATAATTAAGTACTGAACGACGATTTAAAAATAGAAAAAGGGAAAAATAAACTAGTATGAGTAGAATTATTAAAATTAATAGTTGTAAAGATTGTCCATTAATATTATTGTTTAATTCTTCTGATGATAAAGAAATTTCATATTGTAATAATGTAAACCCACCACGAAAAATTACTACTCTTGGAGTAATATCTAAATGGTGTAATTTAGAAAAATTATATAATAAAGAGGAAAGATAATAATGAGTCAAACTAGAATTGACGTTAGTATTCAAAAGATTAACAAGTGTGCAGAATGTTTTTGGTTTAATAATACTGAAAATAATAACGGGAATATTCAATTGTGTGAACATCCAAAATTATTAATTGACCATTATGGGCAAGAAATTGCAAGAATTATAAATTGTTGGCAAATGGAAATTCCAAAATGGTGTCCTTTAGATAAAGAAGAAGATGTTAAGAAAATTATTATCGAGAGAAAAATTAGAGAAATGAGAATTATCTGGCCAGAAGATAAATCTTCATCTTCTTGATCCCGTTGTTATAAAGAACTTATTCAAGATGAAATTAATAAAATTCAAACTAAGGAATTAACAAATGTCGTCCAATAACAAAGTAAATAACGTAGAGTTTACAAATAGTAATAATTTAGGAAATAATGCTAATAGATTAGGAAATATGCAACGAATTAGTGATAAATATATTTATCCATTTCAAGTACCAGTACAATCTGAAACTCCCGAAATAATTAATTGGCTCGAATATACTGATTTAACGAAATATGATCTGTATATTAAGAATCCTAAAGTGGGAAAAAATACTAAAATTGTATGGTTTGAACAACTTAAACCAATTGTGGAGAAATTAAATAGTAATGATGACTAATTATTATTGTTATTATTATAAAACTAAATTTCATAATATATAGAAATGAAAGAATCTAATCCTAATAATTATGACAGGATGGAGAATTTAAATGTCCAAAAGAAGAAACATATATAATCGACGCTTGTCATAATTGTTGTTATATTTTATGGTAGAAGATCAAGAAAGAGATTTTTTATCAACAGTATTTTTTAACTATTGTGTGACCATAGTAAATGGAGTACTTCTGATAATATAAATATTAGAAATCAAGAAATTATTGATGAGGATAGTATTCCAGAATGGTGTCCATTGAAAGATGCTTAATAGTTATTTTTTTGGAAATAGGGTCGGGATTTCCGACCCTAGTGGAGGTATTAATATTTGAATTATATTTATCCTAAAACAGATGAAGATTTAAAAAATAGTAGATATATAGATGTCAATAAGAAGTTAGGAACAATTTCTGAATTAACTGATTATATTTTTTCAAAGTTAATTTCTAATTTTAATTATTGCTATAAGTCTAAAATAAATAATTTTAAGAAACATTTAAATTTACTATTAATTGAATTATATAGTAGATATATAGAAGATCCAAAAGGATATTTAAGTATTAGTAAAAATAATAATGATTATATAAGTATAAATAAAGATGTTCCTGAAAGATATAAATCTATGAAATTATCAAGAACTCTCATAGAGGTATGTAATAATTTAATTGAATTAAATTTAGTTGATTATTATAGGGGAGTATATTATACAGATTTAAAACGATTAAGTAGAATACGTGCTAATTCAAATCTAATACAGTTGTTTGAAAAATTTAAATTAACACAAATAAATAATATAAAGAAGGTAAAATCAGAAGTTCTTATTCTTAAAGATTATAAAAAGAAGTTAATCGATTATCCTGAAACAAAAGAAATTGTAAGTACAAGAAATCAAATTATAAAATATAATAAGTTGCTAGATGCAACTAATATTACAACTAGTGTACCACTCTTAAAAAACTTTAAACATAATAATAATGTTTATAGAATATTTAATAACTGTGGTAACGGTGGTGGGAGGTACTATGGTGGATGGTGGCAACAAATAGGAAGTAATGAAAGAAAAAATATTATTTTGAACGGCGAAAAAACAATAGAAATAGATTTTAAAGCTATTCATCCTACTTTGTTATATCTCAAAAATAATATCGATATTACAAAAACAGGATTCGATCCATATTGGTCTAAAGACCCTAAAGTTAGAAGGATTTTTAAAAGATTATTACTTTGTATGCTAAATGCGAATTCTAAAAAGAAAGCAATAAGTGCAGCTATTCAACAAGTTAAAAAGACTGCAATTGAAAATCCGGAAAAATATCCAGAAGATATCCTTAAAGTACCTAAAGATGAATATTTAAATTTAATGGATAAATTTGCAAATTATAATAAGAGTATTAAAAACTACTTCTATAGTGGACAAGGTATTAAACTTATGTTAGAAGATAGTTATATTACATCTTTAATAATAGAGTACTTTACAAATAATAATATTCCTATTCTAACTATACATGATAGTTTTATTATTAATTATAAATATATAGATCTTATGATTCTTAAGATGAAAGAGTCTTTTAATGTAAGCCTAAAAGAGTTTAACTATTCAATATTATCAATTGATCCTATTGTTAGTTATTAAGTATTATTATTAACTCTATTATATATCTATCTTATATTAAGTATTAATATATAGAT
>JACKQG010006604.1_pt1 | contig 12122 bp, 13 predicted proteins | sample 8237621 | NCBI WGS metagenome assembly JACKQG01 (sample SAMN15677084, study PRJNA649215) | marine metagenome | biome: marine; feature: Black Sea; material: saline water; isolation source: suspended particulate matter (SPM) from the Black Sea western gyre | collected 2013-06-09/2013-06-10 | depth...
AGCAATTTTAGTGTTTCGTTTGGTATAATCGACAAGTTTTTTATACCCAGCTAAAATAATGAAATTAAATGGTGCACAAATATTAGTTGACTGCTTGAAAAGCGAAGGTGTTAAGCACATCTTTGGCTATCCTGGCGGTGCAGTTCTGCACATCTATGATGCATTAGACGCTTGCACAACAATGGACCATATTTTAGTCCGTCATGAACAGGGTGCCGTGCATGCTGCTGATGGCTATGCACGTACCAGCGGAAAGTGTGGTGTGGCACTCGTTACTTCAGGGCCAGGACTGACAAATGCTGTTACCGGCATTGCAACTGCATTTACAGATTCAATTCCAATGGTGGTTATTTCAGGCCAGGTACCTTCTCCTGTGATTGGTAGTGATGCTTTTCAGGAGGTTGATGCGGTAGGTATTACCCGTTCATGCGTTAAGCATAATTTTTTGGTTAAAAATGTCGATGACTTGGCACAAACTGTTAAGAAGGCTTTTTACATTGCAACAACAGGTCGTCCGGGCCCCGTTCTAATTGACGTAACCAAAGACGCTACCATTGCTGAAATTGATTATGAAGGTTACCCAGAAACTATTTCTATGCGTTCATATCAGCCTGAAGTTCAGGTGAATGCGGATCAAGTCGCTAAAGCAATTGATATTATCGCCTCAGCACGCCAACCTATTATTTATTCAGGTGGTGGTAGTGTTATTGGTAATGCCAGTGAAGCGCTAACCACACTAACTCGTCGTACCGGTTTTCCAATTACTCAGACCTTAATGGGATTGGGTGCCTATCCTGCAACCGATAAACAGTCAGTTGGTATGCTAGGTATGCATGGTACTTATGAATCAAACATGGCCATGCATGGTTCAGATTGTGTGATTGCTATAGGTGCAAGATTTGATGATCGTATCACTGGAAATTTAGAAAAATTTTGCCCTGATGCAAAAATTATTCATATTGACATTGACCCTTCTTCGGTTGGTAAGGTAGTGGGCGTTGATGTGTCAGTGATTGGTCAAGTGAATGATGTATTGCGTGCACTGATTAATGGATTAGAGAATAAAGAGTTGCCAAACATTGATGCTTGGTGGCAGCAAATTGATCAGTGGCGCGACGTAGACTCCTTGGCTTATAAAACCAAATCGGGTGTTATTAAGCCACAAACAGCTGTTGAAGCATTGTATGAAGTGACGCAAGGTGATGCTATTGTGACGAGTGATGTGGGTCAGCATCAAATGTGGGCAGCGCAATATTATCCATTTGATAAGCCGCGTCGTTGGATTAACTCTGGCGGTCTAGGCACTATGGGCTTTGGCTTGCCGGCAGCTATGGGCGCTAAATTGGCTGAGCCTGAATTAGATGTTGCCTGTGTAACGGGTGATGGTAGCATTCAAATGATGTTGCAAGAGCTTTCTACCATGTTGCAATACCATACGCCGGTTAAAATTATCAATCTTAACAATGGCTATTTAGGCATGGTGCGTCAATGGCAGGAGTTTTTCTATGATAAGCGTTACTCTATGTCGTATATGGATGCACTGCCTGATTTTGTCAAACTGGCTGAAAGCTATGGTCATATTGGCATACGTGTCGAAAAGGAAGCGGATTTGAAGCCGGCACTTATTGAGGCGTTTAAACAAAAAGACAGAACGGTATTTATAGATGTTATTACCGATCCGACTGAAAACGTTTTCCCAATGATTCCATCAGGTGCAGGGCATCACGAGATGTTGCTGGCTGGGCGTGATGAAATGGCTTCTACTAATGATTCAGGATTAAATCTAGTATAACAATGAGACATATAATTTCAGTACAATTAGAGAATGAATCGGGCGCACTTTCTCGAGTATCAGGCTTATTTTCAGCGCGTGGCTTTAATATTGAATCACTTACTGTTGCCACGACCAATGATCCCACCATGTCAAGAATGACTATTGTAAGTATTGGTGATGATAATATTATTGAGCAAATTGTTAAACAGCTTAATAAATTAATTGATGTCGTCAACGTAACTGACTTAACAGCCACTGAGCATATTGAACGTGAATTGTTGTTGGTGAAAATTAGTCTGAAAGATGATTCTCAAGCGGAGATTGATAGTATCTTAGATGACTTTGATGCAAAAATTATTGACGCATCAGAAGAGGCATACACCATTGAATTAGCAGGAAAAAGCCAAAAAATTAATGATTTTATTGAAGCATTTGATGCAGATAAAATCTTAGAGGTTTCTAGAACGGGCGTCACTGGCGTTTGTCAGAAAATATAAAGTTAACCATATAAGTGTTAGTTGCTTATAAACAGAGGAAAAAGAAATGAATAGATATTACGATAAAGATGCAGACTTAAATATCATTAAAGGTATGAAAGTGGCGATTGTGGGTTACGGTTCTCAAGGTCATGCACACGCAAACAACCTAAAAGATTCAGGTGTTGAGGTGGTTGTTGCACTAAGAGAAGGTTCAGCGTCAGCTGCTAAAGCCAGTGCTTCTGGTTTAGATGTTAAATCGATTGAAGAGGCTACCGCGTGGGCAGATTTAGTGATGATTTTGGCACCAGATGAGTTCCAAGGTCAAATCTATTCAGACAGTATCGAGCCAAATCTTAAGAAAGGTGCAACGGTTGCATTTGCTCACGGCTTTAATATTTTGTATGGTTTAATTAAGCCAAGTGCTGATTTAGACGTCATCATGGTTGCACCAAAGGCGCCAGGACATACGGTGCGTTCAGAGTTTGTTAAAGGTGGTGGTATTCCTGATTTGATCGCGGTATCACAGGATGCTTCTGGCAACGCTAAGGCAATAGCACTTTCATATGCATCAGCAATTGGTGGTGGTCGTACAGGTATCTTAGAAACAACCTTTAAAGATGAGACTGAAACAGATTTATTTGGTGAGCAGGTTGTTTTATGTGGCGGTACAACATCACTGGTGCAAGCGGGTTTTGAAACCTTAGTAGAAGCAGGCTATGAGCCGGAAATGGCGTACTTTGAGTGTTTACATGAGCTTAAGCTAATTGTTGACTTAATGTATGAAGGTGGTATTGCTAATATGCGTTACTCAATTTCGAATACAGCAGAATATGGTGATGTGACACGTGGTCCTCGCATTGTGACTGCTGAAACTAAAGCCGAAATGAAGAAAATCTTAACGGAAATTCAAGATGGTACATTCGCTAAAGAATTTGTGGCTAATGTAGGTGATCTGCCAGCGCGTCGTGAAGTTCAGCGCGAGCATAAGATTGAACAAGTGGGTGAGTCACTGCGTTCGATGATGCCATGGATTAACAAGAATAAAATTGTCGATCAAGCCAAGAATTAAATACTCTTTAAAAACGCCCAACTTAGTTGGGCGTTTTTGTTTCTGAGGCGTTATAATCAATTTATGAAAAATAACAAAATAAGGCGAGGCGTTTATTTATTGCCAAATATTCTCACAACCTTTGGGTTGTTTGCAGGTTTTTTTGCCATTATTCTAGCAACTAAAGGTCAATATGCCGATGCAGCGATTGCTATTTTTGTGGCTATGTTGTGGGATGGGTTGGACGGACGCGTGGCTCGGTTAACCAACACGCAAAGCGCCTTTGGTGAGCAATATGACTCCATGGCTGATATGGTGTCATTTGGGGTTGCGCCAGCGTTATTGATGTATTTTTATTTATTTGAAGGGCTGTCGCAAGTCGGTTGGATTGGTGCCTTTATCTATGTGGCTGCTGGTGCATTACGATTGGCAAGATTTAACACTCAGATCGGCGTTCAAGATAAGCGTTATTTTCAAGGCTTGCCGTCACCGGCTGCTGCTGCCTTGATTGCCGGCTTAGTGTGGACTAAAGAAATGATAGGTCCTAGTGCTTATGATGATCAGTATTTAGTTATTGGCGCTTGGATAATTTTAGTATCAGCCGGTATTTTGATGGTGAGCAATGTGCGTTATTACAGCTTTAAAGAGGTTAACTTTAAGGGTAGATCGTCATTCAAGCTGTTATTACTTGCTACCTTGATTTTAATTGTGGTGTCATTATGGCCAAGCGCTATTTTGTTTATCTTTTTCTTTACTTATGCAGTTTCAGGGTTAGTGTTAACAACCATTGAGGTTCGTAAAAAGCGTGCGCTGAAAAAACAAGCAAAGAAAAGTTTAAAATAATTTATAATGACACACATGAATAATTACACTAATTTTTCTTTTCTAGGCTTGCTCTTAAGCCTAAAGCGATTACTGCCGTAGGCAGATATGAACTCGATTGGCCAAAAGCCCAACCCCACACAGCATTAGAAAAACAAACACAAAGGAGACTTAAATGTCTGACAAACTAATTATTTTTGACACAACATTGCGTGATGGAGAGCAGTCTCCTGGCGCATCAATGACTAAAGATGAAAAGGTGCGTATTGCCAAGGTATTGGAAAAAATGCGTGTTGACGTTATTGAAGCGGGTTTTGCCATTGCTTCTCCCGGGGATTTTGAAGCAGTACAGGCTGTTGCTAATACCATTAAAGATTCAACCATTTGTTCATTGGCTCGAGCGCTAGATAAAGATATTGATCGCGCTGGTGAAGCACTTAAAGGTGCTAATTCTGCTCGCATTCATACGTTTATTGCAACCAGTGATATTCATATGAAAATGAAATTGCAAATGACGCCGGATCAAGTGGTTGAACAAGCAGTGAGAGCCGTTAAGCGTGCTAGGAAATATACGGATAATGTGGAGTTTTCACCAGAAGATGCTGGACGCTCTGATGAGGATTTTTTGTGTCGCGTTATTGAATCGGCAATTGCTGCAGGCGCGACCACCATTAATATTCCAGATACAGTTGGCTATAATTTACCTCATCAATTTGGCGCTACGATTAAATCATTAATCGAACGCGTACCTAACTCAGATAAGGCTATTTTTTCAGCGCATTGTCATAACGACTTAGGTTTGGCGGTTGCTAACTCATTATCTGCCGTACTTAATGGTGCGCGTCAAGTTGAGTGTACCATTAATGGACTGGGTGAGCGTGCTGGTAATACGGCTTTGGAAGAAGTGGTGATGGCGGTTCGAACTCGACAAGATGAATTTAACTGTGATACTAATATTGATACCACGCATATTTTGTCAGCATCTCGCTTGGTTTCTAGTGTGACTGGTTTTATCGTGCAACCAAATAAGGCAATTGTTGGTGCTAATGCGTTTGCACACGAAGCAGGTATTCATCAGGACGGTGTGCTAAAGCACCGAGAAACTTATGAAATTATGCGAGCTGAGGATGTGGGTTGGAATGCCAATCAATTAGTATTAGGCAAGCATTCAGGGCGCAACGCGTTCAAAGCAAGATTGTTAGAACTTGGCACAGAATTTGACTCAGAAGAGAGTTTGAATAGTGCGTTTAGACGCTTCAAAGAATTAGCCGACAAAAAACATGAAATTTTTGACGAAGACTTACAGGCATTGGTATCTGAAGTGCAAGTGGTTGAAAGCGAAAGTATTAAGTTGGTGTCATTAAAAGTTTGTAGTGAAACCGGTGAAAGAAACAGTGCAACGGTAACTTTGTCAATTGATGGCGAAGAGAAAACCATGATAGCTGAAACCTCAGGTTCGGTTGATGCAACATTTACTGCCATTAATAAATTGATGGATATGCAAGTTAACTTGCAACTTTATTCAGTTTCAAATGTAACCCAAGGTACAGATGCTTTGGGTGAGGTTAATGTTCGCCTAGAGCATGACGGGCGCATTATTAACGGCCAAGGTGCGGACACTGATATCGTTATTGCCAGTGCAAAAGCATATATTCATGCGCTGAATAAGGTATTGGCAGCAACGGATAGGGCACATCCTCAGGTCTAATGTTATCTATTAGATCGCAATATCTCAATGAGTTAAAAATACCTGAGTATTTGCACGTAACAAGTAGTTCAGATGCATCAGCTACTCACAGCCAAAAAATTAATATTAAATGTTTGGTAGTGGAATCTGAGCAATCAAATTCTATGTGTAGCCCAGGCGAGGTTCAGGACTTTCTATACAAAATGCTTGGTGCGATTGGTTTGCAAAAACAAGAGGTTATTTGTACTAGTGAGGCGGTTGAAAATATAAAGAAAGTATTGGAGAAATATAATGCTCAAGTGGTGTTGTTAGCCGGTGTATCTTTGCCTATACAATCAAAGTCTATTTTTAATATCCACCATCCTAATAAAATTCTAGCCAATGAGCAACTTAAGCGTGAGGCCTGGGAAGTGTTAAAACAGGCAAAATTATGTCTACAGTAGATTATAGTTTAACAGGCTATAAACGCCCCGTTTTAACCACCCCAAATGGTGAGAAAAAGCTATTAATGCATTCTTGTTGTGCACCTTGCGCGGGAGAAGTGATGGAGGCTTTAGCTGCTTCCAATATTGACACAACTATCTTTTTTTATAACCCAAACATCCATCCAAAAGAAGAGTACGAATTACGCAAAGAAGAGAATATTCGTTTTGCGCAAAAATTAGGCATGGACTTTATTGATGCAGACTATAACAAAGATGATTGGTTTGATCGGGTTAAAGGGCAGGAAAATGAGCCAGAGCGTGGTGCACGCTGTACAACCTGTTTTGATATGCGCTTTGAAGTCACTGCGCAATATGCCAAAGCACATGGATTTGATTTAATTTCATCAACCTTAGGCATTTCAAGATGGAAAGATATGAATCAAATTAATGGCTGTGGGGTGCGCGCTGCGGATGGTTATCAAGGCGTCACTTACTGGGATTTTAATTGGCGTAAACAAGGTGGATCGTCTAGAATGTTAGAGCTTTCTAAGCGTGAAAACTTCTATCAACAGGAGTATTGTGGCTGCGTATATTCACTGCGTGATACCAATCGTTGGCGTGTATCACGCGGGCGTGAAAAGGTCGAACGTGGTGTTAAGTTTTATCAAGACGCAATGAAAAGCCTTGATCAATAAGTTAGCCTAATAAATATAATAGCAATGATTTCTGTGCATGCAGTCGATTTTCAGCCTCATCCCAAACCAAGCTTTGCTTGCCGTCTATAACACCAGCAGAAACCTCTTCACCACGATGAGCCGGCAAACAGTGCATAAAGCTAGCATTTGTATTGGCCTGTTGCATTAATTCATCGGTTACTTGAAAATCTTTAAACGCTAATTCACGTTTGGTTTGTTCAGCTTCTTGACCCATTGACGCCCAAACATCAGTGACGACAAGGTCTGCATTTTGACAAGCTTGTTCAGCATTGTTAAATAATTGAATATGCGACTCGTAGTTATCAATAAAATCTTGATCAGGCTCGTACCCCTCTGGCGTGGCAATGTTCAAGGTAAAACCAAAAGCTTTGGCAGCTTGCATGTAGGTGTGACACATGTTGTTGCCATCACCAATCCAGGCAACTGTCTTGCCTTGAATAGAGCCTTTGTGCTCTTTATAGGTCATCATGTCAGCTAATAATTGACAAGGGTGTGATTCATCGCTCAACGCGTTAATAATTGGCACAGAGCCATGTTGTGCAAAGGTGTTAATGTCATCATGTGAGGAGACGCGCATCATAATGGCATCGACCATTGAGCTGATAACAATGGCGGTATCTGTCGTTGGCTCACCTCGACCTAGCTGAATATCACGATCAGATAAAAACATGGCGTGACCACCTAATTGAGCCATGCCAGCCTCAAATGAAACACGAGTGCGCGTTGATGATTTGTCAAAAATCATGGCCAGTGTTTTGTTTTTTAAGGTCTCGTTAATTTCACCAGCTTTGTATTGTTTTTTTAACGTAATGGCTGTGTCAATAATTTGATTTAGATCGTTGCTGGATAAATCGTCTAGGTTAATAAAGTGCTTCATTGTTATTCTCCTGCGTACTACAAAGCGTCAATTAAATTACAAATAGTGTCAATCATACTGTCTGCCTGTTGCGTATTCATAATGAGTGGTGGCAATAGGCGAATGGACTGCCCCGTGATGTTAATTAATAACTGCTGATCTAGTGCTTGTTGTAATAGCTGTGCGCAAGGCTGATTAAGTTCAATGGCTATCATTAAACCCTTGATGCGGATTTCTGTAACAGTTGTGTTGTTTTGCAGTTTTTTGCTAAGATTGCTAGCAATATAGCTACTAATTTTATTAACGTTATCAAGAATATTGTCTTGATCAATCACTGATAAAACACTTAATGCTGTGCGACAAACCAGCGGATTACCACCAAATGTTGACCCGTGAGTGCCAGGGGTTAGTAGTGTTGCCGCACTACCTTTGGCCAAGCAAGCGCCAATTGGCACGCCATTACCCAGGCCTTTGGCTAGGGTTAAGACATCGGGCGTAATGTTGTTGTATTGATGCGCAAATAGTTTTCCAGTACGACCAATACCGGTTTGTACTTCGTCCAAAATTAACAGCCAATTGTTATCCTTGCAAATAGCTTGAACTTGATTTAGGTAGGTGTCATCAGGAATAATAACACCACTTTCTCCCTGAATAGGTTCAAGCATTACCGCAACCACATTGGCGTTGTTTTCATGCTGTTTAATGGCGATTAGGTCATTAAAATCAACATGAATAAATTCACTAACCAGTGGGGCAAAACCAGCCTGAACCTTAGGGTTGCCTGTAGCTGACAAGGTGGCCATGGTACGCCCATGAAAGCTTTGATTGGCGGTTAGAATAACAGGCGTATCAATATTGTTAGCGCGGGCATGTAAGCGTGCTATTTTAATGGCTGCCTCGTTAGCTTCAGCGCCAGAGTTGCCAAAAAATGCATTATCCATGTTGGACAGTGTGCATAATTTTTCTGCCAGGGTTTCTTGGTGTGCAATGTGATACCAGTTACTGGTATGGAGTAATTGCTCAGCTTGCGATTGAATGGCTTTGGTGATAGCTGGATGAGCATGCCCTAGTCCTGTGACGCCAACACCACATAAGGCGTCAAAATACTGCCTACCTTTAGTGTCCGTTAAATAGCAACCGTTGCCTTGGGTAAAGGTAACATCAAGCGGCATGTAATTTGACATTAAATAGGACATTGTATTATAGCCTTTAAAACAAAAAAGCCCCAAACGGGGCTTTTGTACCAATCAAAAAATTAAATTATGATTGGTATTGTAATGGTGGAGCCATCTGTTCATCAACGGCAGCTAAATCATTTTTGTAGCTTTCGTAGAAAGAACCAGCTGGTGGATTGATCCACTCTTCGTAAGAAAAACCGTTTTCAGCTGTGTGGATTTTAAAAGTTTCTTGTAGAGCAATTTTCTTTGCGCTTAATTCATTATCTTGTTGACTTGTTGCGTCCATCTTGATCTCCTGAATATTTGAATAAGTTAAAAGTAATATTATATACATAAAAGTGCCATTGTGAAGAATTTTATTTACTGACTTTATTGATAAATACACCTGTTATATCGGCAAAGTTGTGTCACAATAGACATGCATTTTATAAATAACAAAGGAGCGTACATGCAATTAAATATTTCTGGCCATCACCTTGATATTACCGATGCAATCAAGCAGCATTCTGAAGAGAAGTTAGCTAAAATTAAGCATCATTTTGACCATGTTATTAACATTAACATGATTTTGGAAATTGAAAAAGACACGCAAATAGCAGAAGCAACCATTCATGTCAGTGGTGCCGATTTATTTGCCAAGGCAGAGAGTGATGATATGTATGTATCTATTGATAAGATGGTTAATAAGCTTGATGCCCAAATTAGAAAGCATAAAGAAAAATTAAACGATCATAGGAAAAACTAAAACATACACAAATGCTAACGGCGTACTGTCTTTAGCGTGATTCACTAGGAATATAAAACCAATGTCAGAAGTTGAAAATACTTCTTTCGAAGAGTGCCTTCAAAGATTAATGACATCTTTGGAGCCTTCTTTGTATGAAGAGGCTACCTCCCAACTATCCAATTTGCATTCGGCTGAAATTGCTCGTTTATTAGAAAGTGTGCCACCAAAAGATCGCGTTAAACTTTGGTTAAATATTGATAGTGCGACTCAAGGCGATATTCTAAAAGATTTAAGCGAAGATGTTGTATCTCAGTTGCTTAATGAGATGAGTGTTAGCGAAATTGTCAAGGCTACTGAAGGTTTGGATATGGATGATTTGGCAGATATTGTGCCAAAATTACCCGAATCTGCCCTACATAATTTATTGCTGACACTTGATCATAAACATCGAGATCACTTGAAGCAAGTATTGTCTTATCCTGAAGATTCAGCTGGCGGTTTGATGAATATTGACATAATCACGGTACGTGATGATGTTAATGTAGGTACCGTGATTCGGTATTTGCGCCTGCTAAAAGAAATGCCAAATGATACTGATAAGGTGTTTGTTGTGGATAGGTCGTATAAATATATTGGCGCTATTCATATCTCCACTTTATTAACTAATGAAGCTGAACAGAATATCAGTCCCTTAATTAATAAAACACTCAAGCCTATTCTTGCAGACGCCCCTAAACAAGAAGTGGCTAGTTTATTTGAGCAACGAGATCTGATTTCAGCGCCAGTTATTGATAAAGATAATCAACTGATTGGCCGTATCACCATTGATGATGTGGTGGATGTTATTCGTGACGAAGCTGAACACTCTGTTATGTCAATGGCAGGACTTGATGAAGAAGACGATGTGTTTGCGCCTGCAATCCAAAGTATTAAAAGTCGCAGTATTTGGCTAGGTGTCAACTTGATTACGGTATTTATTGCTGTATTTTTTATCGGTTTATTTGAGGCCACTTTGCAAGAAAAAATTGCACTGGCTGTGTTAATGCCGGTGGTTGCTTCTATGGGCGGTATTGCAGGCACACAAACGCTTATTTTGGTTACCCGAGGCATTGCGACCGGCAGAGTGACTACCTCTAATTTAAAAGTTTTAATGAGCAAAGAAGCGGCTATTGGCGTATTAAACGGCATACTTTGGTCGGTGGTTATCGGTTTGGCAACTTACCTTTGGTTTGCCGATTTAACGCTAAGCTTAGTAATTGCTTCAGCGATTATTGTGAATCTTATTTTTGCCGCTTTTTCTGGTGCTTTTCTCCCTACTTTGTTGATTAAATTTAACATTGATCCAGCACTAGCAGGCGGCGTTATCTTAACAACCATTACCGATGTGATCGGATTTGTTGCGTTTTTAGGTTTGGCTGCATTAGTTATATAAAAGTTTTTTCACAAGGCACATCATGCCATTTGTATTAAAAAAATATCAAGTTATTCCTGGTGAAAAAATTCAGCATTTTTTGGTGAATGAAGCAGGGATGACCATGTCTTTATCACAAAAACTTTTATCTAAAAATAGAGTGTTTGATGATCATAATCAAATTTTAAAAAATGGTCAAAAAATTAGCGGCAAGTTTGTTCAGGTGGCTGTATTTGAAGGTAGTACTCGGGGTTTAAAGCCCATCTTTGAGGTTGAAGATTTTGCAATCTTTGATAAGCCTTCAGGGGTTATGGTGCATCCCACTCGCAAGGAAACTGAGTATTGCCTATTGGATGAGGTTAGGTATTATTTTGGTGATGAGGCAAGTTTGGCTCATCGAATAGATGCAGAAACCTCTGGCTTAGTGTTGGTGGCTAAAAATAAACCAGCCAGCAGTGTGCTTAAAACCATGTTTGAACATCGACAATATAACAAAGAATATTTGGCTTTGGTTAAAGGTGAAATGTGTCATAAGATTACTATTGATCAGCCCATTGCAAAAGCGAACGGCAGCATTCGTATGAAAATGACTTGTGACGTGCCTGAAGGTAAAGCATCGACGACATACATCGAGCCTTTAATGTTTAACAAAGCTGATAACACAACCTTGGTTAAAGCTATCCCTGTTACAGGTCGACAACATCAAATACGTGTGCATCTTGATTTTATAGGACATTCAATTTTAGGCGATCCGCTATACGGTGTGGACGAGTCAATCGCTAATGATTACCTATCTAAAACTTTGTCTAAAGAAGATAGGGTTAAATTAACTGGCGCATCAAGACTTATGTTGCAAGCCCATCATTTGTCATTCACTTATCAAGGGGATGAATACAGTGTCACCTCAACATTAAGCTTTTAAAATTTCATAAATTTTTAAAATGGGCGGATTCGACTCATAAGTGCACAACTCCCAATTGACGAGCATCAACACCCGTC
>JACKQG010006605.1_pt1 | contig 12120 bp, 10 predicted proteins | sample 8237621 | NCBI WGS metagenome assembly JACKQG01 (sample SAMN15677084, study PRJNA649215) | marine metagenome | biome: marine; feature: Black Sea; material: saline water; isolation source: suspended particulate matter (SPM) from the Black Sea western gyre | collected 2013-06-09/2013-06-10 | depth...
TCGAGATTGTTCTCCTTGACACAGGCAGCCACGCATTCCATGAAACCTTCACATCTTGTAAGATTAAAGGCATAGCCGAATAAGACATCTTCTACCGGCTCCGTGGAGCTCATCTGGATATCCACGCCTTTTCTCAGTTTGGCTAAGCGCTCTAAGCGCGCAACTGCCTCATCCTTTTCCTCCTGGGTCATGAGGCGGTAATTTTTCTTGAAATATTCCTGCCACTTTAATGCGCTCTCTTCGCTTGAACCGAGCAAACCGGTTCCACATCCCGATACCATCGCCGCGCTGCCCAGGGCGGCGGCCTTTAAAGCTCTGCTGAGAAATTCGCGCCGCCCGCACTGCTTTTCCTGCAGTTGGTTGCTCTCTTTTTTCTTCAGACAATCGTCATTTTGTCTGGAATCCATGTTGTTTCCCTATTTAGTGCCATCCATTCTGGATAGACACTATTTAACTAAAGGACGTGAATATGTTCTGGGCCAGCGCTTTTCAAAAAGCGGCGAATGGGGATCGTGGCAAGAGGTACAGTTCTTGACAACCCTGTTTCCCGCCCAAAAGGAGACGCGCTTACCGTGGGCACCACCGACCCAGTCTTTGTGCTGCCTGAAATGGCACTGCCCGCACATGCGATAGCTGTGATCCATATCCACTTTAAAGCCCTTTTCAGTCACTAGAAAATCACGCTCATCTTTTTTATGACATGTAAAACAGGATAAAGGTTTTTGTTTTCTTCCATGAACCGATGTAATATCACCATGGGCCATTTCCGCAGCACTTGCTATCGTGACGGCTTTATTATTGTGACATTGACTGCACTTAAAGCGCTCTACCTTATCCTTGCGGGTCTCTGTCCAGAAAATTCCCCCCTGGTATTTTGTCTTCACCAGAACAGTATCGCCCGGAAGCGGCGGAACTGATTCGATCCGCTCTTCATCATTAAAAGGGGCGGTCGCCTTTTTTATGGTCGCCACAACTCCGCCTTGTCCGGCAGATACTTGCAACCCTGAAAGGATGAGAAGCAGGGCAGGCAATATCCGGAAAAGATAACTCTTTGATGTTGGTGTCTTCATGAAATTTATGCTTTATCCAGCTAAGGATTCTCTTTTAAACGGCACAATAAAAGCATCCGGAACATGACATTGCCGGCAATTACCCCGCGAAGGGTGCTCCACGCGAATGGTCGTCACCGCACCCGGACCCACATGACAGGCAATACAATTGCCTCTCATCTGAAGATCATGGGGGATGGGAGGCGGAGACCCCGACAAATGCGACCGGCCCAAACGAGGAGGAGGCAGGCTCATCCAGTTGCTGGCAACGAACAATTTTTCCGTTACGGTTTTAGCGTGGCATTGTCTGCAATACGTCTGCTCCGGATGGGGCGTTATGGGCGTATTCCTTTTTAGTTCCTGGGTCCAACCACCCCTGGCATGACATGTAAGACACGCCAGCTTGGTTCCGTCTGTTTCTTCAACTTTATGCGGAATATAGGGTGGTGACCCCGCATACTCTCTGCGGGAGTAATATTCAGCCAGTGTCCGTTCGGTGGACGTGCCTTGCAGATAGTCCTCAGATATGCGGTCATAGTTTGCAAAGACGGCCTCCCCGTTCTGATCGAAGTCCCGGCCCTGCGTTTCCACCCCCGCTGCTTCAATCTCCTGCGGCTTATAGGAAAGCGCCGCAAGCACGATAAAGGGTAATGCCGCAACGCATATCCCGGCAAAAATCAGAAAAACCTTACCAACCTTCCGGTCCGCCTTATGATTTGGCTTTTCCATCATGCTCTCTCCAGTTTTACAGCGCATTTTTTATAATCAGGCTGTTTGGATATGGGACAAAAAGCATCCAAAGTGACCTCGTTGATTAAGTATTTTTCGTCGAAGAAGGGCACAAAAACCATGCCCATGGGCGGGTTACCCCGGCCGTTGATACTGGCCTGCATAACTATGGAACCCCTTCTGGAAGTAATTTTGACTTTGCTGCCGTTGGTAATACCTAAGCGGGCCGCATCGTCGGGATTGACCTCCACATAGGATGAAGGAACCGCTCTGTGCAGGATCGGGACGCGTCTGGTCATGGAACCGGTATGCCAGTGTTCCAAAACCCGGCCGGTATTGAGCCAGAAGGGGTATTCACTGTCGGGCGATTCCGCCGCCGGCTCATAGGGCCGCAGCCATATCCAGGCCTTGCGATCCGGCTTGCCGTAAAAGTCAAAATCATCTCCCTGGGCGGCCGGATCATATTTGGGATTGTATCGCCACTTGGTCTCCATACCATTGACAAAAGGCCATTGAATGCCTGAGCGCGCCTTAAGCTCCTTGTAAGGAGCCATACGGTGCTTGGGATTATCGTGGAAGCGGATATACTCATTCCAGATATCTTCAATGTAGGTCTCCCGGCTCCAGGGGAACTGCTTTTCAAATCCCAATCTTCGGGCCACTTCAATGAGCTGCCAGGTATTGCACATGGTATCCCCCGGAGTGGGAATGATCTGCTCGTTGTGTTGTGTACGCCTTTCCGAGTTCCCGAAAAAGCCTTCCCGCTCGATCCACAGAGCCGAGGGGAGTATCACATCGGCTACATCGGAAGTAGGTGTGGGATATATTTCGGATACCACCATGAAGCGCCCGTCCTTAAGTGCGCCGTTTCGATACCTTTTCAAATTGGGCATCGTGACCATGGGGTTGGTCACCTGAACCCACATGAACCTGATATCTCCCCGGTCCAGCGCCCGGAACATCTCGACGGTATGATAGGTAGGTTTGGGATCGATGTTTTCCACCGGTACCTGCCAGATTTCTGCCGCCATCTTCCGGGCCTCTTCCTGCATGACAACGCCGTGGGGAAGTTTATGGGTCAGGGTGCCCACTTCGCGCACCGTACCACAGGCGCTCGGCTGACCGGTCAGAGAGAAAGGGCTGTTGCCGGGACTGGAGATCTTACCCACCAGAAGATGAATATTGTAAACCAGGTTGTTGATCCAGGTGCCCCGGGTATGCTGGTTCATACCCATGCACCAGAATGAGGTCACTTTTTTGTCCGGGTCGCCGTAAAGAGAGGCCATATACTTGATATCTTGGGCGGAAACGCCGGATATTTTTTCTACGTTCTCCGGCGTGTAATCCTTTAAAAACTCTTTATACTGCTTAAAATCGACGGTTTCGGCTTTATCTTTGAACTTGAAATGGTCCTGGGTACCGTAGCCGATATTGGTTTTCCCCTTATGAAAGGAAACGTGCTTTTTCACAAAATCCCAATTCACCCACTTATTACGGATGATCTCGTAACAGATGGCATTGGCCACGGCCAGATCCGTTTGAGGCCTGAAGAGGATCGATTTGTCCGACCCCTGGCTGGAACGGGTGGTGCGGGTGGCAAAATCGATGATCTTGACATGTTTTTTACTCTTGCGATTGGCCAGCATTCTCGAAAAGAGAACCGGGTGCATTTCTGCCATATTGTTGCCCCAGGTGACAAAGACGTCAGCGTGATCGATGTCGTCATAGCAGCCCATGGGCTCGTCCAGACCGAAACTGGTCAAAAACCCCGTAACGGCGCTTGCCATGCACAGACGGGCGTTTGCTTCTACATTGTTGGTGCCGATACACCCCTTGAACAATTTGGATGCCGCATACCCGTCGGGAATCGACCATTGCCCGGACCCGTATATGGCTACGGCGTCCTTTCCGTGACTCTTGATGGTCTCTTTCATTTTCTCGGCCACCAGATCGAGGGCTTCTTTTAGAGGAACCTCAACCAGCTTGCCGTTTTTGCGGACCAAAGCTTTTTTTATTCTGTCCTCGCCATAAAGGATCTGGATGGAATGATAGCCTTTTACACAGCACAACCCTTTATTGACCGTACAGTTGGGATCGCCTTTTACGGCCACAGCCCGCTCGCTGGAAACGCCGACCAGAAGGCCGCATCCTGTGCCGCAAAACCGGCAAGGTGTCTTTTTCCATTGAATCATTCCCGCGGGGAGGTCTTTGCTTTTCCATGCCCCGAAACTGATTCCCGGAAACAGGGTCGATGCTGCTGCAACGGCACTGTTTAAGGCCAAGGATTTAATGAATGATCTTCTGGTAATATTCATGTGGCACTCCTTTGTTTACGCATCCCCATGGCCAAATGTCATGCCAAGAGACTGTAATGATTTTAATTGCTTAATTTTTTTCTGTAGCTCCTGCTCCTGTTCTTCATTGGGCGCGTCGGTCACAAGGATCAGGATCTCTTCATTTTCGGCGGGCATCACTTCACAGTGATCCAGAGCCGCGAGTTCATTGAGCAGCTCCTCCTTGGCCCCCTTTACAGGGTATGCCAGGTAGCTGAAGACAGGCATTGATTTCTCCTTCTAACAATCGGTCTATAGAAAGATGTATACCAACTTTTGAGAAATATTATAACCTCTTTCTTTGTAACAGAGGTGTTAAAGTTGTTACTTTTACCTCAATCGAACGCAAACAAAATGAAGAAATTCTGGGTCATCCTTGACTTGCGCTCAATTGAGGTTTTAAGGAGGTAATTTAATTTTTATCACTAAAGTAGGATTTATTCTTTGACTTAAGTCAAAAAATATAAAATCGTTTTACGATTTTATATAACGCGGCTGCGCCGCTCACCAAATTATTGACTATTGGGATTTATTGGGACAACATATTCCATATTCTATAAAAATGGTGACGAGATAATTGCAGAAGGGAGAACGATGAAAGTTCGAGACATCATGACTACGGAAGTGGTCACGCTAAAGGTGGATGAAGAGTTATCCCTGGCAAGCGATATCATGACCCTGGCTAGAATCAGACACTTGCCGATTGTTGAAGGCGACCGCCTGGCCGGAATTATCAGCCAGCGTGACCTGTTCAAAGCGTCCCTGGATTCGGTAATGGGCTATGACTATGGCCAGGCCCGTGATCACCTCAAGACTGTGACCATCAAAGAGGTGATGATCGAAAAAGTTATTACAATCGGACCGGATACCCAGATCCATGAGGCCGGACAGATCTTGATTGAGAAAAAAATCGGCTGCCTTCCGGTAATCCAGGGCAACGCTCTCCTTGGAATGGTGACCGAAACCGATATACTGCAGTTTTATGTCTCGCGCCACCAGAAGGAAATCGCCGGTGATCCGGGGTGAGTTTTGAAGTTCCCCACGGATCCGCTAAAAACTAAATGGGGATTGTGCTCGCTATTGCAGTTCGCCGAGGATTGCTATATCAGCGGAGCCGCGTTTGCTTTCAAATAAGCTTTGTGGTATATTGTAATAATCATTTCTGGAGTGAAACCGTTAGGGGTGCTTACAGGCTGAGAGGCAATGGTGTGCCAACCCTAGGAACCTGAACTCGATAATGCGAGCGTAGGAAAGCGGATGTGACTTAAACCAAGGGTCTCACCGTAAAAACCCTTGGTTTTATTTTTTTGGAGGCAATTATGACACAACTGGAACTTGCTAAAAAAGGTATTATTTCAAGCCAGATGGAACTGGTGGCGCAATATGAAGGGCTGGAAGCTGAGTTTATCCGGCAGGGCCTGGCACAAGGCACCATTGTAATCCCGGCCAATATCAACCATACCAACCTCACTCCTCGCGGTATCGGACAGGGGCTTAAGACCAAGGTCAATGCTAATATCGGCACATCTTCCGACTTTGCTGATATCGAAAAGGAGCTGGAAAAGCTGGCCGTTGCCGTTGCCGCCGGCGCGGATGCCGTCATGGACCTTAGCACCGGCGGCGATATAGCGGCAGCAAGACGGGCCGTAATCACGGCCTGCCCTTTGCCTGTGGGCACGGTGCCGATTTACCAGGCGGGCATTGCAGCTATAGCCAGACACGGCGCTATCGTCAAGATGACGACGGATGATCTGTTCGACTCGATTGAAGAGCATGCCCAAGACGGGGTTGATTTCATCACCGTGCACTGCGGCGTTACGCAGTCAGCCATTAGTCGTCTCCGGCAGCAGGGCAGAGTAACCGACGTGGTTTCACGCGGCGGTGCTTTTCTGATTGCGTGGATACTGCATAATGAACGTGAAAACCCGCTCTATGAACACTATGACCGCCTGCTGGAAATAGCCAAAAAGTTTGACGTAACCTTAAGCCTCGGGGACGGCATGCGTCCCGGCAGCCTGGCAGACGCCACTGACCGAGCCCAGATTGAAGAGCTGCTTGTCATAGGAGAATTGACCCAGAGAGCCCGGGAGGCTGAGGTCCAAGTGATGGTTGAAGGTCCGGGACATTTGCCCCTGAATCAGATCGAAACGAACGTCCAGTTGCAAAAATCGATCTGCCAAGGAGCCCCCTTTTACGTGTTAGGCCCCCTGGTAACGGATATAGCCGCCGGCTATGACCACATCACCGGTGCTATCGGCGGTGCGATTGCCGCGGCTGCCGGTACCGACTTTCTTTGCTACGTAACTCCGGCCGAGCACCTCTCCTTGCCTGATGCCGAGGACGTGAGGCAAGGGGTAATCGCCTCCCGCATTGCCGCCCATGCCGGTGATATTGTCAAAGGTGTCAAGGGAGCTGCGGATTGGGACTTGAAAATGGCTCAGGCCAGAAAACGCATAGATTGGCAGGAGCAGATAAGACTCTCCATCGATCCGGAGCATTCCGGTAAGGTGCGCAGCAAGCTCGAATCGAAGGGGACGGCATGCAGTATGTGCGGTCAGTACTGTGCCATGGAACTGATGGCTAAATATATGGGGCTTTCCGCGGCAAAATGCTAACTTGTTCTCATCCATTACGGGCATTAACTATCCGAAACAGCCGGCGGAACATGATAGTCAAACAATCGTAGAATAAAGCGGCATGGTGATAACCCTAAAGGCCGTCACTATGCATTCGTTTGCGTATTCCAAGTTTTAGGTGGATGATTGATTCTTGCTAACTAGAGATTTAGGATAGCCGGAGATTTGAACGCGGTGGAAGGCTTCCGCCAGTTCGAAATTTTCTTCAGCGGCCAGATCCCGACAGAAACCCCGCAGCCAGGCTTTCAAATCGGGAATATCTAATTCCTTGACCTGGGTGACATGAGACTGCAAGGCGGCAAGCTTGAGATCGAAGGTGCTGGTGATATCGGAACGATAATTGACATCTTCCGCGGCCCAGAAGAGGATTTCCTCCACTTTATGCGGCTCCAGGCCCTCTTCCAGCAAATCGGGATAAGCCAGATAATCCCTGGCAAAGGGGAAAACGGCATCCAGGACAACCTGGCCGATGATGCGATGATCACGATGCCAGAGATAGCGCCTGTAAGGGTCGGACGTTACCACAACACTGGGCTGAAACATGCGGATCAAGCCAACGATATGTTTGCGCAACTGCGGAGTCTCCTCTAAGCCCTGGTCGGGATATCGCAAGAATTTGACCTCGCGCACGCCCAAGATTTGGGCCGCCGCCAATTGTTCTTTTTCCCGTATTTGGGCCAGTAGCTCCGGTTTCATACTGCGGTCGCTGGTGCCTTTTTCACCGCTGGTACAAACGACATAAACCACCTGTCGTCCCTCTCGAATCCATTTAGCCACCGTTCCTGCAACGCCGAATTCAGCGTCATCCGGGTGTGCTGCTATGACCATAACATCCGCAGGTGTTATCAAACTAAGCCTCCTGATACTGTTGTTTCAACACCGTCGCGTACTGGTCCATTATGGCAGAAGCCACATGCGACCAGTCGAACTCGAATACGGATGCACGCACGATCTCGGGCGCCGGCGTTGCGGCCGCCGCGTCCGACAAAAAACTCTCTATGCCCTTGGCCAAGGCAGCAGGAGTGTAGTCGCTGACCACATAGCCGGTCTGTCCCTCACGCAAAATACGCTCGATGGCACCCACCGGCGTGGTCACAACCGGCGTCCCGCATGCCAGGGATTCGAGCCCCACCATTCCGAAGCTTTCATAGCGGGAAGGAATAACAAGCACGTTGGCCGCATTATAATATGGCGGCAGGTCAGCGTGCTCGATCCGCCCGGCAAACATCACCCGGTCCTTGAGGCCGAGTTTAAGAACAAGCTGCCATAGATGTTGATATGCCGGGGACTGCTCTCCGTCTCCGCCGACTATCACCAGCCGCAGTCGTGTGTGGTTGCGCAGGTAGGCGAGGGCCTCTATTAAACGGTCCAGACCCTTTAAGGGATCAAACCGTCCGACATAAAGCACAATCGATTCGTCCGCTTCAAAACCGAGCCGTCGCCGCGCGGCAAGCCGGTCGAGTGGTCGAAAAAGATTCAGATTAACACCGCAAGGTACCACTTTGATTCTTTCAGCAGCGGCATCATAAAAACGCATGAGCTTCTCTCGTTCTTTTGCTGTGGACGCCACAATACAATGGCACCCTTTTGCCAATCGTTTTTCACTGACAATGCGCAGCTCGGGTTCCGGCTCGCCGGCAGCCACCATGTTTTTCAATGCGCCCAGCGTGTGAAACATGACGATATGCGGGACGTGCCAGCGGTTTTGGGCTATTTGCCCTAACAGGCCGGACAGCCAGTAGTGACTGTGAATCAAGTCGTAGCAAAGACCATCTTGCGCCTGGAAACTCTCCAGCGCACGGAAATAATCCTTCACAGAGTGGTAAAGAGCAAGTTTGGGCACCGGACCAGCGTGGCCGTTGCTCAAATGTATCAGCCGCACATTTTCATCCAGGTTAACGACCTGACCGTTTGTATGAGCGTTCTGGCGCGTAAAGATGTCAATGCGATGACCGCAACGCCCCAGCTCCCGTGCCAGCTCGCGGACATAGACGCTCATTCCGCCGGTGTTTTGACTCCCTATTGCTCCTATGGGGCTGGAATGGAGACTGAGGATCGCAATTTTTAACGTTTTGGTTTTCATAGTAGTAAAGAAATCCCGGTCCATAGGATCAGGCTTTGGTTTACCCCTGGAAGGGGTTAATATTACAGTGTATTAAGTGACTAAAGTGAACTAAAGTTTGAAGTGCCTAAAGTTATGGTGTCGCTACGCTCCGCTGGTTTTATATAATTGGCAAAATACCTTAACCCTGGCCCAGACCGATCACCGGTACTATTTACTGAAAACGTCAGGCCTGTAATGAGACGTTGGCTATCTCTGGAAATTACCAAGGCGCACCAGGGCGGGCTTTAGCTCACTTTAGTTCACTTCAAACTTTAGGCACTTTTATTGTGAGTTCTTGCCGATTTAAACAAAATTGTCCGGCGGCTGACACGGAACGCTATTTTAACAAATGCTACAGGTGAATCCGGTAGCTGAACAGCGGAAGTGGACGGCCGCCCAAGTATTGTTTGTATTTTTCGTCTCCTTTGAGAAAGTCGTATTTGCGTCGGCCTCTCCGGATACTCTCTTTAATGCTCAGTACTTTGCTGAGCAAACCCACGCTCAACGAACTAAAACGCATATCATAGCCGCTGTTGTAAAGATAGACCGTTGATCCATTGTCAAAACACAAGACCGCGGCCACAGGCTGCCCGTCAAGTTCTAAAAAAGCAAGTTTTAGCATGTGATGGGCTGCCATGCTTGCGGCCAGAGATCTAAAATAAGCCTCCATTTGCGAGGTCATGAAAGCTGCTTTGTCAGGCCGGTTTGACCTGAACAGCTCCATAAAAACATCTATTTCGGTACGGACTGAATCGGCATCCTCGACAATGCGGTATTCGACCTGACCGGCCGCATTCAGCCGCCGCAGCTTGCGCCTGATCTCGTGGCGCTGTTTGCCGGTAAGTCGCTCTAAAAAAGCCTCCCAGGAAGACGGCAATGCCATTGCATAAGTAACCTTGTCCGGCTTGCAGACCACCCGATACCCCAGACCAGGTGCGATTTCAACCAAATCCTTGACCACGTTTGATTCGCCCAGTACCGGTTTCAAGTTCAAAAGCACAAAACCTTGGTTTTGTAAATACTCAATGATTACGGTGAAAAATTCCGGTCCCCTCTGCGGTGCAACAATGAAATCCATATAATCACAAAGGTCGGAATGGCCCAGCAGGAAAGCTGTGGTTCCGTCGGCCATAAGCGGTGCAATCCCGATCAGGGTTTTTTTATGCCGGACGGCCCGAATGCACGGGGTCATTCCGGTGCCAAAATGACGCCACCAGACTTGCATCCAGGCAGGCTCCATAAAGAGACACTCCCATGGCAGCAACCGGCCGGTATCCATGCGGCAATCCGAGACCTGATCAAAAGTTAAGGATGTCACCGAATAGTCATTTCTCCGTATATTGCCTGTAAACATATCAAAAATCAAAGACAGCTCAAAAATTAACACATAGTTATTATAGACAATATTGTTCTTTTAGTTTTCCATCAAATTTGTTGCCAACAAATTTGATGGAAAATTCTTGACACGCCATATTTTAGACTGGCCTAGTAATCTGTTTCGTAAATCATTTGCGAGTGGGTACTACTTATATTCAGCCTGCTGATGATTAACTCTTCAGCCGCCAGCGGGAACCCTCCTTCGTATCCTCGATGGTGATACCTACTTTCTCAAGGCACTCGCGAATGGCATCGGCATCGACCCACTGTTTTTTATCCCTGAAATATTTTCTTAAATCAAGCAGTTCCTCTATTAGAGGGGCCAGACAATCTTCCGCACTTTGTGGCGCAGACGCCAGCCGGACTCCCAAAAGAACGATCTGCTCGCGCAGGATTTCCCTGGCCTGAGAGATGAATTCTTCGCTTTCCAGTTCCTGGTGCGCTTGCCATATACTTCGATCCAGCTCCAGAAGCGCGTTAACGGTTTTTTTGGAGTCGTGCTTTTCAAGACCTTCACCAAAAACCGACTCAAGGGTACGAACGGTCTCCCAGAAGGAGCCCTCCACATCTCCAGTATCGGGAGCGGCGACGCCGGCAACCGGTACCTGTGGCTGCCACTGTCCCTCAACATCCAGACCGCGCAAAACATCCAGTCCAAAATAATCGCCTTTTTCAAATATTTTTTCAACACCACGTCGCCGCAGAGTTACGCTTCCAAGGCCTTCGATTCGAACCTGCCCCTTTTCCAGCTCGATGATGCAGGCCGTGTGTTCATCCAGCCCCAAAACGGCAACATCTTCGGGCAGCTGTGATTCAAGCAGCCTGAAACGCGGTTCACCCATGTAGCAGAAGCGGGTGTCGTGAGTACCCCCTTCAGCGTTGTTCCAATGTGGTATCACGACAAGATCGATACCAAAACGCCCCAGAATATTTATTCCATCAAACCAGTACGGCTTTTCACCAACCTTATAAATCTCATAAACCGGCAGCGTGAACCGCCCAACCGTCAGCGCGGCGGCGCTGGCCGCTACCAGGCAACCACCGTTTTGGATACGCTCGGTAAAGATATCCGGGATTAAAGTTTGCCGCCATTGTCTTATGGCATAGGTGGGACTGCCGGGGCCTATCAGAATAAAAGCAGCCTGTCGCAGGGTTTGTAAAGCCTGCTGAGCTTCATAGGACGAAGCGGCGTCGGCGGACGCAAATGAAGCGATGCTCATGGGATGTTGGACATGGGAATCAAAATAGGCCACCGCTTTGCGTGACAACTGATTCGTATTGAGCTGAAAGCCGGCCGGAGTGTCCAAAAATACGGCCGGCGCAGGTTCAGGCAGTCTCGCCAACAACTCCTTATGGACTTCTACCATGGTGGCAGTCAACTCTCCGGACCCCATTAATACGATAAAACCTCTTGGCAACGACATTTCAAAAGCCTCTCACTATCCCATAAAACATTCGGGTTAAATCTATTCGGCCTCATTCTTGATTACAAGGGGTTAGAAATAGAGTTGTCATCTTAAAACCCCGGAGGTCTTTGGGACATTTGTTATAACCAGATCGTAAATGAACAAAAAAAGGATGACAAGCAAAAACGCATTGGAAAAAAATAAGTAAAACTAAAACGCTTGCAGATCACATCTTGATTTTCGGTGTCAATACATATAATCATCCATCAGCGGAATGGATGATCTTTTTTTAAAGCGTGTGCTGTTTGAGTGTATTAGGGATCCGTTAGAAAGAACAGACGGATGCCGCAATTGTTTCATAGCAAACGATTGCCCATCGTAAAGCAAACCTGTTGTTTTTTGTGATAAAAGCCTCTGTTCTTTCTTTACGAGCCCTTATACACGAGTTCACACGGTTTAAAAAAAGATTTTCCATGAAGCGACCAT
>JACKQG010006606.1_pt1 | contig 12117 bp, 11 predicted proteins | sample 8237621 | NCBI WGS metagenome assembly JACKQG01 (sample SAMN15677084, study PRJNA649215) | marine metagenome | biome: marine; feature: Black Sea; material: saline water; isolation source: suspended particulate matter (SPM) from the Black Sea western gyre | collected 2013-06-09/2013-06-10 | depth...
CCCTCATATCAAGAGAGCGCCTTTTGGGAGTGATGAACGTCGTAAGCCGCGAATTTCGTCGCTTTGATATCTCTGACACTAACCTGCTCCAGTCAGTAGCCAACCAACTTGCCGTCGCGGTTGATAACGCAAAACTATTCGACAGTACCGCCCGCTTGGCGGTCATGGAAGAACGCAACTGGCTGGCCCGGGAAATACACGATACCTTGGCACAGGGCCTGGTTGCTATTACCCTTCAGCTTGAATTGGCCTTAACCCAGCTCACCGATAAACAGGATGTGTCGGCAGTCGAATCCTCCTTGGCCAGAGCGCTCGACATCGCCAGAGAGAACCTTGAGGATACCCGGAGATCAGTGATGCACCTTCGGGGCGAGAGGATGACTACCCTGGGGCTAGCCGATGCGGTCAAGCAGCTTATTGAGGAGTTCGGTGAGGAGTTGGGGATCGAGGTTCGTACGGCCGTAAGCAGGCGACTTGGGACGATTCCTATTAACGTTGAAGAGGGAGTATATCGAATAGCCCAAGAAGCGCTTGCCAATGTCCGCCAACATGCAAATGCGCATCATGCGAGTGTGTCTCTGCAAAGACGGTCGGGTGAGTTGAGATTAACGGTCCGTGACGACGGGATCGGTTTCGACCCGCTGGATAGACCTTCAAACGGCCATTACGGCATCGCTGGGATGGGAGAGCGGGCCAGCCTGCTAGGTGGACGCTTAGATCTGGTGAGCCGGCCCGGGCGCGGTACCTTGGTCCGCGCTGTGATTCCAATGCGGCGTGAAACGGTTGAGCAAAGATGATCAACATAGTGATAGTTGACGACCATCCGGTCGTACGAGAAGGGTTGTCTGCCATGTTGTCGACTCAGGATGACATGCAGGTTCTTGCCGAAGCTAGTACTGGTGCTGAAGCCATCTCTATGAGTCGCGACCACGATCCCGACGTAATGGTCGTTGATCTACAACTTCCGGACATGGACGGCTCCGACGCGATCGAGAAGATTCGAGACGAACAGCCTGACTCGCGATTTCTGGTGCTAACCTCCTACGACACCGATGACCGAGTTCTCCGGGCGATTAGAGCAGGAGCCCAAGGGTATCTGCTAAAAGGAGTACCGAAAGAAGAGCTATTCCAAGCGGTACGGACTATTCATCGAGGTGGCTCGTTACTGGGGCCGGGTGTCGCTCCGAAGCTCTTAAGTCGAGTCCAAGAAGGGTCGCAGGGTCCGGATGTGAGCAGGTTGACCGAAAGGGAGCTAGAGATTCTCAGGTTGGTGGCCGACGGATTTAGAAATAAGGAGATCGCGGTGAATCTTATGATCTCAGAACGAACAGTAAAGTTCCACGTGAGCGTTATCTTCCAAAAACTGGAAGCAAGCAGTCGTACAGAGGCAGTTAGGGCAGCAGTGAGAAAGGGCTTGATACAGATATAGCAAACTCCGGGAGCCAGGCCGTACAGAAGGACAGGTGCAACCCTGTCCTTTTTCTATTTCTGCACCTGTACTCACGTGCGATGCGGCGGGCGTTCACGCTCTTTATTCTAGAGATTGGAAGATGTCCATTACTTTGTGGGGGGGTTACTCAAGTTGATTATCAAATTTAAATCCTGCCCTAGGTGTAGAGGTGATTTGGTCTATGACCAAGACATCTTCGGTGAATATTTCGACTGCGCCCAATGCGGACACCTGATCTATCTCGCTAAACCGATATCGATCGGCGAGCCCGCGAAATGGGAGATGGCCATAGCCAAATGATTAACGATTCTCGAGGCGAGGATGAATTGACATGACCCCAGAGCTATTAGAAAAAATTACGATAGTGGATGAACCGGAGGGGAAGGTTGGCGACTCGATTGGGTTGGTCGACCTTGACGCTCTGGAATTGCCGGGTGAGGAGCCAAAACCCGTGGCTACCACCAATGACCATTGGTATTACCGTATCCCGTCTGTCGGCGTCAGATATTACATGTACGAGTCGTCAGATCAGTCCCCGTCTCCGAAGGCTAAAAGTGGGGCGTTGATCAAATGTTCAAAATAGTCGTTGTTGGACCTAACGCATCGTACCGGTTGGGATTGGCTGAGTTGCTAGCGTGCAAGCCTACGGTCGACGTTTGTGCGTGGTACGAGACTGTGGCTGAAGTTCTGGCGGAGGCACCGCTTGCCCGGCCGTCTTTGGTCATCGTTGACGGAAAAGCGAGAGACAGCGTTTTGCAGGCAAGGCGATCTTGGCCGGAAGCCAGACTGATATGCCTTTTGGATTACATGGTTGACTTGGAAATGGCCGATTCATTGGGAGCTGACGAGTGCATACTCAAAGACCAGGGCGCAGACACAATCCTCCGGTCGGTCTCGGAAACGCTCTCGAACGGAAGACGCGAGTGCATATCGAATTGCCACGCCGGGTGGTGAGCTGGTCCTAATCATGGATTGGAGCCTCTTCCTCTAATGAAGAGTCGTTCTGCGAAAAGAAAAGGTTAGTCCACGGACAATCGAGGTGCCCGGTTTCAGGGATCGTATCATTTGAGAGTTTTGGTTCAAATACGAGCTGCCTGGGAACGTCCCGAAGGCGCCTAGATTCAAACAAGGATGATGAGTAGACACCAGATCAGAGCAGAAAGCTCATGTACCGAGCAGATTCTATCTGAACGGGGATTGGTCCTTGGAGAGGGGGAGGAGATCCTGGGACTGATGGTCTTCGGTCCGAGTAATCGTCCAAAGAAAATCCGGACGAACGGCTGCTGGGTCCTCACCAGCCGGCGAATACTCCTCATTCCGACCGCGACCGCGAAATCAATTCCCCAATCGATACCCATTCAGGATTTAGCGACTGCGGTTGTAGAAGAGAAATCGCGCTACACAGGTCTCTTTCTTCCGGCGGTCGTATTGTTCATTCTCGGGGTTGCCATCGAAATCAGCCTGACGATGGCCGGCCGATTTTCGACAAAGCTGCTTATTGCAGATTTTCTTTTCATCGGTGGACCTTTAGTAGCCTGGTGGTATTTTGGCGGAGGCGCCACGATTCGTATCGTAACGAATGATTTTCAAACTGAGGGGTCAGTGGCGAGACAACGAGGACGAGAGGCAACAGAGTTCGTTAACAAATTGATTGGACTAAAGGTCCACTGAACCGGAATGAGATTCTGGTTGCTTCGAGCTAGGGATCGGGGCATTGGGTTTGATGACGCTGTGGAAGTGGGCGCCTTGGTCGATAGTAGTCGTGACTGCCGAAAACAGGAGATGGCTTTGTCGATGAATGGCGCATTGAAATGTAGGCCGGGATCCTGATGGGTAGCATTGACATTTCCAAAGCGAGTAACGATGTCCTGCTCCGTTTCGTCCACCGTGAAGACTGATTGTGGGAGGATGATGGCACCCACTAACGCCACCCCACCAATGACGATAAAGAATCTGCCAAAACGGAGGTGGTGACCCAGCTTCAATTTCCCTCGGCGTAGCCATGTGCCCCGGACCGACCCGCTCTTACCCCCTCTTCGATTCCTGCAATGTCCTCGGCCCTTCCTGTTAGTCCCTTTCCACCCCGGGCCGGGGCATCTTTGGGATGCTTTCTGCCATTGAGAGTCCGTCGGGCGGCTTTTTTTGAGAGAAACCCGGGATCCAGATCGCCGAGCAAGCACCAATACCTGCCACCGGGGGTCAGCACGTATCCCGGCCCCTCTTTTTCCAGCCCACTCCTTATCACTGCCGCAATTAGCTCTAAGTAGTGGTCCAAATTCTTCGGCAGCCTGATATTGTCGAAGTCGTTATCGCGAGAGATGCTGCTTGTACTCAAGTTTTCTTCCCGGCTCGCAACCACATCGCGGCTACGGGAGACGTCAGGTTAGACCATGGTCACGCGCTAAAACCCAGGATGCGCCCGGAACGGGCGTCCACCGGTTCCTCTTGCGGATCCGGGAATCGATAGGTGTTGAGAGGCTATGGGCGTGAGCCGTCTCTCAGGCGGTGGTCGGCCGCCGGTAGAGGTGGACGGCGCCATCGTTCTCGATGTGTCCCTCGAAACGAAGGGCTTTTCGGTAGGCGCTGAGCTGAAGTTCGTCGTATCTTACCGTAGTACCGGCATCGTGGGAAACCAGGTCAGGATCGTGAAGCCTGATGTAGCGCACCCGCCTGCCGACAAATTGGCCGGATTTATGGACGCAACGCAGCTTGTCCAGCGTCTGTGGGTCCAGGTGAAACTGCTCCACCAGCGTCTCCCGAACCTTGTTTGACAAAACACGGGATTGCAAATTGTTCCGATTCAGCCAGCCCATGAACAACCTCCTTGGGGTAGCATTAATCTGTAGGCCGTTTGGATCAGACCCCTATAAGCCGTCCTGTCCAACCAGCAACGGACCTTTCCCCTTTTTGAGCTCTACATTCACCGCGGCCTGGGTTTCGAACGGCTGCTGAGTGACTCCAGTTCCTCCGCTCCTATCGCTAGTAGGAATCCGGCGGGGTTTTCGATGAGCAGCCTGCCATCTTGGAAACGGCGCCGTATGCTGCAGGGGCCATGCCAGCACCCTTTCTCTCCCGCCGGATGGTCGCACCTTCCCTTAAGCCGGAACATGGCCTCGGCGACCTCTGGACGCATGGTGAAATCTCCGCCATCGTGCATGGCCGATGGTTTTTGAAGATATCCCGCCGTGTCGTTCCGGTACATCCAACCTGAGGACACTAGAGGCATGGAAAAGGGACAGGAAATCACCTGTCCTTTGGTACAAATGCAGCGGAGATACTGGGAGTTGAGTGACTGCTCGGCAGTGGGGCGGCAAAGTAAGGGTGGCCAGGCCCAAACGAACGTCAGGGCCTGGCTTCTACCCTCTGAATACATTGAAGAAGCGCATCAACCCCCTGGTGTTTGAGGACGCACTCGTCGGCTCCCAAAGAGGTGGCCAGCTCCAAATCGGAAATGTAGTCCAGCAGGCAAATGTTCCTGGCTGCAGGCCAGGTCTGGCGGGCCTGGACTACACTATCCCCGGCCCTCCCATCCACGATGACCACCGAAGGCTCCACCTGATGGGGGCTCCACCAATACCTCCGCCTCGGGCCACGCTCGTTCCAACCGGGTCAAATGCGCCGAGGACGCTGCCATCGATGGCTACAAGGCGGCCACGCGGGTCCTTAAATACCTTGACGAGGAGCGGGGCTGCCGGCCCGCCAACGTTTGGGGTGCCCAATTTCGAGATTCAAGACTCACCACTAGGCAATCTACCAATTTATTCCTTGCTACAAGTAATTACTGTATAGTAGAGATATTTCGGAATTAATTTCTTAGGGGTTTTGTGATGGTGGACGAGGTCAAGGCCTACATACTGGACTTGGAGGGGGTGGCCCGGGAGTTCCGGTCCTACAATCTTCCCGAGGAGCGCAAGCATCTGGTGGGGAATCAGGGCTTGGTGAACCCTCCAGTCGACCTGGTAACCCTAGCCCGTTTCTACGACGAGTCGACCTATCATCGCAACGCTGTGAGCGTCAAGGCCAGGGACGTGATCGGGCACGATTGGACCATCGAGCCAGAGATCGAGGGCGACGAAGACGAGTCCGATGAAAACGCTCAAAAGAAAGAACTCAAGACGTTCTTTCAAGAGGGCGCCGTTGAAGGGTTCACGACCTTCCAAACGGAGAGAACTGATAGAGAACCGGGACAACCTCCCACACCTGATGGCCCCGGACCCGGTGAACAGATCCCACTAGCAACGACCTTCAACTCCGTGATGGAACGGCTCCTGATCGACTACGACACGATCGGTAACGCCTACATGGCGGTGGTCCGGGAAGACCGGTTGAACGGTAAGCCCCAGTGGTACGCCCACGTCCACGGTTCTAAGATGAAGGTTCACCGAGACCGACTCCGGTACAGGTGGGGTTCGGGCAGGGAGTTCCATTGGTTCAAGCGGTTTGGTTTACAGGCCGACGTCCACGTTAAGACCGGCAAGATCTTCCCTCTCGGCTCCCTGGAAGGTGTGGACCGGGCGTCTGAGCTAATCCACATCCAGACGTACACCCCGTCGGACGTGTACTACGGCCTCCCAGAAGTCACTCCCGCGATCGGGGCGATGGTCCTGGAGCTCCTCTCCAGGGACTTCAACATCAGTTTCTTCGACAACAACGCCGTCCCTCAGTATGCGGTCGTTGTCGAGGGGTTCCAAGGTGATTTGCCCGACGACGTACGGAACGCGATCAAGTCCTTTTTCACAACGTCGAAGGGGAGCCCCCACCAAACACTGGTGCTGAATCTCCCAGCCCAAGACAAGGAGATGCAACCGTCGAAGATCACGTTTCAGAAGCTCGCTGCGGAGATTCGGGACGGCTCGTTCCACGTCCTCCGCGGAGACGCCCGCGACGAAACCCTGGTCGCCCACGCAGTGCCTCCATACCGGCTGGGCATGGCGATAACCGGCTCGCTGGGCGCCACCAACATCCGGGAAGCCAACGAGATCTACAAGTTCCAGGAAGTCGATACCCGCCGCCTGATGCTCGAAGAAAAGCTCATGCTCGTCACCAGGCAGGGGTTCAAGATAACGGCATGGGCGCTCCGATTCGGTGAATTTGACACGAGCGATCAGGGCCGGGAAGTCGACCGCTGGACCAAGCTGGTGGACGGCGGGCTTTCGACCCCCAACGAGGGCCGGGCCGGGACGGGCCAGGAAAAAATAGAAGACCGGCCAGAGCTGGACGAGTTCTATTACAAAGGACGTCCGTGGGGCGACATCGTTGGTGGTGACACACAGGACCTGATGGAAGAACGGATGAAGATGGTTGAAGACGCCGTTCGGACAGAACCAGAACCGCTGGCGGTCCCGGTGACGGACGACGAACAGGAGCCGGACGAGAGAACGGGCCCTGATGCCGGATAGCGCCGAACATCGCCGCATGGTGGCCCTCACGGTCGAGCTGGTCAAACGGAAAGAGCTTCCTGCCTTCTACGTAGCCCCTCCCAAACGCAACAAGCTGGAACAAGCGCTCCAACGCCGGTTGAGCCGCGAACTGGCCGGACTGGCCGGCGGGCTGATTGAGGGGCTCGGCGCCGGCACCCTGGGCCTCAGCAATGAAGGAGCTATCGCCGCCAGCCTGGCCGAAGAAGTAGAGGTCGCGACGAACGGAGTCCAGACCGCCTACGAAGAAGCGTATCTGATCTCCGCAGAAGACAGTTTCAACCGGGAAGCGGCCCAGATTCTCTCAAGATCAGGTGTCGGTCTCGAGTGGGACCTGGTCCAACCTCAGGCCCGGCAGGTCCTAAAAGACCAGAGCTTTCAGGCCAGCAAAGCCCTGATGGACAGGGTTGTGGGCGACGTGAACAAGACCCTGCTAGGAGGGTTCGACGAAGGGTTGGGGACGAGGGAAATCGGCAAGAACCTCACCGGAGTGATCCGAAATCTCAGATCCAGGGATGCCGAGGGAATCGCTAGGACAGAGATCAACAGCGCCGGCAACACAGGCAACTTCTTGGCCTTGAAGACGGCCAACGTCGAGTACATGCAATGGATCTCGGCCCAGGATGCCAGGGTGCGCACGAGCCACATGCTCCAGCACGGATTAGTCGTGAAGCGAGAGGAGAGGTTCCCAAATAATCTCCAGCACCCGGGCGATAGGGACGGACGGCTGGAGGAGTGGATTAATTGCCGATGCGCCGGCGTGGCCTACTTTCCGACCAACCGGGATCTTCTGAAGGACACCCCGTATGTGGGGCGAGCATGAGGGGTCGACCGGCCCCACGCAATTGAAGCAGTTACTAGAGGTCGCGAAATGAGTAACCGGAAAAAGCTAAAGCCGGGATTGACGTTCCCACACAACTATGATGGGTTTTCACCGGACCGATCGAGGAGCTCACCCCATACCAGGTCATGAAACAAGCGAGTCAGTTGTGGGCCATCAAGGCAACGGCCCACAGATCACCCAAGACCGACCGGAACCGGCTAAACGGGCTCAAACGCATGATCGGGGAGCACGGTGGACAGGCCCGGTCCCACGGAGCTCCGTAATTCATCACCGTCGGCATACAACTAATCGGTTCGAGAAATCAGACCGCTCTAAATCGAATCTCACGTAACGGTTTTCGGACCCACTAGGCACGATCACAGGCGTAAAGTCAAACCAAGCCCGGTGGCACGGGTCCACCACCACCAGCGGCAAACGAGCTTACCAAAGCAAACCAAGGAAGGGAGTGGGAGGGGATAAATTGATAATCTCAGGTCGTTTCAAATGCACTCAATGCGGGAAGACTAGGCAGATGCCAATCAACACCGTCGACCCTAAGTGGAATGACGCGCAGGAGCAAATGAAGAAGGCGCCGCTCCCCGAGATCTGCCCAGGCTGTTCCGGTTCAGAGAAGTAATGGAGCTGATCGTTATCTCTAAGCCGGTGGCGTGCGGCCGATGCGGCCGGGGTCAGGGCGAGCACTACGGCACCTTCGTCTTGATCCGGCACCGGGGTCTTCGGGTCCGGGCCTACGGTCCTGGGTCTGTGTCCATCGACTGTACCGTATGTGGAGAGACCAACACGGTGAAACTCAAAGGGCCGCTAGATAATCAAGTGAACACTTGACAATAGCAAAACGTATGTTCTAAATTAGACGGGACAGGTTTCGCGTTCGCGGTGAATCGCCAAATAGAGAGCGCGGACCTCGATGGGTTCCGCAGGCACCCGCCTGGACTGTAGCCCCGCATCCGACCGAGTGGTCACGATGCGGGGCTTTTTATTGCGACGCGGGGAAGGCAATCGGAGAGCCACCGGACTCATAACCCGGAGATAGTCAGTTCGACTCTGGCCCCCGCTACCAACAAGAGGAACGAATGACAGCGCAAGCAGAGCAACAGAGACAGTACCACCTGGACGATGAAGCGCTCAACGACATCGTCCGAAAGGTCGAGGACGCCTGGTTCGCCATCCTCCGGCCGGGCCCAACGCCCTGGCCGGTCAAAGTGTTCGGCACCTACATGATCGTCGAAGATGAAGACGGTCTCGCCCGGGTCGAGTACACCGCCGAAGAAGACGATGGCGTCAGATTCGGCGAGATCACACGGGTCGAGCAGGTATTCGTTGCCGCTAGAGATCCCAACTCCCCCCAGTCCAAGCACCCGCTCCGCAGGGCCATGAACCTGATGGAGAAGGCGGCCCGGGCTGGGATAGATGGCCTCCGGGCCAAGGGATTCCACTCTTCACCGGGCGAGGGGGGCCAGGAGTCGGGCCAGACCTCTCAGGGCTCCCCGGACCCGTCTGACCTTGAACCGATGAGTGACGGGGACGCAATCTTCATGCAAGCCCCCCTGACCATTTACTCCGACAACGACGAAAGGTACGTGGGCGGGGTGGTCCTGGAGCCGGGTTCCGACAACGCTTACGGAGACGTCTGGGAAGCGGAAGACATCCGGATCATGTCCCAGCGTTTCATGGAAGGTTCTCAACACATGGACTGGATGCACACGACCAAGATGGTCGCGAAGCCGGTCGAGTCCGTGTACTTCCCCACCGTCGAGGAAGGTGGTCAGGCCACCTATAAATTCTGGGACGAGGATATCCAGGCCGGTTCCTGGTGGCTCGGCTCTCGGGTAACCGACGCCGAGGCGTGGGGCCAGGTTAAACGTGGCGAGCTTACCGGGTTCTCGATCTTCGCCATCAAGGGCGCCGGTGACTCGTCCGGCAACCGTAAGTACGCCAAGGTGGGCGGTCCCGCCGTGCAGGCGCCAGAAGGCCGAAAGATGTCCCACAAGGATTGGGAGATCACCATGGTCGCCTTGGTGGACGCACCGGCGGTACGGAAAGCCACCTACGTAACGATGCGCCGGGCCCCATCGGGCAAGGGCGTCGCCTATTCAGACCAGACCGGCAAAGATCTGCCGGAGCCTGTGGTCTCCAGAGTGAGCAGATTGCTCTACGACATTAACCAGGCCGATCCACAGGGAGACGTAATGAAGAAGATCGCGAACATCCTGGCATACGCAGAAGAAGCCGGCGCCCAGGTAGCCGAGCAAGAGGAATCGGAAGCCGCGGCCGTGGCCAGCATCGATGGAGCTCCGGCCACCACAGAGCCGCCCGCTGAGCCCACCGAGACCCTGGACCCCGAGGGCACGAGCATGGACGGTCCCACCGGCACGCCGGAGCCCGACGAGGGCCCGACCCTGGCCTCTATTTCCAAGCAGATCACGGATTTCGTTGGCGACCAGCCCGGCCTGATCGATCAGAAGATCCAGGACGGTCTCGCTCCGTTGGACGCGAGAATAAAGCTCCTGGAACAGCGGTCCAACCGGATGTCTGCCAATGGAGCTCTGCCCGGACAGACCGGCTTGGAGAACGAGGCAGAAGAATACGCCGGGTCCAAGAGATTCGAGAACGATTGGGTTAATTACGGGACCAAACCCAGCAAGCCCGCTCGCTAGCCTGACGTTCGGAACCGCATTCCAGATCTAGCAATCTACTGGGAGAGAACCGAAATGACTACCGCCATGGCCGTTAAGGACATCCTTGCAAAGTACGGGCCAGAAATGGCCGTGTACGCGATCTTGACCTCGACGTTGGGGAACTCCGACCTCCAACCCGAAGTCGCAAATCGCTACATCCGGGAAGTGATCGACCGGACCGTGGTGGTTAACGCGGCCCGGCGTTTGCCGATGGCCTCGAACACCAGGAACATCGACCGGCTGACCCACAGCGGTCGAGTCATGGTGTTCCCCGCCGAGGGAACGGCCCCCGCCCGCGCCGGCGCATTGGCGTTCGGCCAGCGGCAGTTGCTCGCCAACCGGATGGCCGCGGCTGAGGACTGGTCCCAGGAGACCATCGAAGACAACATCGAGGGCACAGGGTTGGAAGATACCCTCGTCGACGTCATGGCGACCCTGTTCGGCCGCGACTTCGAGGAGCTTGCCCTTTACGGCAACGCCGATGACGTGGCGACACCGGCATGGCCCGACGCGGCCACCCTCGGTGACGTCTTCCGCGAAAACCTGGGGTCCACCGCCCACGACGGGTGGTTGCTCCTGTCCGACAACGTCACGGACAAGCTCGGTGTTGCGCCCACCAAGACCTCAGATCTGTTTAACGAACTGATGGACGCCATTCCCAGCAAGATCCTGGACGGCTCCCCGCGGGCCGACTGGCGTATCTACTGCAACAGCAGGATCGAGCGCAAGTACCGGGAAGAAGTCGGGGAGCGTAGCACCAACCTGGGCGACCGGGCGTTGTTCGAGAACGTCCCGATGTCCCACCAGGGCATCCCGGTCGTCTCGGTCCCCGTGATGCGGTTTGAAACCCGTGACTTTGGCGGTGGAGACATCACCGAATGTACCGACCTGATGTTAGTCCACCCCAACAACCTGGTGGTGGGCTTCCAGCGGAACGTGACCATGGACATCGAGAAGAAACCCCGGAGCGGGACTTTCGAGCTCACCATCACGTCCCGTGGCGACGCCAACGTCGAAGACCCGGCGGCCTATGCCACCATCATCAACACCAAGCTAGTAGCCTAAACCAGCCGTAGAGGTCTCATGGTCAAAGCAGCAATCCCCAGTAACCTGGGCCACGGTGGAGCGCACCTGAACGAAGCCGTCTTGAAGGCCATCTTGGTGGAGCTTCAGGGCCTCACATTCGACGTGGTTGTCGGCGCGGCCGCGGCCACCAACATAGCGATCGCCGCCATCAAGACCGAGGACACCATCATCGGGGCGGTCCGGCTTAATCGTGACGCGACGGCCGCGAACATCGATCTGTCGAGCTTGCTTGCTGAGGCGTCCATAACGTCCGACGGCAACATCCAGTTCTCGACCACCGATACCACCGGCGACGCGATCTTGGTGGTCTGGTTGAACAAGAACCCGTAATCCTTTGCGGCCGAGGACAGAGCATTTAAAGGGTAGTGAGGAGTGGAGGAGCAAATGACACTGTACCGAGCGTACACGACTAGGGGCAGGCTGGAAGTTCAGGGGGCTGACGGTCCAGTGGTATTTACCACGGTTCCGGCCCTGTACGACATGACCAACGAAGAGGCCAACTCTCTCAGTCGGAAGTGGGGGGACCGTGTTATCTGCGAGGTCATGGACGACCCGCCCGAAACCCACGACGACGACCAGCAGATTACGGGCGCCAAACCCAGCGGCCGCGTCCTCCCCCAAGAGCCTGACTCTATCGCCGCA
>JACKQG010006607.1_pt1 | contig 12114 bp, 8 predicted proteins | sample 8237621 | NCBI WGS metagenome assembly JACKQG01 (sample SAMN15677084, study PRJNA649215) | marine metagenome | biome: marine; feature: Black Sea; material: saline water; isolation source: suspended particulate matter (SPM) from the Black Sea western gyre | collected 2013-06-09/2013-06-10 | depth...
AAACTCTGGAGCGAAGAGTAGCCACGCGTACGGAAGAGTGGGCAACGGCTAACGAAGCACTACAGATAAAAATTGTCCAGCATAAACGGGCAGAGGAGATATTACGCAAATCGGAAGAGAAGTATAGCAGGCTGATCGAAAACCTTCAGGACAACTATTTTCTCTATACTCACGATACGGAAGGTGTATTCACGTATCTAAGCCCTGCGATTACAAACATTCTTGGCTATGACCCTGAAGAATTTCTTACACACTATTCAGAATACCTGACAGATAATCCAATTAACGATAAGGTAGCAAAACACACCGATCTTAGTTTAAAGGGTATTAAGCAGCCGCCATACGAACTTGAAATATACCACAAGGACGGTTCCACTCGTACTTTGTCTGTCCAAGAGGTTCCCGTCTTTGATAATGACCATAAAGTAATTGCTGTGGAAGGTATTGCTGAAGATATTACGAAAAGAAAACATGCGGAAGAAACACTGGTTACCTACCAGACACAGCTCAAGCGTCTTTCATCTGCATTGTCATTAACCGAAGAGCGTGAGCGCCGCCATATCTCAGAGGATCTGCATGACAGAATAGGGCAGGCCCTGACTGTCATAAAAATGAAGCTGGAAGAGTTGGGTGAACCACAAATTGATACTGATAGCCGCCGTATCTTAAATGAGACCAGAGAGATTCTGGATAATGCGATTCATGACACACGGACATTGACGTTTGAAATAAGCCCACCTCTTCTCTATGAACTTGGTTTTGAGCCGGCCGTGGAGTGGTTAATAGAACAATTCCGGGAGCGGCACGGTATTCCAATAGAATATGAGGGCAATGGTGATGACAGGATGTTGGACGATGATGTGAGTTTCTTTCTCTTCAAGTCAGTACGCGAGTTGCTGTTTAATGTTATCAAACATGCCAGGGCGAACAGGATAAAAGTGTTAGTGCAAAGAGAAAAGAATAGAATCCAAATTAGTGTTGAGGATGATGGTGATGGATTTGATGTCTCCAACGTTAAGTTTTCAGTAAACGATCTAAGCGGTTTCGGTCTTTTCAGTATACGTGAAAGAATGGAGCATTTCGGTGGAAATTTAGACGTTAAATCTAAACCCGGCCAGGGAACCCGTATCACATTGGCAATGTTATTGACGCAGCAAAAAGGAGATATGGGTGGGAAACGATAAGACGATAAAGGTGATTCTTGCTGATGATCACATGATCATTAGAGACGGCCTCCGTGCCCTGCTCGAGAGGCAACCGGATATGAAAGTGGTTGCCGAGGCGGATAATGGAAGGATAGCGTTACAGTATGCAAAGGAACTAACACCTGATGTTGTCATTATGGATATAGGTATGCGTGAATTGAACGGTATAGATGCTACCCGCCAGATCGTTAAGATGTCACCCGGTGTAAAGGTACTGGCTTTATCGATGTATTCAGACAAGCGGTTTATAAAGGAAATGTTAAAAGCAGGTGCCTCTGGCTACATGTTGAAGGATAGCGCTTTCAAGGAACTGATAGATGCGATTCGAGTGATTATCGGGAATAAAACCTATATTAGCCCCAGTGTGGCAAATACCGTCATGGAAGACTATCTAGAGTATTTATCAGAAGGGAAAAGTTCGATCCGCTCTCTCTTGACTTTAAGGGAGCTTGAAGTACTTCAACTTTTAGCCGAAGGAAGGACTACGAAACAGATAGCCACAAGTCTCTGTCTCAGCACAAAGACCATTGAGTCTCATCGTATTAGAGTTATGCAAAAGATAGATGTTAACAATATAGCTGATCTTACCAAATATGCCATCCGTGAAGGAATAATCTCCCTCTAAAAATAGTTGAATTGACCACATCTATACCATCATTTCATTAGTATTAATTCCAAATTTATTCAGGTATTTCGAAGTGCATATTCAGGTTTTCCCTGATTGTCCTTTATAAAAAAATTGGTTATTATACGTATAGATATCTATTCTTTTAAAGAGGAGAATGAAAATGAGTAAAAAAATAATGATTGTCGAAGATGACCAATCTTTCCACGACCTTTATATAGAGTTGTTAGAGGAGACAGATTATAAAATTATCTGTACTTATGATGGAGAGGAGGCCATGGAAAAATTAGAAGAAGGCAAGCCGGATTTAATTATTCTTGATATGCTATTAGATCTGATGGCCGGTGATACTTTTTTCCGCCTTATAAGAAATATGCCCGAATACGTTGACATACCAATCATTGTGGTCAGCGGCTATCCAGAACAAGCCTATGTAATCCTTAAGGATATGGACAAAAGCCTTACATTTCTTAATAAAACAGATATCAGTGAAAGATTAATTGAAGAAATAAATAGTAGGATTGGATAGAGAGTTATTATAGAATCAGTAATTTTCAGGATTATTTAGACCATGTTCTTGATAACTAAATAAATGTCTGTCAGCTGACTCAAAAAAAACTGTATTACTTTATCACGGTGTGGCCAGAGGCAGAAACGTATACTTAAGAATCGGAGACAAAATGGAATGATGATTCCAGGAAAAAATACCCTGAGATTCCAATTGATAGTCGCTTCGTCAATTCTATTTTGTGTCTTGATTGTACTGGTAGGAAAATCTATAAAAAAGTCGCTTGAATCGGGAACACTTTCAGCTGAATATATAATTAAAAACAAGATTATAGGACACCTGAACGCTGCGGCGGGATGGCATGCCATTGAACGTGGGTACGGGGCTACCATTCTTGGAGATGGTAAAGGTGATTCATCTCCCTTCTTTACAAATTTCCTTGAAATGAGAAAGAATGGAGATTCAGAGGTCTTTCAGGCTGAAAAGTATATAAAAGAGCTGACAAAAATAGCGGATAACAATATCCTCGAAAAAGAGTTAAACAAATGGCGTGAAGGGTACCAGATGCTCTTATCTGCTCGCCCAAAGATTGCAAGCAACGACATCCCCAAAGAAGAGTGGCTCAATGTCACCACCAGCAACATTAATAATGAATTCGATCTTCGCAATGTTGTTTTTGCAGCAGAAAAAATGGACGAAAGGATAATCTATATAAATAATATCCTTATCCCTAATATTTCCAAGCTATGTGAATTTGCCGGATTGGAACGTGCTCTTATTGGTAATACTATTGCAGCAGGAGAACCTATCTCCAATGAGAGCTATGAAAATATCAAGCGCTACCGCACCGTAGTAGAACATCCCCTTGACCAGATACTACAGTTAAAAGACCTACTATCTACTTCAGATCAGATGAAGCAGGCTTTATTGGAATTTGAGAAGGAGTTCCTGCAATCATTTCAACTTTTAAGGGAAGATATTTTTAATGCAAGTAGAAAGGAGGAACAAGAGATAGAAGCTTCCTCAACTCAAATCACAAAGATAAAGACTGATGTAAGAAATTGTTTTTCCAGAATATCCAGAGATTTATTGAACATAAGCAACCATATCAATGTAACCGATTTGTCCAAAGGCGTGAATTCGGGAAAAGATATTCAAATATATGAACAACAGAGTATTGTCACGAGCCTGTTTAAATTTTTCTCTCAAGTACATAAAAACTATAACCAGATACAGTTTATAGATAGGTCAGGACATGAGCGTGTACGCGTTTACTTTACTGGCGACACCACCCATATAACCCCTCTCTCACAATTAAAGGACGAAAGCAAAAAGAATTATTTCAATGAAACTATAAATATGACTCAGGGAAGCGTGTACATATCCCAGATTGAGCTTAACATTGTGAATGGAAGGGTTGAAATTCCTTATAATCATGTTATTCATTTTGCGGCTCCGGTATTTGTGGACGGAGAGCAAGCAGGCATTGTAGTTTTCAAAGTAGTGGCAAATGCAGATAATCCGTTTCGTTTACACATAGCGACAGATGATGAAACAAAAGAGGACTACATTTTAGCCGATCGAGATGGGTTTTATGTCCACCATCCAGATAAAGCAAAAGAGTGGGGAATGATGGATTCGCTCAACAAATCACACCAGAATATTAGAGAAGATTACCCGGACGTTGCAGAACAAATTTTGTCAGGCAAAAAAGGAACCGTGCATTTAGCTTCAGGTAAAGTAATTGTTTATGAACCGTTATTCCCTGAATTCAGCACCGATACAGATAGATACTGGGTAATTATTAAACAAGTGCAAGGTGTAGATTATCCGGTAAGTGCTTCAGCCTGGTTTGCAGCAGCAACAAAGGCAATTAATACCGGATTTGCCATCTCAAAGATTGCCGAAGCAGAAACAACTGCTTTTATGGAAAAGATGGGATTAAATGCAAAAAGAAGTTTACAGGTCAACTTATTTATTTTTGCATTTGTTATCCTGATTTTTCTTCTTTTTATTAGATTGGCAAGGGTGCGTATCCTGGATCCTATTAAGACGCTGACAAGGATTACACAAAATATTGCAGAAGGTGATTACACTCTAAAGGCCGAAGTAGAATCAGAAAATGAAATAGGCCTTCTTACCTCCAACTTTAACAAAATGGCTGAGGGGCTTACAAATGAAATTGTTGATCGTAAGCATGCGGAGAAATCACTAAGAAAATCTGAAGAAAATTATCGGCAGCTTATAGAGGCGGCACAGGATGCTATTATCTGTACAGATGAAAAAGGAATGATTTCAGTCTGGAATAAATCAGCAGAGAAAATCTTTGGACACTCAAAAAATGAGATTATAGGACAACCAATAACAACCATAATTCCAGAAAAATATCACACACCGTATAAGGAAGGATTTAATCGGCTTTTAAATTCTGCTAGCGCTATAATTATTGACGAACCAATAGAGGCTTCAGGAATGATGAGCACAGGGATTGAAATTCCAATTGAATTTTCAGTTTCTTCCTACAAAACAGAAAATGAGCAACTTGCCTTTATAGGAATTGTCAGAGATTTGACGGAACGCAAAAGGATAGAGAGCGCACTTCTTCAGTCAGAAAAAATGAAATCAATGGGCATGATAACCTCAGGTGTCTCTCATGAGTTTAACAATATTCTTGCAATCGTTAAAGGCTTTGCAATGCAGATAAAGAAAAAATCTGGAGATGATAAGAAATTAGAAGGAAGAGCTGATACTATTATTAAAGCATCCAACGATGGTATTGAAATTGTACGTGGGATGCGAAAGTATACAAATACAGAAAAGGATAGCACTAATTTTGAATCGACTGATGTGAGGGATTTAGTTGAACAGACGATTAGATTTACCATGCCAAGATGGCAAAATATTGCCCATGCTAATGGAATACATTACAACATAGATACAGATGGTTTAAGTGAAGAATTATGTGTAAAGTGCAAGCGATCAGAATTGAGAGAAGTACTGGTAAATATTATAAATAATGCCCTGGATGCTATGCCTGACGGTGGCTCTCTCTTCTTTCGTACAGGGGGGAAAGAGGATACCGTATTTGTAAGTATTTCTGACACTGGCCTGGGCATGAATGAAAATGTACAAAAAAAGATTTTCGACCCATTCTTTACCACTAAAGTTGGAGTGGGGTCAGGATTGGGCATGAGCACGGCTTACGGCATAATGACCAGACATGGTGGCAAGATTGATGTTGAAAGTGAAGAAGGTAATGGTAGCACATTTACTATCATGCTTCCAATGTCTAAGGAAACTGTCAGACCGGAGGTAACATCCGAGCCTGAACAGGAGATAAAAGCAGAAGGGTTACGCATTTTGATAGTAGACGATGAGCAAAAAATATGTGATCTTTTAAGTGAGTATTTCTTAGAGGATAATCACGATGTTAAGTGTGTTAACAGTGGTGTCACAGCCATAAAGCTATTAGAAACCGAAAATTTTGATCTTGTTCTGTCCGACCTGGTTATGCCAGAGGTATCTGGACTTGATATTGTAAAAGCTGTAAGAGCGTTAGAAAAGAAGCCAAAAGTGGGATTAATTACAGGGTGGGAAAATCCGTACAGAACTGAAGAGGAAAAGTCATTGAAAGCGGACTTTGTAGTCAGAAAACCTATTGATTTTTCGAAATTAACACGTTGTATAAATAACGTTCTCAGCAAATATTCATCTTATGATATAGGGATTGCAGAACTTGACATGCAACATGCTGAGATGGATTTACTACTTTCGAAGCTCTCAGGAGAAGATTTGAGTCAGGATATTAAGGAGGAAACCCTTGAACTCTTTAGAAATACAATTTCCAGCCATTTTAATTTCGAAGAGAATTGGGCACAAACAAATGGTAAACCATTTGACGCTGACCACTCAGGAGCGCACAATAAATTCCTGGATCTTCTAAACGAAATGAATACTCAATACAAAAATAAACAATTAAGCATGAATACGATTAGCCTTACTATTAAAAAGGAGTTATTGGACCATGTACGTAATCATGACATCAAGCTGAATACATAATTTAATGAATCCAAAGTATTCCTTCTCTTTGTTAGTTTAATGCGTAGGAAATAACACTTAGACTCAGTTCAGTGTGACGTCATCCTGAGCGGAGTCGAAATATGGTTTTGGCCGCGATTTCAATTAGTAAGCAGGCAATCGTCTATTTTATACTAAAACCGGTTTGGTTTTTGGCTTTTCAAAAAACCAAAGCTTGGTTGCAGTTATCCCCGGACAAAAGGCGCCGAGGACTTTACTCGGGCAAAATGGTTTTTGGATTTTCCAGAAAACCATTTTGAGATGAGTATAAAAGGTGGCTATATGGCACGTAAAACATTCTTTAGTTTTGACTATAAATACGCATGGAAGGTAAATCAGATAAGACGTATGAGAAATGTCATTAGCACATCTGCAGTAGGATTTGAAGATACATCATTATGGGAAGAGGCAAGAAAAAAAGGAGATCAAGAAATCCATAGAATTATCGATGAAGCGTTACAAGACACAGTGGTCACTGTAGTGTGCGTTACACATGGAACAACTGACAGAAAATATCTTGATTATGAAATTAACCAGTCTTTAGCAAGAGGCAATGGCCTGGTTGCAGTACAAATTCATCACTTAAAGGATCAAAATGGTGAAGCTGGACTTGCAGGTGACATTCCATCAAAAATTCCATCAAATTGGTTCAAAGCGTACAAATATATTAACGAAGAGGCCCTGGCACGCTGGATAGAGGAAGCAGCTGCATTGGCAGGAAAATAAACAAATGGTAGCGTTGCGGAGCACTTTATTGTCATCCTGAGCATGTTTCATAAGGCCTTAACATATTGAAGTATTGAGAAAGAACTTCAGCATAAAAGATGCATAAGAAATCTGCCTCATTGTAGAAAATATTTGACAACCAAAATAAAGTTTGCTAATTTCAAGTCTTATAATTCAGCAAATATTCTTGATAATGTCATGTATCTTTTCAAATCAAAGCAGAAATTAAAAAAACTATCCATACTTTTATTAGCTCCTTATATTCTCCTGTGCATAACTGCAGGTGGGTTTCACGCATTCGATAAGTCCTCATTTCATGGGCATAGCGTTGATAAAGCCCATTCAGAGAATACTGTTTTAAATGCAGATACGGCTGACAATGGTTCTCCTTTTTTCTGTTACAACGATCACAGCGAAGACGATTGTATTGTCTGTAAATGGCTCAAACATGCGCCAAAGAGAGTCCAGTTGTCCATGGACATTTCATCCTTTATACCGGACACATCCGGGTTATGTATAAACAAACTACAAACATATTATTTCCTCAATACCGGGAAATACCAATCACGCGCACCACCATTATTCATTTCATAATTCAATCTATTTAATAACCAAGAACCATTAACGTCTAACTTCAGTTAAGTTCATAATGGGAGCATTCCCTATTTGTGTAAATTTTGTATGCAGATATGGTCTACTTTCGTGTCATAAAAAGTTGAAAGTGCCTAAAGTTAAAGTGAGTTAAAGTTACTTTAGACACTTCAGACTTGGTTACGGCTTTGCGGCACTATGAAAGTAACTGATAAATGATTATCGAATTTGGAGGGTCAATATGCACAAAATATTTATCTACCTATGCTGTATGTCTTTTTTTCTCTTTATGCCGGATATTGTTCAGGCAAATCAGGATACTTTGAGCCAGGAGGTTCAGGAGCTGAAAACCTTGATTATGGAAATGAAAAATGACTACGAGACAAAGATTAATGCAATGCAGGATAAGATAGCAAAGTTGAGTGAACAGAAATCCATAGATGCAGAAAACGCTGAACTGGAACAGGAACTGGAATTACTGTTTAATGATAAGGATGAACAGGTGGTATCTTCTGTACCGGGCATACAGGCGGCACCCGGAAATTTCACAGGAGGCGGTATGTTCCAGAACCTTATGATGAACATAAGCGCTATTGGAGATTCCATAGCCAATGTTACCTGGCCAGAAAGAAGTATTGAAGAAGGCCGGGGAGACGAAACATTTGCTGAGAATGAATTTGCGGACAGGATAAGCCTGAGAGAGACTGAGCTGGCCTTGCAGGGAGTACTGGATCCTTTTGCACGGGCAGATTTTTTCATAACGTTTGAAGATGGAGGAGCACCGACTATCGAAGAAGGATATACGACATGGCTTTATCTTCCATTTGGTTTGCAGGCAAAAACAGGAATCTTCAGAACCAGTTTTGGAAGAATGAACAGGACCCACAGGCCGGAAATATCTCAGACAGATTATCCCAGTCCAATAAAGAACTTCCTGGGTACAGAAGGTCAAAAGGAACCGGGAATATCTATTAGTGGAATGATACCTAATCCATGGGACATTTACTCTGAATTTACAGGAGAGATTCTTACCCCTTCTGATGATGGAGTAAAAGGTAAGGACCAGATCTATCTGGCTCATCTGAAGAACTTCTTTGCAATTACAAACAATTCAACTGTTGAACTGGGCTTCAGCTTTCAGACACGTGACATCAGCGATACAGATACTGCAACAGTGACAAAGAGAAATTTCAGACAAACAATGGAAGGTATTGATCTGACATATATCTGGAGACCCGCGGGACAGAGGCTCTATAAGTCATTTACCTGGCAGACGGAACTCTTTGCAAGCCAGCGAGAAACCGGTAGCTTTGATGGCGGTTTTACAGAAGACGTTAAAGATATTAACAGTCTTGGCCTCTATACATATGGAGAATATCAGCTCACGCGTAGGCTGTTTGCCGGAGTGAGATTTGACTACTCACAGTTTCCAACAAATGACAAGGACAGTGAGTGGGCAATTACTCCCTATATGACCTTCTGGCAGAGTGAATTTTCACGCCTTAGGCTTGAGTACAGCCATAAGGCAAGAAACTCTGTAACCATGCCCGTAGAGGAAGGAGATAACTCACTCACATTGCAGGCAACATTTTCACTTGGATCACATAGACCACATCCATTTTAATTATTTGTGGTTCGTGAAAAAATAACTTTACATTTTTTTACGGATCTTTTTATGGAGAATATAAATGTTAGAAGGCAAAATATCAAAATCTATAATTATATTAAGTTTACCGGTATTCCTGTTTTTCATCCTGCTTAATCCCGGTAATGCGTATGCGAAAACGTTGAAGATCATAACGACATCAACAGACCTGAAATCCATTGCGGAATATATTGGCGGAGATAAGGTTAATGTAGAGAGTCTTACAAAGGGCTATGCAAATCCCCACGAAGTCGACGCAAAACCAAGCTTCATGGTGAAACTTCGTAAGGCAGACGTTTTTATAAGAATCGGTCTTGACCTGGAACAGTGGGCACAACTGTTAATAGACGGCGCCAGAAATCCACAGATACGCTTTGGTGCGCCCGGACATGTTATTGCGGCTGTAGGCGTAGATCTGCAAGGCCTGGCTGTACGCGGAGGGGCCATGATTGACAGGTCACTGGGAGATGTCCATATCTATGGAAATCCTCATTTCTGGCTGGACCCTCTCAACGGTAAAGTAATGGCTCAAAACATTCTTGAAGGATTAAAGAGAAATTCACCGGAAAATGCCAAATATTTTGAGGACAATAAAAGGCTCTTCGACAAGGAGATTGATAAACGCCTGTTCAAGTGGATGAAAAAAATGAAACCTTATTCCGGGACAAACGTGATCGCATATCATAGATCATGGCCAAACTTTTCAAAGAGGTTCGGGATTAATGTAGTGGGCTATGTGGAACTGAGGCCGGGAATCGCTCCCTCTCCTGCCCACATTGCTACCCTTATCAAGAGGATGAAATCTGAAAATATAAGAGTATTAATTAGAGAGCCGTGTTACGAGACCAAGATCCCAAAATTTATTTCAACAAAAACAGGCGCAACTGTTTTAACCCTGCCTGTTTCAGTAGAAGGGGTAAGCGAAGTCAAAGACTATTTTGAACTGTTTGATTATATTATTGATAATCTCGTAAGCACATTTGAAGAGCAGGAGATAACACCGCATGATTAAGTTCAGTAATGTACAGCTGGGTTATGGAAGAAGGCCCGTACTAAATGATCTTAACTTCGAAATACAGAAAGGTGATTTTTTCGGAATAGTTGGCCCTAATGGTGCAGGAAAGACAACCCTCCTGAAGGCCATTTTAGGTCTCTTAAAACCGGTAAAAGGAGAAATCAGCTTTCTCAATAATGGAAGAGGGCAAAAAAAAAGTATCGGATATGTACCCCAGCATGCATCTGTAGACGAGATATTTCCTGTCACAGTTCTTGATATGGTTCTTATGGGAAGGTATGCAAAGATGGGTATCTTTAAACGACCGAAAAGGAGTGACTACTCAATTGCAGAGAAAATGCTGAAGAATGTCGGTATGGAAAACCTTGCAAAAAGAAACTATAGGGAACTCTCAGGCGGACAGAAACAGCGTACTTTAATAGCAAGGGCAATGTCTGGAGAACCAAACATCCTTATACTTGACGAGCCGGTAGAAGGAATGGATGTACAGGGAGAGATCGCCATAATGGAGTTGCTCAAGATCCTGCATGCCGAATATGCCCTGACAGTAATATTAGTCTGCCATGATCTCAATATCGTAGCCAATTATGTGAAAACACTATCTATTATCCATAACAATACATTGAAGCTTGGTCCGGTTGAATCAATACTTAATGAAGAGACCATGGCTAAAGTTTACGGGACACAAGTCAAGATTGTAAGCATTGCCGGGCAAAAAGCGATTATTTCTAAATTAAATGAGTGAATTTCTGACCAATTTGGAATTTTTTAAATACTCTATTGCATGCTCAGTGCTCGTGGCACTGGTATGCTCTTTTTTAAGTGTTTACATCGTCCTCAAGAGAATAGTGTTCGTCAGCGTGGCAGTCACACAGGTCTCATCAGTTGGCATAGCAATAGCACTAATAACCGGACTGAACCCGACACCGATTTCTCTGTTTTTTACCTTTCTTGGAGTTGTCATCTTTTCCATCAGATTCACGGAAAGGAGACTATCAAATGAAAGCAGAATAGGTATAGGGTTTGTTGTTGCAAGTGCGGCATCAATACTCCTGGTCTCAAAAAGTGCACAGGGAATACATGAAATTGATGATCTTCTCTACGGAAATATTCTGGCAGCATCCCCATTACAGATATACCTTATGATCGGTATTATTACGTGTATCTTTATCGCACATTTTCTCTTTTACAAAGAATTCGCTGCGGTCACTCTTGACTTTGAGATGGCGAGGACATCCGGTATCAGGGCAAGGTTCTGGGAGCTCATGCTTTATCTGACTATAGGGGCGGCTATATCTATAGGCATTAGAACCTCCGGTAATCTCCTTATAACAACATTCCTGATAATGCCTGCAGTGAATGGGCTTCTTCTGGCAAACAGAATGAAGAATGTATTTATCATAGCAGTAACGACAGGTGTAATATCCGCTTTGACTGGATTTTTTATCTCTTTTTATTTTGATCTTCCTACATCACCATGCATAGTTGCAACACTCTTCATAATCTTATGTTTAACGTTACCAGTTAGATTCTTTAAGAGAAATTTGTAAAACAGAGGAAATGTTTGGTTCCAAACAAAGCAATTAATAATATTTAAGTGTCTGGAGGTTTTAGTCGTTAAGGGAAAGGCCAGGGAAATAAAAATAATAGCCGACAGGCTTATTGGTACAAAAGGCGTAATGCATGGAAAATTAACAACGACAACTTTGAGTAAAGACTTGA
>JACKQG010006608.1_pt1 | contig 12114 bp, 14 predicted proteins | sample 8237621 | NCBI WGS metagenome assembly JACKQG01 (sample SAMN15677084, study PRJNA649215) | marine metagenome | biome: marine; feature: Black Sea; material: saline water; isolation source: suspended particulate matter (SPM) from the Black Sea western gyre | collected 2013-06-09/2013-06-10 | depth...
TGTTGTGCTTTTTTCTCGTGCATCCATGCTTGTGCCATCATAGCAACATGCTGGGTTTCAAAAAGCCCAAACCCCCCTCAGCGGTGTATCATTCTGAGCATGGATTTGCGGCAAGTACGGATCAATCAAAAAATAGGATTCTCTCCAAAAGGAATAGCCTTTGCTATCTTTGGAATGGTTATTTTGATACCTGTATTATTGCTCCTGCTCGTGGCCGGGCTGGTGGCGATGGTTGCTTATTTCATTCTTTCTATAGTTTCACGGGTCTGGTCTGCAGTAAGTGGTTTTTCCGGATCCGATTCTGAGGGTCGAAAAAACGTGAAAATTAGGAAACCCCCTCAAAACCGCCTATGATCACACGGTAGTTTCTTCTTCAACCAAATTCCAATATGAATTGCGGAAACTTTTTGTCAACTCTCCCACCTTTCCATCTCCAATTTCCTGAAGATTTGTAGTGGCCTCCCCCTCGTTTTGCACCGTCGCAGCAACCCCAACAACAGGCAAAACTCCCCAGCTAGAGTTCGTTAAAAAAGCCTCGTCGGCGGACAAAAACTCATCGAGTGATATTTGAGAAAGTTCTGTGGGTAACCCTAAATCTTGTGCAAATGCAAACATTGTATTTCTTGTAATGCCTGGAAGCACCGCTGATGGTTCATCTTCGATCGATTCTTCTCCCCGAGCATACGGCGTGACAAGTCTTCCGTTTCGTATGATGAACACGTTAGACACACAACCACCAACAACATGTGCAGATGGCGTGAGCCACAGGGCCTCACCACATTTTTGAGCAGCCGAGAGTTGTAAATTTAATAGTCGCGACCAATAGTTCAGTGTTTTGTGCCCAGCCATAAAATCGTATGGATTGGTTCGGCCGCTTGCTAGTGATACATGTACCCCTTTTTCGAACAACTGCTCTGGATATTCAGTTGGTTGTTGCGCCTGAATAAAAATACTCGGGTCAGCACTTTCACCAGCCTGTCCCAACATACTGAGATTACCCCCAGTCAATGTTAGGCGTACACGCGCTTGTTCAAGTTTGTTTTTTTCTAAACAAAGTTGAAGCGCTTCGACAAGTGGTTCGGTTTGTAGCCGCTCAGTAAGCCGAAGCATTCTTGCAGATTGGGCAAGACGTTCCATGTGTTGTTTACCACGAAAGATCACACCATTGCGTGCGTGCATTGTTTCGAACAACCCAACACCATGTTGCATTCCAGCATCAAAAACACTTACCGAAGCATCGCCATCTTCTACAAACGATCCGTTTATCCAAACCTTCATGGTGTCCAAACTCCCATAATAAACATGGGTGCATTTTTCCCATCACAAAGAATTCTAAGACCAACCGGGTTACGGTTCCCCACATCAACAATTGCAACATGCGTAGCAGTTCCGTCGCCATAGTTTGGGTCGTCACCTGTCGTTACTGTTACGAGTAAATCTTTTTTGTCTCCTGACCAACCACTCGACATTTCAGACAGTGTTTTACTTACGGGTTCACTTAAAATTGGGTTAACAACCATCTTGTCAACAATTTCTGGGTTATTCCGAATCAACGGAATAAGTTCAATCACTTCGTTCCGGACATGGAGTTCAACGGCGCCCGCCGTTTTTGCTGACCACCAAGACATGGCGGCCGCTGCAATAACAATAACTATAGGCATGACCCATCGAGTTCTACGTGTCACGCCTATTGGTCCGTCTCTTTCAACCGAAAACTATTTGCTCGCTGAACAAGATCATCTAGGTTGTTGTTACGTGGCTGCAAATCAAAGTGCCAAACTGGATTTGCATTCAAATCAAACGGCATCGCTTCGGCAGCAAGATCAACAAATGGCATATCCCACCACGGAGACTTGACCCATCTTGTTGTCATCAGGGACTCCGAGTCCACGTGTTGAATTCGAACGTCGTACTCTCCGTAATACAAAAACTCAATTTCTAAAGGTGTTCGCCCAACTTCGCGATCGTTTAGCCACACCAACGCGTTTGATGGTGTTGTGGTGATTGAAAGCGTGCGTTTAACACACCCAGTGGAAAGAAGGAGGATCAAAACCAAAAGAGGACGCATAAGCCAAGATTGTACCACTACATTATTCATCAAACTCATCACCCTTAAATGTAGAAGCTAGATAATGTTTACGAACCACATCGTCGTTAATAACGGTTTTTGGGTCACCATCCATGAGGTTTTTACCACTATCAATAATGTAGGCGCGATCACAAATATGCAATGTTTGTTGGACAGCGTGGTCAGTAACTAAAATGGCAATACCAGAATCGGCAAGTTTTCGAACCTCTGCTTGTACGTCTTCGACAGTGTGCGGGTCTACCGCGGCGAACGGCTCGTCAAGCAATATAAGTTGCGGCCGCGTAATGAGAGACCGAGCAATTTCCAACCTGCGCCGCTCACCACCACTACATGTTTTTGCTAAATGTTTTCGTTTGTGTTCTAAGTGAAACTGTTGGAGTAACTCATCACACCGCTGCCGTTGTATCGGTTTTGGAATTGGAAGCGTTTCTAGAATTGCTAACAGATTATCTTCACAAGACATTCCACGAAACACACTTGGTTCTTGGGCGAGATACCCCATGCCCCTGCGAGCGTGTTGATACATAGGCAAGTATGTGACATCTTCGCCATTAAACAAAACCCGACCTTCTTCAGGAGTGATCATGCCGATGCACATGCGAAAAGTAGTTGTTTTCCCAGCACCGTTTGGTCCAAGTAGTCCGACAATTTCCCCAGCGTTTACTTCAAGAGAAACTTGATCGACAACTCGGCGACTACTGTAACTTTTAACTAAGTTTGTTGCGGTTAAGAGGGCCACTTTATTCTTCTTCTACTTGTTGGTCCTCAGAATCAAATTCTTCGACTTTTACCCGTTTTGCGATTGGCGTCCACTGTTCTGGGTAGAACCTATGTGCAAGCGATCCAATAATTAAATGCATATTTTCAAAAATATAATCGTCAAGAACAATCCTTTGCCCGTCATTTGTAATCGCCTTTGCTTTCCAGGTTTCCCTGGCATTTCCAGTTGGTGCAATCCAACGAGACATATCAATGTCGGTTATTTCTTCAGCGGTCCAAACACCTTCTGGTGTTGTAAGTGAACCCTCATCATCAAGGCAATATTTTTTTGCTTTAGCTGACATTTTTCCGTACGCCCAAAAGTAATAAAAACCAAACGGTATGCATAAAATAAATGCCCACTGCATTGGTCGATCATATTTACTTGGCGGCGTAACACTGCCATATTGATTGAGACCATCATTTATCAATGTTACAGATTGCGCTTGTAATTCAAAATCGCCAGAAGAAAGCGCGGCTTGAAACAGTTCTAAAGAAGTGATCCACCCCGCGGTGTTCCCCAAATCCATTTGACCGCCCACTGGTTCTCCAACAGGTTCATTAGCGGAGTACTCAAGGGACAAGTTGACCAACACACTCGCATCACTCCGTTCGGTGCTGCCTTTTTCAGTATTTAAAGCTGCGTTGACAGCCTTTAGCACAACGGCACGCTTTGCTGCTTCTTCTTTTTCTGGAATCGCAACAACATAATCCCACACTCCCCACAAACCAAGCACAAGACAGACAACTGCCATAATGAGTGTTTTAAGCCAGTAACGAGTTGATAGTTTTGTTGTGAATGCCACCAGATTGTTTCCTATTCTGCCACCTTAGATATTACTCGTTTGTTTCAATGAGTGCATCGCAAATTGTACCAATAGCAACATAGAGACCATCGTACGCGGGAACGGCACAAAGGTGACCAAGTAAATAATCAAGTTTTCGATCATTGGTTGTCAAAGTTTCTGTTTTTTCGACAATTACCCTACCAAGTTCATCAACACCAGAATCAAACCAACTCGCGGTAGGTTTATCTGGGTTTGTCGGTTCTTTTATTTGACTTCTCACTGTTGTGTTGTCGCCAAGGGTCACGATTGGGCAAAGCCCAAGTTGTGTTTTTGGTTCTCTGCAAAGAATAATTGTGGAAAAGCCCGTTTCATCAAGTGAGGTTTGGAGATCTCCAGCGTTTTTTGCAACAAGAGGTGGGCACAGGAGATACCGCCCGTCATCTTTAATATTCTCAATGTCTTCGTATGTTTCTATAATTTGTACTCGCCGCCCGTTTTTGGATAATGAAAAACGCTGCTTATTTGCAAGTTGCAATGCGCACGCTGCAGATTGAAGCGTTGTCCAATCACCAGCCTTTCTTGCTTTAGCGATTTTAATTTTTGAAGCCCGAGAACTTTTGAACCACTGTGTCATTTTTCGTCTAGGCATAATGCGCGAATTAATCTTTGTATGCTCCAGAAACTTCATCAGCTGACACTTGTGTTCCAAACCACAAACGGACAGGTCCTGAGGGTTGAATATGCATAAGTACAGGCGCGCCGGTTGGAACAAGGAACACGCTTTGCTCAACACCCTCACCATCCTGCATAATTGCATGGATGAGGGCAACCATCAATTGTTCGTCACCACTCTCAAAAAGAAGCGGGTCACGAGTGTTGAGCATTGTTGTTGCCGAAGCGTCAAATTCCTGCCACGCTTCATTTGTTGCCATACTAAATGCAACGGCATCAAACACCGACCGCCATTTTCCAGCTGGAATGAGTAGGGTTTGACCTTGATGAATTCTTCTCGCAGCTTCACATGATGCTTCGATAAGTTTTTCTTCGGTGAGGCTGTGGCATTGACCTTCGATCTCATCACAAGAGCCTTCTTTGCAGAGGTAATCTTGCACATCACACTGCGTGCTTTCCATTTGAAGGCAAACGCAAGATTCCCCCTTGGGGGACTCTGTGACACCTAACTCGGCAAGCAGGCCAGCAATTTCTTGTTCAGGTAAGAATTCCAACGATCTAATTCCAGAAGGTACGGGTTGCACCAATGCGTATTCAATACGATAGTAACCATATCTGCAACCTCTTATGACGAAACTTCTCTTATTTGTATGTACAGGAAACACTTGCCGAAGCCCAATGGCGGAGGGTTTTGCTCGCCGGTGGATGGAAATCAACCAAATTAATGGGTGGGAAGTGGCATCTGCGGGGACTTTTGCAGGAGAGGGTTACAAGACAAGCAAAGAAACAATAGAAGCTCTCTACGAGCACGGGGTGGTTTTTGAAGGTACAAGCACACCTTTGACTAAGGAATTGGCTGATCGAGCTTCGGTTGTTCTGTGTATGACGTCATCACACTGTATGGATGTTGCTTCAATTACTGAAGATCCAACCAAAATTGAAATGTTTAATATGTATGGCGGAATCATCGACCCTGTTGGCTGCGATCAATCGGTGTACGATGAGCTGGCAGAAAAAATGTTAGAAATCATCCCGAAACGTCTCTTGGAAATTACAAATCGCACAGAAAAGAAGGAGTAATCCATGCCGTGTACAGTGGGCACAATTGCAATTGGATCAGATCATCGAGCGAGGGGAATTGTAGACGACATTGCAAGTCACTTAGAAACCTTAGGCTGGACCGTACATAAACAATATGGCGGCGATGCGGATTCTGTTGATTATCCCAACATTTCGAAAGCGGTGACAGATGAAGTTGTTTCTGGTGAAGCGGTGCGTGGTATTTTGATTTGTGGTTCTGGGATAGGGATGTCTATGGCGGCGAATAAGGTTGCTGGTATTCGCGCCGCGCTTGTGCATGAACCGGTTGCGGCTGAAATGAGCCGAAGACACAATGATTCCAACATCATCTGTATGGCTGCGGATGGTCCCATCGATAGCGATTACAACAAAATAGTAGACACTTGGCTTGATACTGATTTCGAAGGCGGCCGCCACCAACGCCGCGTCACCCTTTTTGACCCCTCCCATAATTGACTCCGAGTGAATTAAAATCTACCAGAATTAATTGACTCCGAGTCAATTAATTTTCAAGAAAATGACCGAACTCGGAGTCAAACCAGGGGTTCAAGAAGGACAAGGGTGCGTTTTTAGCCTAATATCGCACAATTAATTCACTCCGAGTCAATTAAAAACTCCCTGAATTAATTGACTCCGAGTGAATTAAAATCTCAACGAGTTAATTGACTCCGAGTCAATTAATTTTCAAGAAAATGACCGAACTCGGAGTCAAACCAGGGGTTCAAGAAGGATAAGGGTGCGTTTTTAGCCTAATATCGCACATTTAATTCTCTCCGAGTCAATTAAAATCTCACCGAGTTAATTGACTCGGAGTCAATTAATTTAAAAAGATTCGGCGAGGTCGGTGAGGAGGCGGACTCCCCAGCCGGTTGGGCCAGCACAAAAGAGACCGCGGTCACGCTCCACACTGCTCACACCAGCAATATCAATATGTGCCCAGGGAACATTCTCATCGACAAAGAAGCTTAAAAAAGCAGCGCCCTGAATGGGATGCGCGCCCCGCGCAGGAGCAGAGTTGTGAATGTCCGCATGTTTTGCACGCATGTAGTTTCGATGCTCTTCCCAGAGTGGAAGCTGCCAAACACGCTCGCCAGAGTTCGCAGCACTTTTTTCAACACGTTTGCGAAGTTTTGCATCGTTGCACCAAAAGCCGGCACAAAACGAACCAAGCGCAACCACTACCCCACCCGTGAGCGTCGCCACATCCACAATTGCTGTTGGTTTTACATGCTTACATCCCCACGCCAATCCATCAGCAAGGACTAGCCGTCCTTCGGCATCTGTATTGGTAACCTCAACAGAAACACCGTTATACATTTTGATAATGTCATCTGGTCTGTATGCGTTGCTGCTCACCATGTTTTCCGCACACGGCAAAATTGCCGTCACGCGAGTTGGAACGTTCAAGTTTGCAATCGCTTCCATTGCCCCAAGGACAGCCATGCCACCATTTTTGTCATATTTCATCCCCTTCATACCATTGCTGATTTTGAGCGAATACCCACCAGTGTCGTAGGTAATTGTTTTTCCCACAAGACACAAATGCTCTTTTGATTTTTTTCGCCCCCGTGGCGCATGTTCAAGAACGATCATGCACGGTTTTTCTGCCGACCCCATACCAACGTTCACAATGCCATTTAAACCAAGTTCTTTTGCTTTGGCAAACGTAACAATTTTGCACCCTAGACCACATTTTTTAGCAATTTTCTTTGCTTCTTTCGCCATCCACGGCGGATTACAAATATTCGGTGGGGTTGCCGCAATCCTACGAGCGTCATTGATCGCGTTGCTGATGACGAACCCTCGCTTCATTCCAGACACACAGGCCTTTGATTGACTTCCAGCAACGAGTGTTTTTAACTCGTCTTTGGTTGTTGTGGCAGCACCGTCGAACATATCAACTCGCCAGTTTTGGATATTCATCCCTTCGGCCACCAATTGGCCAATTTCTCGAGGGGATGCAACGCCATTTGGAACGGTGAGATGCAAACGAAGGTCGATGTTGTGCAAATTAATTTGACCGAGCGTTTTGACAAGTGATCCACCAATATTTCGCAAGCCAGCAGCATCAAGATCACCCTTGTTACCCAACCCCACAACCAAAACGTTACCGGAAATCACCACCTGCCCACGTTTTCCAGAGAATGTTTTCTGGGCAAGTAATTCCGAAACCTCTGTTTTCCAAGTAGAAAGAGATGGTGGAACCCGTTTGGAATCTTTCCAAACACCTAGGACAACGGTTGCGGAACGAGAAGAACCAATTTTTATAGACTTAAACATACGTTACAGCCTACCATGAACAGATATGGGTGCAATCCATCGAGTTTTAGATGCCAACATCAACCGCGCTGCCGAAGGCATGCGAGTACTTGAGGATGTTGCCCGGTTTGTTCTAGAGAACAAACAGCTGTGTGGGGCAATTAAAAACTGTAGACATGAACTTCGATCATACGCTCCAACCATTGCATCCCGCGATACAAAAAACGACGTTGGTACAACCACCTCAACATTGCAGGAGCAGTGCAGGAATTCACTCCACGATGTCGCTACCGCTGCGGGAAACCGCTGCGGCGAAGCACTCCGTGTGATCGAAGAATTTTTAAAACTTGAATCCCAGAAAAACACAATCGAAACAATCAGATACACCATGTACGACCTTTCTGCTGAGGTAGTTTCCCTGCTCGGTGCAACAAAAAAACAACAGTGGAAACTTTGTTTTGTGATGACAAAAAACGATTGTGTTCTCGCGTGGAAAGATACGTTAGTGCAATCTCTCGTTGCGGGGTGCGATTGCATCCAAGTTCGAGAAAAAAAAATGTCTACTCACGATCTTGTGTTACACGTTCGAGAAGTGAAAAAAATAGCAGATGTGTATGGTGTTCAAGTGATTGTCAATGACCGCGTAGATGTTGCACTTGCAACAGGCGTTGCGGGCGTGCACCTTGGCGAAAACGACATGTCAATTCAAGACGCAAGAAAATTATGTGGGCCGGAGTACATTATTGGCGCAACCGTGCATGACCCAGAAAAAATAAACAAGTGTATTTCTCTTGGTGCAGATTATGTTGGCGTTGGTGCAATGTTTGCGTCTCAAACAAAACCAAGTGCGAATGTTGCCCCGCTTGGTTTGTTAAAAAACGCTCTTGCGTATAACCACCTTGCAATTGGTGGCATTACCCAAGAAAACGTACAACAGTTGTATGACGCGGGTTGCAAAGGCGTTGCAGTGAGCGGTGCAATTGCAAACTCTAACACACCAGACAAAACAATCATTTCCCTTTTACGACCGGAGCACCAATCAATATGATGCTTGCTACAGCAGAACACCACGGTGTTGTATCAACAACACTCACAACCTTTATCTCTCTGCTTGCATTTGCAACTGTAATTGGTGTGTTTGCTAAATTTATAAAAGTTCCATACACAATAGCCCTTGTTTTTGCTGGTTTACTTGTTGCAGTATTGGGCGCGGCTCCGGGAGGTGTGGTAATCACACAAGAACTCATCCTTGTGTTGCTTCTTCCTCCACTGTTGTTTCAGGCAGGGCTTCACCTCGATATAGAACTGCTTCAAAAAAAAGCAGTACCGGTGCTTATTCTTGCAATTCCTGGAGTTCTAGTCTCCATGGTGTTTGTGGCGTTCGCAGTACGACCGTTCCTTGGTGATCACGCATGGCTTTCCGCGTTACTGTTCGGGGCAATGCTTGCTCCAACAGATCCAATTTCAGTGATGGCAACATTAAAAACAGCAAATGCACCAAACAGGCTCAAAACTCTTATTGAAGGTGAAAGTTTGTTTAATGACGGAACAGGGGTCGTGTTATTTTTAATTTTACTTGCAGCCGTTTTTCCAACAGGCGATCACGAAAGTTCGTTATCGATAGTAGATGGCGTAATGCAATTTGTAAAAGTTGCGGGTATGGGCATTGTGCTTGGGCTCGGATTTGGATTGATTGCGTTTTGGATTTTACGCCGGCTAAATGACCACGTACTTGAAAACGCAATAACAATTGTGCTTGCGTGGGGCTCTTTTATAGTTGCAGAACAAACCGGAGCATCAGGTGTCATAGCCGTTGTCGTTGCTGGGTTAATTATTGGTAACTATGGCACAAAACTAGCGATGAGCAAGCAAACAGTTCAAACAATAAATACGTTTTGGGAATCGGTCGACTTCCTTATAAACTCCATCGTGTTTTTACTCATCGGTTTTGAGTTGCAAGACATAGGCGGGGTTGAAGTTTTATTCAAAGGCAACGTGCTACTTGCTGTTGGCGCAACGTTCCTCGCAATCATGCTAGCTCGCGCGCTGATGGTATACCCAACCGCACTAACAATAGGAAAACAATGGCCAAAAGGTTGGAAACACGTTGTCTTTTGGTCTGGTTTGAAGGGTTCTATACCACTCGCCCTTGTGCTTGGACTTCCGCCTGGCGAACTTAAACAAACACTTGTTCCAATTGCCTTTGGTGTTGTGCTTGTGAGTTTGTTATTGCAGGGGCTCACAGTTGGTCCGCTTATAAGAAAAACAGGCGTGGCAAATGCCAGTTAGTGATTTTTCTTTTACGTTTTTGGGAACAGGCACATCCGCAGGTGTTCCAGTTATTACGTGCGATTGCGAAGTGTGCACAAGCGAAGATCCAAGAGATAAGCGACTGCGATGCAGTGTTTGCATTCGTTTTAAAGACGAAACTGATCAAGAACGCGTTGTGTTGATAGACACATCACCAGACCTTCGCCAGCAAGTGTTACGAGAAAAACTAACGCGGTGCGATGCGATTTTGTTTACGCATAACCACGTTGACCACACATTTGGGTTAGACGATACCCGTATGTTTAACATTTCGATGCAGCAGCCGTTAGATATTTTTGCTGAGAGACATACGCTTGAACACCTTGCACGTGTTTTTCAACACGTGTTTGAATCGCACAAAAACGTGAACGATTCATTTGTTGCTAATTTAGTACCACACGAACTTGTGGCGGATGAACCGATCAACCTCTTTGGCGTGACATTTACCCCTGTTCGCCTCCTTCATGGGCGCCTGCCTATTGTTGGTTTTCGGATAGACACCGGCAAATCGTCTGTTGCTTATTGCACCGATGTCTCCTCGATTCCTCCCGAAACATGGTCACAATTAGAGAACTTAGACGTGTTGGTGCTTGATATGCTCAGATTTCGGCATCACCCCACCCACCTCAACCTTGACCAAGCACTTGAAATATCTGAGCAAATAGGCGCAAAACAAACGTATTTCACCCACATGACACATTGTGTGTCGCACGCCAAAACAGACGGTGAGTTGCCCTCAAATACCAATCTTGCCTTTGATACGCTTTGTGTTTCTCTCGACTAATTCTGCTATAATTCCGCCCCTTATGGCACAAATTCGCGCTATCCGAAATCGTATGACCGCAGTGGGCACGATTACCCGCATTACCAAAACAATGCAGATGATCGCGACTGCTAAATTTACCGCAGCACTTGCACGGGCAAAGGACACTCGCCCGTACACAGATGCAATTCGAAATCTCGTTGGTGAAGTTTCTGGTGCAGCCGGTGATTTTGATTCACCATTGTTTGCAGCCAAGAGCGATGCTAAAAAAGAACTTCTTTTGGTGATTTCTTCTGACCGTGGTTTATGCGGCGCTTACAACGGAAATGTTTTGCGTGTTGCACTCAATAAACTTCGCGGGGCAAAATCACAAAACAAAGAAATAGTAGTTGAAACCGCAGGAAAAAAAGCCGCAGCGTTTTTTAAGTTTCAAAAACACGACCCTGCAGAAAAACACACATTGGGCGACACTCCACAGTTTGAAGATGTTGCACGGTTGGCTGATAGATATATGGATGGATTTGCTGCGGGCGAATGGGATTCGGTCAACGTTGCATATATGCGATTTGAATCAAACGCACGGCAAATTCCAGAAGTGATTCAACTTTTACCACTGTCTCAAGAAAATGAGAGCGAAGCGGAAGGAACTTCTGCCAGTTATGATTTTTCACCATCTGCGGCAGCCATCCTTGATGATCTTCTTCCTCGAAGTGTTAAAACAACTCTTTTTCAAGCGTTTAACGACGCAGCTGTTGGCGAACAAATCATGCGAATGATTGCGATGAAGGCAGCAACCGAAAACGCAAACGATCTTGGCAAAGATTTAAGACGCGACTACAACCGCGCCCGTCAAGCCCAAATTACAACTGAACTCACCGAGATCATCTCGGGAGCGGCAGCGCTCGAGTAACCAACATGCCACTCTATACGAGGACAGGCGATGATGGAACAACGGGGACTGTTGGTGGTGGACGCATAGAAAAAGATAGCAAAAGAATGCACGCTGTTGGTGACGTTGATGAACTCAACGCATCACTTGGAATGGTTGGTGATGAAAACTTACAACCATTACAAGCGATTCTATTTGAGCTTGGTGCAGACTTGGCAACACCAGCGGGAAGCGATTCAACCCCTAGAATTAAACAATCAGACATCGACCATATCGAAGAGTGGATTGACCAAGTTGAAGAAGACAATAAACCGCTTACAACATTTATACTTCCAGGTGGTTGTGAATTCGCCGCGCGATTACATTACGCAAGAACAGTTTGCCGCCGCGCAGAGCGAAGCGTGACAACGTTACACCGAGAAAGTTTGTGTTCTTCAGAAACATTAATGGTACTCAACAGAATCAGCGACTTGCTTTTTGCAATGGCGCGTTCTATAAACAAACA
>JACKQG010006609.1_pt1 | contig 12114 bp, 3 predicted proteins | sample 8237621 | NCBI WGS metagenome assembly JACKQG01 (sample SAMN15677084, study PRJNA649215) | marine metagenome | biome: marine; feature: Black Sea; material: saline water; isolation source: suspended particulate matter (SPM) from the Black Sea western gyre | collected 2013-06-09/2013-06-10 | depth...
TCGGGGTTCTCCACGCAGAACTTGACGCGAACCGTCCCGCTCTCTGCATCGGTAACGGGGGCCACGTACTCGATGATTCCGTCCACGGACGTGGTGTCCGTGGTGAGTCGAAGCGGGGCGCGATCGCCAATTTGCAGCATTCCGGCGTAGACACTCGGCACAGAAAACGTCGCGCGAAGCTTGTCGAGTTGGACGATGCTCAGGACACATGGATCGTTGGGCGCCACATACTCGCCCTCGTCCTTGTGGATGACGGTGACAACGCCGTCGATCGGCGCGAGGACATTCCTGCGTTGAAGTTGAACTGCGTTCTTCTGGTGTTCCAGCTTGCGGATCGCCTGTTCTTCCTCTGCCGACAGCACGTGAGCTTCGGCAACGGCGACATCCGCGCGAGCGCGTTCAACCTCTTCGTTGCGAGCATGGCCTTTGGTCAGGAGAGCTTCGAGTTTCTCGAGTCGATGCTGTCGCAGAGTGAGTTCGGCCTGAGCCGATTCCAATTGCCCTCGTGATTCCACGCCCTTCTGCGCGATCGCCAGCAACGCCTTCTGCAATTCGTTGTCCAGTGTAGCCAGCACCTGCCCTTTGCGCACGACGTCGCCTTCGCGCACATTCAATTCGGCAACAATCCCAATCTCGGTGGCTGCCACGTCGACAGATCGGTATGGCTCGGTGAAGCCGTCGATTTCATTGGCTGGTGTCGTGGCGGGAAGTGTCGCAAGTGCCGTGCACGCGATCGCTACGATGGCCAGTCGATGCTCGAGAGACAACGGCGCGACGCTGGCGGGACCGCGCGGCTTCCGTCCGGTCATACCTGTACCTCCGGCTTAGCTAGCGCAGGAGCGCGCAGCGATATGGTGCGTTCGTGCCCTGCGAAAGCAGGGCTTGATACTAAAATCTAGATTACGCATGGGCTTTGTCAAATATGCTATGTTTTGTTTGTAGGGCACGCGGTCCGTCGCTTAACGAGGCTTCCTTTCAAACCGGCCGTCGATGGCGCGAAGAAGCTGCCAACAAACATCTCAGGGGTGATACTCTCATGCTGCGTGCCCTGGCTCATACTATTTCAGCGCTCGGCCAACGGCTCGGAGCGAGCCCGAATCCAGGCAAGTCTTCGCGCCGTCTGGAATTAGCTGAGTTGGAGGACCGAATCCTCTACAGCGCCTCACCCCTGCTCGTCGAAGCGCTCGTCGGTGTGGACGACGTCGGTGCTGATCCAATGCCCGAACTCTCCGACGAGTTTGCGCTATTTGAGCCGACCGACCAGGAGGAGTTCCCGGTACCGGCCGATGATGCGGCGGCGGTGGGCGAAGATACAGCTATCGAGGCACAAGTTGCCACCACCGTCGTTGACGCTGGCGGCAATCCGCACAAAACGGCTCCGTCAGAGTTGATTTTCGTCGACACAGCCGTGGACGACTATCAACAATTGGTGGCAGACCTACTGGCCGAACGCGATGCGGACGATCCCGTGGAAGTGATTCTGCTGGACGCTGAACGCGACGGCGTTGAACAAATCACGGACCAATTGGCCCAGTACGATGACCTTGACGCGGTGCGCATCCTATCACATGGCACGGCAGGCAAGGTCAAGCTTGGTAACGTCTGGCTGTCGGCGAGTAGCATTGACGGATATACTGGCGACATCGCGAGTTGGGGGAACTCGTTGGCCGACGGAGCGGACTTGCTTCTCTACGGATGCGACCTTGCCGCCGACCAGGTCGGTCGTGAGTTGATCGAAGCGATTGGCATTTTGACCGGCACGGACGTAGCAGCCAGCGTGGACCAGACCGGGCATGAAACGTTTGGGGGCGACTGGGACCTGGAGTTTGCCACCGGAACGATCGAGACGTCCGCTGTCTTCTCGCAGTCCGTGCACGACAACTGGCACGGGCTACTCGCTGCCCCAGTAATCGTTGTCGACACCTCTGTGGACACGGCCGACGGCGATACCACTTCTATTGCTTCACTGATGGCTGACAAAGGCGCCGATGGCCTGATCTCGCATCGCGAAGCCATTGTCGCCGCCAACAACACGCCCAATATAGATGGAATCGACGAAATCCACTTCGACATCGACGGTGGTGGCACACAGACGATCCAACTGTTGACGGCGCTGCCCGAAATCACGGATCCCGTGATCATCGACGCCACGACTCAATCCGGATACGGCGGATCCCCAATCATCGAAATCGATGGAAGCCTAACGACCGGCGCCGACGGGCTGCTGATCACGGGGGGGGATTCGACCATCCGCGGCTTGGTCATCAATCGGTTTGACGGCGATGGTATTCACCTGAGCGGTGCCGGCGGAAACGTGATTGAAGGCAACTACGTTGGTACCAACGTTTCCGGAAATGCCGCGCTGCCCAATGGCGGCGACGGCATTGAGATCACTTCGGCAAACAACACGGTCGGTGGATTGGGCGTCGGGTCACGCAATGTCATAGCGGGCAACGGCCAGAATGGTATTCGGATCAACGGTCCTGCCGCGTCCGGTAATACGGTGCTGGGCAATTCGATCGGCACGGACAGTTCCGGAAGTCTCGACCTGGGCAACACAGGAGCGGGAATCTGGATTGCGAACGGCAGCGGGAACACGATTGGCGATATCGTCAGTGGTGCTGGGAACACCGTCGCGTACAACCAAGACGCCGGCGTGACGGTCGAACAGGGGTCCGCAAACGAAATCCGTGGAAATGCGATCTACGATAACAGCGGCGTCGGAATCGATCTCGGCGCCGACGGTGTCACGGCGAACGACGCGAGTGACGGTGACACTGGCGCAAACGACTTGCAGAACTACCCGTCGTTGGACTTGGCGATCGTGTCTGCCAGCGAGATCGTTATTAACGGATCGATCAACAGCACGCCGGACACGACAATCGAAATCGACTTCTATTCCAGTACCGTCGGCGACCCATCGGATTACGGTGAAGGAGAAGTCCACCTTGGTTCCGAGTCGGTGACTACGGACAGCAGCGGGAATGCCAGCTTCAGCGTCATGTTCACGGGTGTGACTACCTCCGCCGGCGACACCATCTCGGCGACAGCAACGGATCCGTCGGGGAGTACTTCTGAGTTTTCCCGAAACGTCATGGCCGCATGGGACGATCCGACCATTCCGGATGCGGCCCTCCTTCCGGTAGTCGATGGAGACGTGGACGATATCTGGTCCGCATCGTCTTTGCACGTGATCCGGAACGTGACGATCGGCGACGTCTCGGGGCCTGTCGATTTGTGGGGAACATGGAAGAGTCTGTGGGATCCGGACAACCTGTATCTGCTGGTCGACGTGACCGACGACATGCTGATCGACGATACCGGACCGGCAGATCCCTGGATGGACGACATGGTCGAGGTGTATATCGACGCGGATTTCAGCCAGCAGAGCACCTACGATGGCGTGAACGATTTCCACTTTGGTTTCCGCTGGAACGACACGACCGTATACACGGGACCTAATTCCGTGCCGGACACGTCGGGAATCACGTTCGAGATGGTCGCAACGGCCACGGGCTACCGGTTGGAAGCGGCCATCCCTTGGGCGACCTTGGGCGTCTTTCCTGAGTCAGGCGATGCTATCGGCATGGACGTGCAAATTGCCGATGACGACGACGGCGGTGCGCGAGATGGCAAACTGGCGTGGTACGCTACCAGCGAAATCGCCTACCAGAATCCCACTGCGTTTGCGGAGGTGATCGTCTCTTCCGCTCGAAACGGCAGCCTGTGGCTTTCGACCGGCGGCGACGTGACCACGCCCAGCGGTGTCAGCACACTTGATTCGTGGGACAGCGGAGATGCTCTTCAGTTCTCCAATCCGCGATTACAGCTCGAGCCCGGCACAACCGAAGGGACTTTGTCTGTGGTGGCCGCGTTGAATGACTTGGCCGACGACGGCGACGTGAATATCGACGCGATTCACTACGTGACTCGCGATATCACCATTGGCGGCGCCGCGTCGATCGATCTGTTGGAGGGAGATCTGTTGCTGTCCACGGCAGACGACGAAGGTTTCACTAGCACAAACTCGCTGAACGTCGCGGACGAAGATCTCTTCCTCTTCAGGCCGGACGTGTATGGTGACTACCGAAACGGCACATTCATACCAGTACTGCACGACCTGAATACACTGCTGGGTATCGACGAATTGTCCAGTATCTCGCTGGTCGAACTGGATACCGAGGTGGGCGACACGACGCTGCTGGCGGGTGACTTTCTGTTCAGCCGGCCGGGCCTGACCGAAGGGAACGATATCTACGTCTTCCACACGGTCGACGTGGGCGAAGGCACCACGGATGGAACAGTTTCCTTGTTGATCGAGGGGACCGACGTCGGGATCGACCAGAGTATTGCGGGGCTGGAGTTGGTCGAGCAATCCGTCGAGATTGGCGGCCGCTTTTTCCCGGCGGGTCAGATGTTGGTGTCACTGGAATTGGACGATGACGACATCGGAGATAGTCTGATCCTTGCGAAGGCGCAAGACATCTTTGCGGTGGACTTCACAGCTACGACTCTAATAGCGGGCACAGCGGCCGGCGATGCCGCCGTGGTCTTCGAAGGAGGGGATTTTGGGTTGGATAGCGGTGAAGAAAGCCCTGACGCGTTGTCTCTCGTACACCTCGGCAATAGTCCTACGGCGGACATTGCGGGGCCCTACGCCATCAACGAGGGTGATTCGCTCGAACTTGATGCCTCCGGTTCGTCGGATCCCGACGACGACCCGTTGTACTATGTCTGGGACCTGGACAACGATGGCATCTACGGCGACGTGACGGGCGAGGCTCCGACGGTCGATTGGGCAGAGCTCCAAAGTCACGGCATCGTTGATCAAGGTACCTATTCGATTTCCGTTGTGGTACGTGACGGTACAGGAGGAATCGACTGGGCAACCACAACGCTGACCGTCAACGACACACCACCCACGCTGACCACGACGGGTGATTCGGTATATAAAGTCGACAAGGAATACACGCTGCAGCTCAGTGCCACCGATCCCGGCGATGACACCATCTCCAGTTGGACGATCGACTGGGGCGACGGCACGATCGAAACGCTGGCCGGAAATCCAACGTCGGCAACGCACACCTACACGCAAGCGGGATTCACGTACGACATTCTCGCTTCGGTCACGAACGAAGAAGGAACTTTCCTTCAAGATCCTGTACCGGGACACCAAGTGGGGATCGTCACGAACCGCGCCCCGGTTGCCAATGCCGGCGGGCCCTATGTTATCAACGAGACCGACTCGGTCACTCTCGACGCTTCCGGATCGGTCGATCCCGACGACGATCCGCTCACGTACTCGTGGGACATCGACAACGATGGCACATACGGCGATGTCACCGGCGAATCCCCCACGCTCTCGTGGGCGCAGTTGGCCGGCAACGGCATTACCGACGACGGAACGTACACGATCGGTGTACTGGTGAACGACGGCGATGGCGGAATCGATACACATTGGACGGCGATCATCGTCAACAACCTAGCGCCGACGGCGGGCGACGATACGGGTGCCGCATTTACCACCGATGAAGACACCTCCTTCACAACGGCGAACGTACTGGCCAATGACACCGAAGCCAACCCAGTCGATACGCTGGCGGTCACCGGCGTAGACACAACTGGCACCGTCGGAACCGTCACCGACAACGGCGACGGGACCTTGTTCTACGATCCAAACGGCCAATTCGAATCCTTGTCCGCGACCCAGCAGGCGATCGACTCATTCACTTACACCCTCAGCGATGATGACGGGGGCACAAACATCGCAACGGTTACGATCACGATTGACGGAGTGAACGACTCGCCTACGGCCGATGATGCGACGTTCGGGGCCGCAGAAAACGCCTCGGACGGAGCTACCGTCGGTACCATCTCGGCCGACGACGTGGACACGGGCGACACGCTCGCCTACTCGATCACCGGCGGCAACGCAGGTGGAGCGTTTGCCATCGACAATTCGACCGGCGAGATTACGGTCGCGAACGGTTCCCTGCTTGACTTCGAGGCGACGCCGACATTCGTTCTGACGGTCGAAGTCCAAGACGCCGGCGGCCTGACGGACGCGGCGTCCGTGACGATCAATCTGAGCGATGTCAACGAGACGCCCACGGCCAACGCCGCGATCTTCGGACTTGACGAAAACAGCGTGAACGGCACGACCGTGGGCATGGTCCTGGCCACAGATCCAGACGCGGGCGAATCGCTCACGTACTCGATCACCGGCGGCAACACGGCCGGCGCGTTTGCGATCGATAACGCGACCGGCGAAATCATGGTCGCGAATACCTCGGTGCTCGATTTCGAGACGACATCGGCGTACAACTTGACGGTCGAAGTTCAAGATGCGGGTGGCCTTACGGACACGGCGTCTGTCACGATCAATCTGAACGATGTCAACGAAACGCCGACGGCCGGCGACGCGACGTTCACGCTCGACGAAAACAGCGCCAACGGAACGACGGCCGGAACGGTTGCGGCCAGCGATCCGGACATGGGTGACACGCTGGGATACTCGATCGCCGGTGGCAACACGAGCGGCGCGTTTGTGATCGATAACGCGACAGGCGAGATAACGGTCGCGAACACAGCGGCCCTTGATTTCGAGACGACGCCCACGTTCACCCTGACGGTCGAAGTCCAAGATGCCGGCGGGCTCACGGATACAGCGTCTGTCACGATCGATCTGAACGACGTCAACGAAGTACCGACGGCCGGCGACGCTATCTTCAGTCTCGACGAGAATACCGCCGACGGGACGAATGTTGGGACCGTTTCTGCCGTTGATCCAGACATCGGTGACACACTCACCTACTCCATCGCGGGAGGAAACACCGGCGGTGCCTTCGCCGTCGATAGCTTGACGGGTGCGATCAGTGTCGCCGACAGAACGGCTTTGAACTTCGAGACGACGCCAACGTTCAATCTGCTTGTGGACGTCCAGGACACTGGCGGACTGATAGACACGGCCTCGATCACCATACAATTGACGGATGTCAACGAAACGCCAACCGTAGACGACGCTACGTTCGGGCTGGTCGAGAATTCAGCAAACGGTACCAGCGTCGGTCTCGTGACGGCAAATGACCCCGATGCCGGGGACTCGCTCGTATTTTCGATCACAGGCGGCAACACAGGTGGAGCCTTCGCCATCGACAGCGTGACCGGTGAAATCACGGTGGCCAACAGCGCCGTGTTGGATCTGGATACTACACCGAGATTCGATTTGACCGTCGAGGCCCGTGACACGAGCGGCTTGACGGACGACGCACTGGTCACCATCAATTTGACGGGCATCAACGAAGCCCCGACGGTCTCTGATGCGTCATTCGGAATCACGGAAAACAGCGCCAACGGAACGGCGGTGGGCATGGTTTCAGCCAGCGATCCGGATGCTGGCGATACAGTGACCTACGCAATCACAGGCGGCAACACAAGCGGGGCGTTCGCTATCGACAGTGTCACTGGCGAAATCTCCGTCGCCAACAACGCGGCTTTGGACTTCGAGACAATTCCAGCATTCGACCTGACCATCGTCGTACAAGACGGCGGCGGCTTGACGGACACGGGCAACGTAACGATCGATGTGGGAGACGTGAACGAGGCCCCGACTGCCAACAATGTCTCGTTCAGTTTGCCGGAAAACAGTCCCAGCGGGACGAACGCAGGAACTGTCGCGGGAACCGATCCCGACGCAGGCGATACCGTGACGTATTCGATCACCGATGGAAACGAGGTCGGAGCGTTCGCGATCGATTCAGTTACTGGCGAAATCACCGTGGCCGATACGTCGTTGATCGACTTCGAATCCACCCCGACGTTCCGCTTGACCGTGTCGATGCAAGATGGCAGCGGCCTTACCACTACGGCAATCGCTGCAATTGATCTGACTAACGTGAACGAAGGACCGTTGGTGGCTGACGCAGCATTCAGCCTCGACATGAATAGCTCGAACGGTGCGATCGTCGGGACAGTCCCGGCTTTCGATCCGGACGCAGGCGAAGCGTTGACCTTTTCCATCGTTGGCGGCGATCCTGACGGCATGTTTGCCATCGATGGCCACACTGGGAAAGTCAGTCTGGCGAACAGTGACGCGCTCGATATCGAGTCCAGTTCGACAGTCATTCTGACCGTTCAGGTGGAAGATGCCGCTGGCCTGGCCGATACGGCCGCCGCCACGATCAGTCTGACCGACGGATTCGCATTTCCCACGGCAATCAACGAGCTCGACCGTGACGCTGGCGCGCCCGCAGACTTCACGCAAGACCCACAAGACACACCCGACTCGATGCCAAGGGAAGGCAATCAACATAGCTTCGCTGCCGGCAATTGGCACATCGAGCAGCCAACGCCATCGGTGGGAGCCCTGCCAGCGGCGATACAGCCGTACGTCGAGTACGCAGGTCGTGACCTTCCCGCGAAATCGCATCTGGGTGACATGTCGCGTCGAGCGGAGCTTCACGAAGCGGCAGATCCAACTCAATTCAACATTCCCGCGACCCCATTCCCTGGCGACGCTAGACTTGGCAGCGATTCGGGCAGCGTGACGCGTGAGAACGAACCCACGGGGGCGACTGGCGACGAAGATGACAGAGCTGCCGACGAAGTTTCACAACGCGAAGAAGGCCCCGGCGGCGGCTCGCCGGACGGAGTGAATTTCGATCCATCGGTGGAACAGCGAGTGTTGAGTTCGAACCTGATCGCGACAGCCAGCGTATCGAGCTGTTACTTGCTCTCGACGGTCTCGGCTGGCGCCAAGATCGCTGCCGGGAAATGCTCAGCCACCCCGGGAACGACCAACGTCCAGGTAACAGGCCCGTCGAGACTCGCAGCTCAGGCGCTCAGCACGACGTTGGCCGACGAATCAAGGGCCGAGTGCCCGACCAGCGAGGATCCGAAGGTGAGCAGGCGAAAGCGTATCAAGCCGTCGCTCGGGAAAGAAGCAAACGGAGATACGGCAAATGGCGAGCAACAAACTCCTCCAGACGATTGCATCACCCAGGACGGCACATCTAATGCCGAGCTAGAATCCACCACCGATCGCTCGCTTGAAGAAAAGCCTGCTTTCTCGACGTCCTGGCTGCTATCGTTTGCCGGCGCCGTGTCCAGAGGACTAGTGAGCCGATTCTCCGGAAACTCGAAGCCCGAGGATACGGCAGCCGAAGCCGATCTGCCGATTGAACACAGGCTGGATCGCTTCTTGCACGCGCCCGCCGATTCCAGCGATCGTCCACCCCTGCTAGAATAATGGAGGCGTGGCTTCGCGCGGCCATCCTTCGACCCAGCGCCTCCAAAGAACGGGCCGGATCTTCTCGCTCTTGTCCTGCGTGACATGAATCTTGGAAAGGCGACGATTATGCTTGCGTCATTCTGGCTATGCGGTCGGACTGCGTTGACTGCGGTCGTTTTCTCATTCCTCGCGGCAACCGGTTTGGCTGCAGAACGCCCAAATATCATCCTGATCATGGCCGACGATGTGGGTTACGAGTGTTTCGGTTGTTATGGCAGCCGCCAGTACAGCACACCGAACATCGATCGCTTGGCTCGGCACGGGATGCGGTTCCAGCACTGCTATTCCCAGCCGTTATGTACGCCGAGTCGGGTGAAGATCATGACGGGACGGTCGAACGCCAGGAACTACTCGGCGTTCTCGGTCCTGAATCGAGATCAACGAACGATCGGCCAGTACTTCCGCGACGCCGGCTACGAGACTGCGGTCGCCGGCAAATGGCAACTCCTTGGTGCCGAACACTACTCGGAACGTTTTCGAAACAAAGGTACCTGGCCGCGTGACGCCGGATTCGATCACATGTGCCTTTGGCAGGTAGACCGGCTGGGCTCCCGGTTTTGGAAGCCGCTGTTGTACGTCGACGGCGCCAACCGCGAATTCGGCAAGGACGACTACGGGCCCGAGGTCGCGACGCAATACATCACGGACTTCATGGCGGCTCATCAGGACAAGCCTTTCTTTGTCTACTATCCAATGATTCTGGTCCACAGCCCGTTTGTTCCGGCGCCGAATAGTGCATCGCGCGAAAGCAAGAACCGCCAGCGCAACTTCGAAGACATGGTCAGCTACATGGATGAACTCGTCGGCCGGATTGCGCAGAAGACCGAGGAGCTTGGGATCGCCGACCGCACGTTGATTCTCTTCACCGGCGACAACGGGACTCACAAGTCCATCCAGTCGGAATTGGGTGGCCAGACCATTCAGGGAGGCAAAGGCTCGACGACCGATGCAGGCACTCGTGTTCCGCTGGTCGCCTGCTGGCCGGGTGTAGTTCCAGAAGCTCGAGTGAACGACGACTTGGTCGACTTCGCGGATTTTCTACCCACCTTGCTCGAAGCCGCCGGAGCCACGGCACCCACGGACCTCGACGGACGTAGCTTTCTTCCCCAACTGAAAGGCGAAGTGGGGAACCCACGTGAGTGGATCTATTGCTACTACTGCCCACGACCCGAGCGTACAACACCCGCACGGTTTGTGCGCGACAAACGATGGAAGCTGTATGGTGACGGACGGTTTTACGACGTGGCAGATGACCCGGCCGAGAGGCAGCCGCTTGAGGACATCGCGGGAGACATACCAGCCGAAACCGCCCGGCGCAAGCTTGCAGCGGCCCTGGAGTCCTTGCCGGCCAAAGGCCAGACGCTATTGGATTTTGGACCCGCGATCGAAGAGAACTGAGAGTGGGGTCGGGTACTTCAAACTTCAATCTTGCTGCTTAATCGTGTAAGCTGTATGAGACATGTAGGCAAGATTGAAGTCTGGAGTACCCGACCCCTGGACCCAAAGCAACACCGATGAGGACCCAAAGATGATGAAGCATGCATTAGTTCTGTCGAGTCTGCTCCTGCTGGGAGCCGGCGCGAGTGGCGACGAGTTGTTCGAGGACAGTTTTGACAAAGAAGTGAAGCCTGCCTGGAAATGGATCCGACCTGACGCGGACGAATGGCGGATCGTCGACGGCCAGCTTCAGGTGCGATCGCAATTCGGTCGGATTTGGGGCGGCAACGATGCAAAGAACGTCCTCGTCGTCCGGCCGTCGAAGACAGACAAGGTCGAGGCTCGTGTCAACGTAGCTCATGAGCCCAAGGAGAAGTGGGAACAAGCGGGGCTGCTCTGGTACGTGGACGACGACAATTTCGTCAAATTCATCAGCGAACAAATCGACGGAAAGATGTACGCGGTGATTTGTCGAGAGCAAGGCGGCCGCGGCCGGGTGTGCGGGAAGGTCGTTGCTCCGTCTGGGAACATGCAACTGCGGCTAATCGTTCGCGGCAAGAACGTGACCGGTCAGTGGCGAATCAAAGAAACGGACCCCTGGTCGGACAGCGGAAGCTGCGAGTTTGACGTGCCAGGCGACCGGTATTTTGGCCTGTTTACGCAGAACGGTCCCAAGGATCAAGTTCGTTGGGTCCGTTTCGATTCATTCGTGATTGCTGATTCGACGGAGTGAGCCGAGCAGAGAGGCACATTCTCCTCGAACAGTGACTCGCGCCTGTTTGTAGGGTGGGCCAAGTCTTCGCGGCCCACCGGCAATCGCCTGGCAGGCGATCGCGCGGGCATCGTTCGGACGACAGAGGTTATCAGTATGGAAGACCCATTTCGGTGGGCCGCGAAGACTTGGCCCACCCTACATTGCTTGCGGGCAGACGCCGCGTTTGGAGATACTCATATGAAATCGTTATGGCTGTTCCTCGCATGGGTACTGTTATCCGTGACGCTCGTACCCGGCGCATTCGCCGCAGAGCGGCTTCCGAATTTCGTGATCGTATTCATCGACGACATGGGTTACGCCGACATTGGGCCGTTCGGCGCGGAAGGCTACGAGACTCCGAATCTCGACCGGATGGCAAAGGAAGGCCGAGTTTTCACCGACTTCTATGTTACCCAGGCCGTCTGCTCGGCTTCTCGCGCCGGACTGATGACGGGCTGCTACAACGTCCGCGTCGGCATTCTCGGCGCGCTGGGCCCCAAGGCCACGCACGGCATCAACGCCGATGAAACCACTCTGGCTGAACTCGTCAAACAGAAAGGCTACGCCACCGCGTGCTTCGGCAAGTGGCATTTAGGCCACCATCCCAAGTTTCTTCCCATCAACCATGGTTTCG
>JACKQG010006610.1_pt1 | contig 12114 bp, 7 predicted proteins | sample 8237621 | NCBI WGS metagenome assembly JACKQG01 (sample SAMN15677084, study PRJNA649215) | marine metagenome | biome: marine; feature: Black Sea; material: saline water; isolation source: suspended particulate matter (SPM) from the Black Sea western gyre | collected 2013-06-09/2013-06-10 | depth...
AAAGCCAGCAAGCCCTGCCATACCGATCCCTTCTGATGAAGGATCAGGTAGTGATCTTTGGGGCTGTCTGTCCGCGTTGAGGTATTCACAATCATTCCACGTGGGGTTCAACTGGGCTCGATATCATCAAATCGGTGAATTCGCCGCTTCAAGGGCACTTTTTGAGCGTTTGGTGTTCATTCTTCTCGGTACTCGATAATCCGTACTGGGACGGTAGAACGATCAACAACGGTAACAATTTCAACTTCTGCTCCAGAAGGTCCGCTTCGGCCCCTGGAAGTGATTGTGTAGACATTGCTTCTGGTCGTGAAGGTCTGGGCGAGCTCAACAAGTTGGTCATCAGTCATGCCAGGCAATTCTCGGAGATCCATGATGCTTGTGATTCCCTCAGCCCTGTTTCGACGCATGCTGAGGATATTTTCCACGAGATCCTCCTGCCCTTGGTACATGTCCAGGAGAAGGGTCCGAGTCACAGTGTTGATATTGAGTTTACCAACGGCCTGCTGGTGGAGTTTGTTGATGGTGGTCTCGTCAAACAATGCTGTTATTTGCCAGTCTTCAAGTGGATTTACCCCCGTAGTTCCACTTTCACCACCATCGTCTGAATCTCCAAGTGGTGTATTGATAAGGGATTCCAGCGTAAACTCATCGTTGCTGGCCAAGTTCATAACCGCCGCTGCTTGAGATGGATCAAGCCCAGTACGTTCGATCAAATCTTCGGTGATTATGGCAGGGAAGTAGAGACGGGGAAGCCCGCTGACTGTGGCTCCGTCAGACAGTGACGAGGCGGTCAGATAGGCTGACCAGCCCCCATCAAGGCGGTCATCGGGTTCATCATCTGGCAAGGATCCTTCGCCATCATTTTCGTTGTCGTCAAGGCGATTGTTGAGGTTCCAATCTTCGCCACGAATGTCATCTGGTTCAAGCCCTGCGATAAGTTCCATTTCTCCAATATGCCAGAGAAAGTCATTCCGAGGTTCATAGCGGGAGTCAAGTGAGAGGTAGTAGTCTTTCTCGACCCCAAGGTCACGGGGGTCGTCATCCTCGTCGATCCAATCTTCAATCGCTGGGGAGACGCCCCAGGACAGTGGAGAGAAGATGACGGCCAGGTACCCGCGCCCATCTCCATTGACATTCAATTTCATGTGCTCATCCATTGGGCCAGGCCAGAGTTTGCCATCGAGGTCGTTGTAGAGGATCGACCATGTTCCATGCTCCGTTTTGCCTTCGTGGACACCCTCCATGTCAAGGTTGATGGCCAAGGCATCATTGGGTTCAGGCTGCAGGGTGTGGTAGGCCATGACTGCAATGGTCTCTTCAACTCCGGCGCGAGCGGCCCATCTGGCGCGTACTTGGTCGAGTGCTTCATAGCCCAGCATGGACTGGCGACCGGCAAAGATCATGAGTGAACTGACGAGCAGTGCACAAATTGCAATAGCCCAGATCACGACGACGATCACCGAGCCACTGTGGTGTGAGCGTGTTGTTTTTTTCAGGCAGGAGAGGGGCATTACTGTTCCCCCCGATTCTGCAGCAAGGGGGATACGCTGCCGCCCTGCGTGGAAGAGGAAGTGTTGGATGTTCCTGATCCAGCGGCGTCGTTGAACCCGCCTCCCTCTTGGGAATCTGAGTCGCCATTGAGTAGAAGAGTGCCGCCGTTGTCTGGACCCTCGTCCCACTCTAGACCCAGCCAATGCAAAGCATCCAGAATAGCTTTTTCTGACTCAGGTGTAGACCGAGCCTGATCGGTGTCTTCGATACGCAGTAAAAACTCACCGCCCTGACTATGAGCAAAAGCCATATTAAACAGCGCCACATAAGCGGTACCAACGTGAGGGTCACCCGTAGGAGACGGTGCTATTCGAGTGCGAACAGTCATTTAAAATTCCAAATCATCAATTTAATTAGTTTAAGTCTTAACGGACTTTGTTAGTGAAGCATTTTAAATCACAAACTACCAATTGTCGCGACGAGAACGCAGCGCAACGAAAACATCTTTATCACTAGAATCAGAACAGTCAACGGCTTTGCGTATGGTTTTATTACCCAACCTAAAGAAAGTATTAAATTTTCGTTCATCACCTACCGTTGTGTTCAATGGTGCCGTCACTGGGTCAGTTTGAATAGCTTTGGCTAGCCAATCTTGTGCATCCATGTTTTCAGGCTCAAGGCTTAAGGTAAAGCGTAGATTATTTTCTAAATATTCATGGCCAGGGTACACAACAACGCTGTCATCAAGGGTATAGAATTGCTCTGAAATAGTACGATAAAGCACCGCTGCATCACCGCCATTGCCGCAGTTGCCAACCCCTGCATTAAACAGAGTATCACCGGTAAAAATGGCCTTAGCAATGCGGCCCTCGCTGAGCAAAAAGCAAAGGTGGGCAAAGGTGTGCCCTGGGGTGTCCAATACTTTAATCTGAACATCATCCTCCAGATCTATAATTTCATTCGCACCTAACATTCGAGTTAGGCCGGGTATCTTGCCTTCACCATTTGCGTGCGCCCACACTTGGCAGCCGTGCTTTGCAATGAGAGCTTCATTACCCTGGGTATGGTCCCAATGCTCATGGGTATTGATAATTGCCGTCAAGGTCAGACCTCGCTCTTTTAGACGCTGATTAACACTTTCGTCTTCCCAGGGGTCAATAACGATAGCGTTGCCATCGTCAAGTTGGATCAGATAGGTGAAATTGCGTAAAACACTTTGGGTATATAGCTGATGAATTTGCATGAAGGACTCTGCGTTGGTTAATGATTAGCTAGACTAAATGATCACGCTTGAAAGCCAAAAACTCAAGCCTTTCATTCATTAGTTGTGCCACTTGAATGGGAAAAATTTAATCGGTTGTTCGACTACTGGTCAACGGCACATAAAAAAAGGGCTGCCAAAGCAGCCCTTTTTTTAGTTTCTAAGCTACATTTTACGAAAAGTCTGGGTTTGTTGGGTCATAAAAAGTTTTGGAGTTATAAATGTCGGGATTAACGCAGGTTGCTGTGGCCTCTAAAGAAGCTTTAGCCGCACCTCCACTTGCCTCCCAGCCTTCACTGCCTAACCGCATAGCTTCCATACTTTCATGGAAATGCCCCCAAAAAAAGTCGACTCCATTGGTCTCGGTTTCTGGACGCGCAGAATAGATACCATAGGCATAAAAACTAATCGCCTCAGCATCCAAACCATCCAGCCAGGTCTCGTAAGCAGAAACAGTCGCATCGAGATCATCAGCGCCCTTCCCTTCGTTGAAACTACAGGCAAAGAATGCAGATGCAAAGTTTCCAGACTCCGGCGAGGGACCAAAACTGTCCGGTGCTCGAGGGAAACTGAAGTCCCAGCCGTACTTACTAGGAATATCGCACACCATTACACTCTCGTACTTGGCAGACCAAGCTTTGGCATCGTCATTCTCAGCCCACTGAGCCCAAACAGCATCAGCAGCGGCCTTAGACGGCCAAGTAACTTCCCACCAACCATTAGGAAATTGGTTCTGGTCACTTGCTGGCGCATAGCCCCAAGCGCCAAGTAGATCAGGGGCTAACCCTCCCTTTCGCCATTCAGCAACCATTGAGTCAACAGATTCCTGACTAAAGTCAGGGCCTGCAGTACAAGGAATAAACTCATTATAGAAAACCTCACCAACGGCATCCCATGAGGCAGTTTGCAGTTCAACTGGAGCTGAGGCAACAGTCGCTTCTTGCTCAACTTCAGAGCACGCGGCTAGGGTTAATAGCGCAAATCCAACCATGATTAATTTATTCATAATATATCCTCTCAGTAATAAAAAGTGTTGTGCGTGGTAAGAATATAGGCACCATCTTTCCGCAATAGCGCGCATAATCATTATGCAACTAAGCATCATTGACATAGAACTTACACTCAACTTCTATGTGCAATTGAATAGAATAAGTGGGTAACCAAGGCCCACCCATATTATTTCACTACTTATTTTCGATCGGAACAACTATTTTAGACATGGGATGCACCGCGACCAACCCGCAGAACAACATCAAAAAGACTCCACTGCCTATCATGGTCGCATCGAGGCTCCACTCGATAGCAAATCCCATTATGGCATCGGCAATCGGCAATAAGCCCATAGACATAAGCATCAGTATGCTCATCACCCTACCAAGCAATGCATTAGGCGTAATTCGTTGCAGCCAAGTCGTAAAGTGCACGTAAAAGAAGCTCTCAAAAATGCCGCTAATAAAAAACAGTAGCATGGCCCACCAGTAGGGATCATAAAATATTATCAACGCTAGGGTAGAACCACTAAACACATAAGCCCAGAACATCCCGGGAATTAACTTTTGGTCGCCAGGCACTTGAATATAGGCGCTGCCAATTGCGCCAATAAAAGCGCCAAATCCAAAGGCCGCTGTTACAACGCCATAGACGTAGGCGCCATCGACATAATGCAGCTTGGCCCACACAGGTATTCCCACAAAGACCATCGGCATAAAGAAAAAATGTATAACAGCCATACCTATGAACCCGAGGCGGACAGCCGGAATGGACCAAGCCCATAATGAGGCCTTACATATCTCAGCATACAACGATGATGTTTGGGAGGCTGTAGACTCAGTATTAAGGGGACGTACTTTTACAAATAGCAGTGACAGCAGGGACAAACCAAACGTGACCCCATCAACAAGAAAAGCACGATACAGACCCTCTCTATCTAAGTCATAACTATCGAGCGCGTCTCCGTTTAGAGTTAGCTCAGAGGGATGACTAGCCGAGCCAATCTCTCCTGCGATTATAAATGCAGCGACAAATGGGCCTATAGTCATTCCTAAATGCAGAGTCGTCTGAACGATAGCGTTGCCTGCCTGAAGCTCATCTCGTGAGACTAAGCTAGGTAAAATAGAGATACTCGCAGGATAGAAAAATGCATCTGCTACCCCGAAAGCAAATGCCATAAGGAAAACTGCACTTATATCAGCGGTATCTTGGCTAATCATATACGCCAACGAAAGAACCAGCACCATACGCAAGCCGTTGGACAGGATCATCATGAGACGCGGGCTAGTTCGATCAACCAAAGCGCCCCCAGCAAGCATTAAGGCGGCCCGAGGTATGCCTTGCACGGCGAATACTAATCCTGTTAATGCAGGGCTATTGGTCATTTGTAATACAAGCCAAGGAAAGGCAATTAAGCTAATTTGATCTCCAATAACAGAGATCATTTCACCGAACCAAAATAGGCTGAAATTTCTTTTTTTAAATAACTCTAACATTACAAAAACACGTTAATGAACTCACCTAGATTCTATAGAAGTTAAGATAGGGGGTATAGCCTGATTATATTAATCCAGCTGCACAATCATAAAAAGCATAAACCCGAGATCAATAGTTTTAATTTGAGGGTTATAAAAAAGCCCCCACCAGTTACGGTAGGGGCTTTTCCTTTATCCAAGGATAAATTTGGAATCCACACTAGAAGGGGTAACTTTAAACACGGTTCCGAGGGTCATACGACTGCGTATGTAATATTGGATCAATAATAGTTCGATTTGGGCAAAAGCCCCTTTTTTTAGAGCGCAATGTAGGGGGACTAATCCTCTCTCCCATCGGTTACGAGCTTCAAATTACAAAGCAGGCATTAGCGCCTCTAAATGCGCCTCAATCTCTTCTGCAGTGTCCCTAGTCGCATCTTGGGCTACAACGCCGTTTATTAGCGTGTCGCCCTCTAAACCAAACAGATGGCGCAACGTCAGCAAGCCGTCGGTAAGGGCGTCTATTTGGCCATTACCATCGATATCTGCCAGCCCTCCTAACGCTTTAATACGTTTCTTAAGGGCCGGTGCAGTTCTGTAATCAGCATTCGCAGCAACGGCACCACTTACGAGCGCTGTATCAGTTAAACCAAAAATGTCTCTTAGGAGCAGCAATCCATCTGTCAGAGCATCATATTGCCCATTCCCATCAACATCTAACGAGCCGTCTTTCACCGCTAAGTCTTTCGCCTCAATATGCCGCTTTGCAAGAAAGATTTCATACCGAATTTCATTAGAGACACTCTCCCGAACGCTTGCACCTGAGAAGTAAATAATATCAGGTAGCCCATCGCCATTTACATCGCCATAAACTGGCTGTGAGTTCTTCAATGCCTCTGACATAGGAGGCCAGAAGCTTTCTCTTAAAAGAGAAAAGTCATCTGCCCCAGTATTAATATAAACGTGGGGATGAGTATCATAGCCCCAAGTAGCAACAACTATATCGTCACGCCCATCACTATTAATATCCTCACAACTAATTCTGTAGGAGTTATCCTCCAAATCTACATTTCCTTGCAGTTTGATAGGTATCGAGGTCAAGCTCCCATCTTTGGCTGAGAAGCCAAATAATTTATAGACCCACCTCATGTCTCGGCCTTCGACGATATCCATTCCGTCGTAATAAGTATCTAACTTATAACCAGCCTGCAAATAAATTAAGTTTAAATCACTGTCTGACTGATCGGAGATTTCGCAACCATACTCGAAGGACCCTCCTATGTAATATTCCCCATCTAGCAACTTCACATCTATCGGGCCCTGATCACCATTCCAGGATGTCCACGTCGTGCTGATAATGGCATCAGCAACTGTTACCAAGGAATCCTTTTTTACCCATTCGTCGCCATAACTAGATCTAGTATGCAGGTCAACCCCAGGAAGGCCATTTACTCGTGAAGCGGATGAATACGTTAATGAGGCGGGGTTAGAATCCGTTCCCCCAAAAAAAACAAGGCCGTTTCGGCCAATTGGGAAGGTGGCAACACTTATCCATGCATTTGTATATCGCCAGAACTCATTAGTGCCCCCATAGCCGATCGGTTGAGTGACAACATCAATACTTCCAACCTCATTATCCATTTTGTGCGCGTTATATCCCGTACCACAGGGGTCATTGCAGCCAGTCCTCAGTATGGAGTAGGTTCCATCGCCGTTTGACATGGCAACGGCATTCTTAATGTTATCTCGAACATCCCAAGGATCAGCTCTTCCATCTTCACGACTCTGCGTCATGAAAACATCATCATATCCATCCTCATTGAAGTCGTAGACAATGTTTTCAAAGGTTTTCTCAATGGTCACTAACTCTTCACCAAAAAGCTCCAAGGTTTGATCTGTAAATGAATGGTCTGCATTTTGGATAAAGGCCACTAGGCCGGCTTTGACGGGCTCATGACTTATAGTTCCTGGATCTAGTCCACACCACAAGCCCACTAGAATATCTTTAACTCCATCCCCGTTTAAGTCAGCCAAATCAAGGGTTTGTGCAGAGGTATGATTGCCGCAAAGCAGATCGTATTTAGCCCTCAAGTCTGGCATTAGTATTGGCGTGGCCTCGAAGACTTCATTAGACGCTGCAGTGGCGTCAATGGAGAAAGATAGAGTCAATGTCGAAAGGACCAGTAAAATTATTTTTATATTCACTAAAAATCTCATGCATTGCAGCAAAACAAGAAAATTAACCAAAAAAGAAGGTAAAGTATTAAATTAATACTAAGTCTTTTTTTTATATGTAGGTGAATAGATTTTGACAGCGAATAGGGGCTAATATGGGGAATTAAACTTTTGTAGTTATGATCTCTGAAGTACAGTGAAAAATGGTGGGCCGTCCGCGACTCGAACGCGGGACCAATTGGTTAAAAGCCAATAGCAGTTAGTATATAAATCAATGACTTAGCACCACCGAATTTGCCCAGTTCAGCGAGTTTGGGCCTATATTAATCAATTACTTACAGGTTTCTTTCCCCACAAAACCACCTCGATCTAGTGGCAATATTTACTTTTTTACCTTTGGCTTTTTCTTTGGCTTTGCTGCTTTCTTGTAACCCATGTGACCACCTCGATCTATGAAATTAGTAACACCAACACATCTGCTCTGTCTTTCGTGTATCAACGTGTACAAACGTTTTAGCTACACCTACGGACATACCCATCGCTGATGCGTGCTTCACGACCTTTGCTCTTTGTGAGCCTCCAGATACTCTAATGTCACTTGCGATCCCGTAGGCGCAAGTGCCAAAAGTTTTCTTGGCTCGTACCAGGATATATTTTTTACTTCTGAACCCGCTAGCAGTAGACGGCTCATTTAATGCGGGTAGATTTTGCCTACCGCCATAAAATGGTCTGGGTATTAAAACGCCAATACTCCCTTTAACAGAGTATTGGCATCATCACTATTTAGTCTGCAGAGCTTTCTAGCGTGAAAGCATTTGGGGCCGCAGTAAAACTTTTACCATCGCTATACGTGATCGTTTGAGGCTGACCAGTAAAATTGTATACCACGTATGTCCTGGTGCCATTCTTATCAAACGCTACGGCCGCAGGGTTGTTTGAAGTTAATTCACCAGTGCCTGTTTTTAATTGTCCGAGTGCACTAAATGTATGTATCCAGTGGTATGTATGAGCTTTTGACTCTCCTGCCTCTGCCGCATAGCTTGACCCTACAGTATTGTAGTCTGCAATAGCGGCATCTGCATCTGCCATGGCCCATAGATTCCACCAAAGGTCACGCCACTGGTCATCAACCAACCCAGAAGGTTTCCCATTACTCGATTCAGTCAAGCCAAGAGCAACATAATCAGCCATATAATCCGAGTATTGGCTCACATGGAAAATTAATGGGCTAGATGGAAGTCCTTGAATGCCTAAAATATGAGCATACGCCCCACTAAACCAGGTAGCGAAGTCAGCGCCACTCGCCCAAATTATTGACGTAGTAATTTTGTCATAACCTGAAGGGAAGTTATCATCATCACCACCCCTATTTTTGTAGCCATCGATATTATTCCAATACTGCCAATAAGCAGCGGCTGTTGAGGCATGCAAATACATCCCTTTTTCAACTAGGGCATCATTCCCAGTAATCAAACCATATAAAACAATCGCGCCATAGGCATTCGCCGCCTCAGATGTAGACTCATTGTTGTTACCTTGAAGAGCATCAGCCTTACCGTCAGCCCAAGAAAAACCATTCGCGGGATCAAAATGACGTAAATAAGGGAACATCTCATCGTCTTTGCTGCCTGCATAATCGCGAATTAACAACTCAATCATAGGCCCGTATTGATCATCACCACACCAGGAGGCATCCACTCGACACACCTCAGCTGCAGCTCTTACAAAGTAACCATAATGGAAATGATGATCTGCAAGACGCTGATGAGAGCCATAAGCCTCTTCGAGGCCCAATAATGTATCCCACTCCTCGTCATAGACAAAATAACGAAAAACATCTAATTCACCCTCAGTCTCAGCAGTGAACCAGTCAGCTAGTTGACCTTTAAGCCAATCTATAACCTGTGTTGCCTCACTCTGCATTCCAATAGAGTCGGCAATGGCTGCTAATTCAGCTGCTTTACCATATGCCTTTCCTGACCAGTACGTATCAGTGCTATTAATCCAAGAATCTTCTCCCTGATCAATAAAGTCAGTCACCAAACCTTCCAATACACCCTGATCATAGGTGTTTTCTATTGAGGGCATTGTTGGTAATACACCCACATATGGAATCTCATAACTAAACTCGCTTAACTGAGCAAACTTGATAATGCCACGAGCACTACGAATTTTGTAATCGGAGGTTAATTGAGAAGAGTGCTTCCAATGTAAAGGATGTAAGCCAGCAATAGTTTCAATACTGCTTCCCTGCTCATCTAAATATGAATGCCTTACTGTAACGGTATTAGTATCCCGATCTACGGCATAGTCAATATCGGCTGAGGCTACAACATTACGCGCATTAGCGGCAAAGAAACTGGACATACTGTCACTGGGTATCCCAGACAACGTCGGCAGGTAACTTAAGGTGAATTCATTCTCTGAATTAGTAATAGTAATTTCATTGCTTGCTACGTTAGTAAACGTGGTCGTACCCTCTCCAGTTACCAGAAACGAGTTCCTCACTCCAGCAATATCAGTCCATACGCCAAGGTGGTTCCCCGTCTGATAAAAAGTGCCCTTTTCCCCGCCATCAGGTCGATGCGTACGCAAAAGGGCCTCGCCTGAGTAAACTTTGAAATAAGCGTAAGGGGACCCATGCACGAATGTCGCATCCATGACCTCGATATTACCGGATTTCCACTGGACAGTTACAGAGCCATCACTGTGATCTTTTAAGTAAGCATCCAAATTGTTATGTACAGAGTTTGCGATAGCAACACCGTCAAAAACCTCATCAAATGGGACTGGACCGTCATATCGAGGAAAGTTTCCAATGACCTTGTATCCACCCGGCATGCCCATTAAACGAGCGCCTTTATTACTCACTCGGACCCGAATAGGATCAGGCGTTAAATAGGCAGGATCGTTAGGATCGCCAATGGTCATCTCACCAAGGAATGGAATAGAACCCCACCATTTGTGTGTTGGAACGGGTCTGGTTAGAGCCGCACCCGTCAATTGAGGATGAAGCGGCGTCGGGGTACCCGTAGGTATTCTTGTTGATGCGTTACACGCAGCAATCGCAGGTTCCACTAGTCCTGCATTATAAATCCAGTTGCCATAATCAACTGCACAACGATAACTTGCAGGATTTATGACATTAGAAACGTTACCAGCTCCATATTCCAACAAGGTGTAGTCGACGGGCCCATTAGGTCCGCCACCAGATGGATTTGTGGGCGGCGTAGCGCCATCATCAATGCCTGTAAAGCGTACATTATCTATTTGATACACAAGGCCAGCGCCCGTTTGAAATGCCGGGAAAAACACCATAGGTGCAGTTATCGACGACAAATCGAGCGCGCCGCTAGATGTCAAAGACGACACAGGGAAATCAATAGATTCCCAGCCACCAGTGGCATTGATTCCCTCGATGCCAAGCTCACCAGAATTCGCGCTACCGCTTTCAACTTTAACGAAGAATCCACCGGAAAGATTATTACTACCGGTGTTGATAATTTTGATATCAAAGGACAAACTTCCCGACGAATAATCACTAAGGTCAACAGCCGACGTTGGCCCAACAACCAGTCCAGCATGGCCTGCACCCGAAAGATAGGTAACTTGAAGCACATCACCACGAACCGTATCATCAATAACTTGCCAATCAACACTCAGACAGCTTTCTGTTCCTGCTTCTTCGTCGGTACAGTCTCCGTACCCATTTTTCTCATCAAAAAATGATAATTGAGTGTTTCCGCCCCAAATGTCATCGACTAGACCATTGTCAATAATCACTACATCTAAAATAGAGGGCCCACCTCCGGTATCAGGCTGAGTAACGCTAACAATGCGTTCAACACTGGCAATGTTGCCACCGGCATCCCTCGCCGAATAAGTAAGTGTGTATTCACCAATTTCTGTGCCGACCGAACCACTAACTGATACTTCCAAGTTTCCATCAACAGAATCAATGGCTGTCGCACCAAGATCAGAATATTCCAATCCCTGATCAATAGTTACATTGGCATCGCCATTTAAAGTAATAACGGGAGCAATAGTATCTTGAACAACAATATTTCTAGTGGCGGAAGCCGAATTTCCAGCTTTATCTGAGGCGCTATAAGTAATGTTGTATGCCGCAGCAACCGCTTCATCAACCGACCCTGAAACAGTAACATCAACATTCCCATCAACATCATCTATTGCCGTGGCACCAGCATCTGTATAAACAGTCCCCTGCTCATGCTGCACATCAATAGGTCCAGCAACAGTAATCACTGGAGGCGTTGTATCAGCAGGCGAAGAAACTGGAGTTGGGGTGGAAGCACCGCCGCCGCCACAGCCTTGAAGACCCAAAATAATGGAGATAATAAGAGGCAGAGTATAACGAGGCATTGCTTTAATCCTTAAACAGATGTGACAGTCAGCCGCTATAGTAGGTAGTATCTATACAGCACAGCACAGCACATTACCTAATTTAAGTAGCCTGAGCCCGAGCTAACCGATCAAATGGTCGATTTTTGCGACAAAAACATACACAGTGACTGGCGATCTCCGAATATTTCGAAGATATATCTGTCTACCGACTGATTAATAATTGTGCTGAAAAACTAGGTTATTGGGATACCGAGCGCAAGTACACATAAGTTCACATACCATTAGGTCACTCAGAAGAGATTTAGAAAAAATGGTGGGCCGTCCGCGACTCGAACGCGGGACCAATTGGTTAAAAGC
>JACKQG010006611.1_pt1 | contig 12113 bp, 10 predicted proteins | sample 8237621 | NCBI WGS metagenome assembly JACKQG01 (sample SAMN15677084, study PRJNA649215) | marine metagenome | biome: marine; feature: Black Sea; material: saline water; isolation source: suspended particulate matter (SPM) from the Black Sea western gyre | collected 2013-06-09/2013-06-10 | depth...
TTCAAAGCACCTTGCGCAAAAACAACGCACGGTGGATCGGCGTGGCGCCATGCACCTTCAACGCGGCGCGATGGAGAGCGGTGCCATAGCCTTTGTGCTGTTCGAAACCGTATTCGGGATACGTCGCCGCCACTTCCTTCATTTCACGATCGCGCGAGACCTTGGCCGCGATACTCGCCATGGCAATCGCTAGCGACTTGGCGTCGCCTTTGACCACGCCCTCATGGGCGTAGGGGAAGGGTTTGAGCGGGCGCCCGTCGACCAGAATTCGGACACGCTCTTCCGGATGACGAGAAGCGCACTGCCCTGAGTGAGACGAAAGGCTGTCGTCCGCAGGGTAAGCAAACAAGGTATCGGTCGCCTGAAATGTTGGCAAGGTCCACCCATCCGCCCGCACAGCCAGTGCCTCGACCGCGCGGCGCATGGCAAGGCGAGTGGCACCCAATATGTTGAATTCTGCGATCTCTTCGACCGAACCTGAGGCCACTGCGAAGTCAATCAAACCCTCCGCTTGCAAATCCATGAGCACGGCATACTGCGCATCGCGCGTTTCGGCAGAGAGTTGTTTCGAGTCATTAATACGTGCGCTTTGCTCCAGCGCATCGGACGACTCAAAAAGTTTACGATGCAAGACACATGCGCCCGCCACCACAGATCCCGCGAGACAGCCCCGCCCCGCCTCGTCGATGCCAACAATAAATGGATGAGCCGAAAGAAGCTTCAGGTCGTATTTTTGGAGTGGATTCAATCTATGATTCATTAAAGTGTCCGCTCGGAAAAGATTTTCTTCATCTGAGACATATACCAGATAAATACCATGAAATACCCACAGCAGCTCATACTGGAATGTATGATAAGCTTTCATCGCCATGCAAATTTAAACACGGGGTCAGGCGGCCATCTCGCTTAGCGGAAAAGCCGTATACGTATGTCCGCTCCTTTTGGTGCGAGAAAAGTTCCGGCAACTGTTGCGCTTTGTGTCCCGTGGATTTAATGGCACCCGTTTCGGCGAGGTTTAACTGTAAGTGCGGAGCAACTTTTTGTGGATGCTTCATCGTCAGTGAGCTTTAAACTGGCTCAGTATCAGCCCCACTTTTCGCGCATATTATCACTACTCAAAACCACTGCGAGCACCTGTTTTTGAAGTGCGCGAATGATTATTATTTCTAATACTATATCTATATTAAAACACCTGAACTAATCCTAGGTCTAGTCTCCATGAAGAAAAATAGCCCCGAAACCCTTAAACATTACCTAGCCTTCGAACGCACTTTCTCCGACGAAAACGTACACCCTTACGACGAGATTAGCTGGACCTACCGCACCGCCGAAATCACTGACGAAAAGGGCAAAGCCATTTTCAAGCAGGAGCATATTGAAGTTCCCGAAGCCTTCTCCGACCTCGCCACCAAGATCCTCGCATCAAAGTATTTTTACGGCGACATCGACCACGGCGCCGATCCTCATAACGGCGGTCGCGAGTCTTCCTTCAAACAAGTCATCGACCGCGTGGCTGGCACCGTGACCGAGTGGGGTCTCGCCGACGGCTATTTCGCGGACGAAGCCCAGGCAAAAATATTTGTTGAGGAGCTCACCTGGTTGCTGGCCAACCAATACGGTGCGTTCAACTCCCCGGTTTGGTTCAACCTCGGGCTCTATCAAAAATACGGGGTTGGCACAGGCTCCTGCAAAGGCAATTTCTATTGGGATCAGGAGCACGACGTCGTTATGCGCGCAAACAATCAGTATGAGTATCCTCAATGCTCCGCCTGTTTCATCCAGCACGTTGACGACGACATGGACTCGATCATGGATTTGGCCAAGGCCGAGGCCATGCTTTTCAAATTCGGCTCGGGCTCTGGCACGGACCTCTCCACTATCCGCTCAACTCGCGAAAAACTCTCCGGCGGCGGCAAGCCCTCAGGCCCTCTCTCATTCCTCACCGTGTTCGATGCCGTCGCCGGCGTGGTCAAAAGCGGAGGCAAAACCCGCCGCGCGGCCAAGATGAACGTGCTCAAAGACTGGCACCCGGATATTGAAGAATTCATCCACGCCAAGCAGATAGAAGAGCGCAAGGCCTGGGCGCTGATCGAAGAGGGCTACGACCCCTCCTTTAACGGGGATGCCTACGGCTCCATCAAATACCAGAACGAAAACCTGTCCGTCCGCGCCTCCGACACCTTCATGCAGGCCGCCATCGACGGCACTCAGTTCCACACCCGCCGCGTGACCGACGGCCAGCCCTGCGAGGAGAAGAACGCCGCCTACTTGCTCGATAAAATCGCCGAAGGCACCCACATCTGCGGCGACCCCGGCATGCAGTTTGACGACACTATCCACAAATGGCACACCTGCAAAGGCTCCGGCCGCCAAAACTGCACCAACCCTTGCAGCGAATACCTCTTCCTTGACAACTCGGCCTGTAATCTGGCCTCCCTCAATCTGATGAAGTTCCGCACCCCCAAGGGACTGGACGCCGAGCGCTTCGCGGCCGCTGCCAAGATCTTCATTATTGCCCAGGAAATCATCGTCGACCGTTCCTCCTACCCGACCGAGGGCATCACCTACAACAGCCGCTGGTTCCGCCCGCTCGGTCTCGGCTACGCCAACCTCGGCGCCCTCATTATGTCCTACGGCTACGGCTATGCCTCTAACGAAGGCCTCGCGCTCGCCAAGGCCATCACTGCCACCATGACCGGTGTCGCTTATAAAACCTCTGCCGAACTCGCCGCACTCAAGGGCCCCTTCGCTGGTTACCATGAAGCCGCCCACTACGGAGTGGATAATCCACCGGAAAAAGACAATATCGCTTCCATGCAATCGGTCATCGGCCTACACAAAAGCCACACGGATGCGCTCGCCACCCAGACCAGTAAAGACAACCTCGCCGCTCCCCTAGCGCACTACGCTCAACAACGCTGGAAAGAGGCCGCTGACCTCGGCAAGCGCTATGGCTACCGCAACGCGCAGGTCACCGTGCTCGCTCCAACTGGCACGATCGGCTTCCTCATGGACTGCGACACAACCGGCATTGAACCAGCGATCGGTCTGGTCGCCTACAAAACACTCGCCGGAGGCGGTTGTATGACGCTCCCCATCAAGTCCATCCCGCTGGCCCTGGAGACCATGGGCTATCCTCAAGAGACGATTGAACAAGCCTGCGCCCACATTAAAGAATACGGCACCGTCGAAAATATTAAAGTATCCGGAAAATCAATACAATCCGGCCTTAGCGACGATCACATTCCCGTCTTCGATTCTGCCTTTCGATCCGGCTTGGGCGAGCGCTACCTTCCCTACACCGCCCACATCGATATGATGTCCGCCGTCCAGCCATTTCTATCTGGCGCGATTTCCAAAACGGTCAACATGCCCCATGAAGCCACGATCAAGGAGATTCGTGACACCTATATCAGCGCTTGGAAAAAAGGTATTAAGGGTATCGCCATCTACCGAGACGGCTCCAAACGATCCGCCCCGGTCAGGACCCAAAAAGAAAAAGACGATACCAGAAAAACGGAGATCCAATTCATCACCGAACCCTACCGCCGCAAGCTACCTGACACGCGCGATTCGCTCACCCACAAGTTCAGCATCGCTGGTTCCGAAGGCTACATCACCGTCGGCAAGTTCGAAGATGGCCAGCCCGGCGAAGTCTTTATCCAAATGGCCAAGGCCGGCTCCACCATCAACGGCCTGATGGACACCGTTGGTACCCTCGTCTCCCTCTGCCTCCAATACGGCGTCCCCCTCGAAGCCCTGGTTAAGAAATTCAGCCACGTCCGCTTCGAACCGGAAGGCATGACCAAGAACCCCCACATCCCATTCGCGAAGTCCGTCATCGACTACGTCGCCCGCGAGCTTGGGATGGAGTTTATCCCCGGCTATAAAGATAAGATGTCCCCTGCCGCTCAAAACGACGATGCTTTTGAGGATCAACACCCCAACAGCTCGACGATCGAGCATGAGGTGCCAAAGGTGGATAAGGCACAACTTGAGTTTCTCACGCAGAGTGAGGGTAATCTAACCTGTCCGGAGTGCGGCAGTGGTAAGGTGAGAGTTACGGGCACTTGTGCCTGTTGTTTGAATTGCGGGACAAGCTTAGGATGCTCTTGAAAGTAGAGCCTCCAGTGCATCCATTACTCCGCCTTAAACTCTGCCGTATCCCAAGGTGCTAGCTTGCACTCTTCCGCTATTTCGTTAAAAGCTTTGATCTCGGCCTCAGAGAAGAGAAGACCGCCGGCCCGGTGCACGCGATCCGCCCATTGGGCTTCGATCTGTCCGGGCAGGATGCAGTTTTCATTGCCGTGTCCGAGCACATCTTCAATGACTGCTTTAACGTTTTCACTCTGGCTGCGGCCTTTCGCGAAAGCGCCGCCGCTGATCGCGTCGGGATGAATGACTTGGAAATAAAAGGTAGGTGTGCGCTTCTCCCCTTCTGGGATCTTGCGACTGCGAAGCGTCGGTAGACTACCCCCGATGAATGCGCCCACCAATTCGTTGATAAGGCTCAGGCCATAGCCTTTATGTGCACCAAAGGGAACCAGAGCATTGACTGCTTTGGCGTCGGTCGTCGGCTGGCCATCTTTGTCCACGGCAGCATTGGCTGGCAGTGGAGTGCCTTCACGGAGAAATTGCTGCACACGTCCCATCGCAATGACAGAAGTCGCCCAGTCGATGACCACGGGGAAGCCGACGGCATCGGTCGTCGGGAAGCCCCAACTATGGGGATTGGTTCCCAAGGTCGGAAATTTGCCCATGAATGGGACCACCTCAGCTAGTGCGGCCGTGCAGTTGGTATAAGCGATATAACCCCGCTTGGCCGCTTCCATCACATACCCACCGCCCCATAAATAGTGGAATGCATTATCCACGGAGACTTGGCCGAGGCCGTATTTGTCAGCCATTTCAATGGCCGCATCCATCGCATCGTAAGCAGTCGCTTGACCGAGCTTTTTGTTAGCATTCCATACTTGGCTGGCTGCGAACCTTGATTCGATGACTTCAATTTCCGCGCCTGGCTGGCAACCGCCCGCAGCACTCCCGAAGAGATGATCTAAATGCAGGGCCTTGATCGCGTTGTGCGTGCGAATTCCGTGCTCGGATGCGAGGTTCGCAAAACGGGCCGCTTGAGCGGCTTCCGCTTTCGTGTATCCACGGTATTGATACGCATGGCTGACGAGCTCGGTATGTTTTTCGAAAGGGACGATATAGAATGTTTCGGGCATAAAAACAGGATACGTGATTTGAGATGCGGGATGAGGGTTCTGAAAGCGCCGGCTCGACAACTAGAGTAGTGCCTCAGGCGGAGGAACATCATTCACCTGAGCCAGCGCTTTTTCGCCTTTGAGCAGATTGACGAGGTTGTGCGTGGCCATACCAGCCTGACGTTGGACAGACTCGAAAGTGCGTGAACCGACGTGTGGTGTGATTATGCAATTCTTCGCGCCGAGAAGCGGATGATCGGCGGGGGGCGGCTCTTGATCGAGAACATCCGCCCCGTAACCCCCTAATCGACCGCTTTCCAAGGCCGCGGCAATGTCCGCTGTGTGAGTTAGTTCCCCTCGGCCGCAGTTAATGAGAATGGCACCCTCTTTCATATTTTTGATACTGGCTTCACAAATCATGTCACGGGTCTCCTCAGTTAGGTTAGTGTGAAGGGAAACAACGTCCGAAGCCCGCAGAAGTTGCGTCACTCCATCTGCGCGCTCGACGTGGTGCATGCAGGCAAACTCATCCGGCCAGTAGAGATCGTAAGCGATGCATTTCATGCCGAAGGCGTTGGCCCGGATGACCACTTCGCGGCCGATACGACCAAGGCCGATAATTCCGATCGTCTTCCCCATGATTTCGTGACCAGTCATCCGTTTCCAGCCGCCGGAGGCTGTCGTGTTGGCCTGTTCAATCAAATTCTTGGTCAGTGCGAGTAAGAGCATGAAGACGTGCTCGGCAACTGTGGTATGGTTGACGCCGGGGCAAAAGCTGACGGGAATATTTTTCGAAGTCGCGTAAGCCACGTCGATCTTATCCACACCGATGCCGTATTTCGCGATGACCTTGAGTTTGGGCAAGGACTTGTCGATGACCGCTTGGGTGATCTCGTCATCGCCACAAAGAAAGGCGTCAAAGTCGCCAGCGAGTTCCAGCATGCGTTGTTCGGAAAGTGGACCACGCTCGCGGATGATCTCAGCGCCCGTGCTTTCGAGCAGTGCGTGGTGATCGCCAGGACAGTCTTGGTAGGAAGTGGTGGTCAGTAGGATTTTCATTTTACGGTGTGGGATATGGGATGCGGGATCAGGGAAGAATTAGATACCCGGAAAGTTGAAGTAATTCTTGGCGTTGTTGTAGCAGATACCTTTGATCAGTTCATCGAGGAGGCCCTTATCGTCGGGGATCAGGCCGGCTTCCACATCCGTGCCTATGATTGAGCAGACGATACGGCGAAAGTATTCGTGGCGAGGGAAGCTGAGAAAACTACGAGAGTCGGTCAGCATACCGACAAAGCGACTGAAGAGTCCGACACTGGAGAGAGCCTCCATCTGTTGGCGCATGCCGTCCAGCGTATCGACATGCCACCATCCTGAACCGAGCTGCATTTTACCAGGCACAGAGCCGCCCTGGTAGCAGCCCATTAGTGTCGCCAAGGGAAAGAGGTGCTGTGTATTGACGTGGTAAAAGATGCACTTCGGCAATTCATCGGTGATTGCGAGGCTATCCAAGAAGGCCGCTAATTTTCGAATGATCGGCTCGTCAAAGACCCCGTCATATCCCGTATCTGGACCGAGTTTCGTATACATCTTAGTATTGGCATTACGGATGGCTCCAAAGTGCAGTTGCATCGTCCAGCCCTTGGCTGCATTCCATCGGCCGATCTGCTGCATGATATAAGTCATCCACTGCTCCGCTTCAATAGAACTCGGCGACTGGGATGCTCGCAACTTAGTGTAGATCGCTTCCGCTTGAGCATCGCTACATGCGATATATGGGCAATACTCGAGGCCGTGGTCGGTCAGGCGACACCCATTTTGATGAAAGAAATCGTGGCGAGACTTTAGAGCTCTGACGAAGTCCGCCGCGCTCCCGAGGGTCACTTCACAGATTGCAGCGAGTCGATCCGTCCACAAGTTCCAGGCCTCAATATTCGTTGTAATCATCGCCTTGTCAGGCCTGAAAGTCGGGAACATTTTGGTCTTCAACTTACCGGAATTATGAGCGATGTGGTGCTCCAGTGTATCAACAGGATCATCCGTTGTGCCAATCGCTCGGATGTCGAAATTCTGACAGATACTATGAACATTGAAGCTATCCGCTGCAATTTTGGCGTTAGCCGCTTCCCAAATCGCATCGGCCGTATTCGGGTTAAGCACCAGGTCGCAATCAAAGTAGCGCTTCAATTCGAGGTGCGTCCAATGGTGTAAAGGATTACGCACAGTCTGCGGCATCGTGCGTGCCCATGCGTCAAACTTCTCCTTGGGGCTGCTTTCCTTCCCCGTAATTAAAGATTCGGGCTCGCCCGCTGCCCGCATAGCCCGCCACTTGTAGTGATCGCCGCCCAGCCATATTTCCGCCAAGTTGGTAAAGCGCGCATTGCCCGCCACAGCCTCCGGCGGCAGGTGGCAGTGATAGTCGATAATCGGCTGTGAGGCAGCGACCTCGTGAAAAAGACACTGTGCTGTTTTGTTGGGGAGCAAGAAGTTTTCGTGAAGGTAGGACATAGTCGTCATGTGGGATAGATGTTTCGAGATGCCGGCTAGATCGTCATCGAAGCATAGCCACCGTCGACGACGATCTCGGCGCCGTTCATGAAGCTACCTGCGTCACTGGCGAGCAACAGAGTAGCGCCGATCAATTCCTGCGCCTCACCGAACCGCTTAGACGGGGTATGCCCCATAATGGAAGCTACACGCTCGGGAGTGAGCACCTTTTTGTTCTGCTCGGCAGGGAAAAAGCCAGGGACGATGGTGTTGACCCGGATCTTTTGTGCCGCCCATTCGCGAGCCATGTTCTTAGAGAGGTTGTGGACGGCGGCCTTGGTCGCGGAATAGGTAAAGACACGTGAGAGCGGGACCATGCCACTCATGGAACCGATGTTGATCATACTACCGCCCTCGCCTCGTTCCAGCATGTATTGACCGAAAACCTGAGATGCAAAGAGAACCGCCTTCAAGTTAGTGTCCAGAATACGCTGAAACTCCTCCTCCTCGATTTCTAGGATAGGTGTCGGCGAGTTGACGCCCGCACCGTTAATCAGGATGTCGACCTTGCCGGACTTTTCCAGGACCTGAGCGAGGAGTGACTCGATGGAGGCCTTTGAATTGACGTCAACTTTTTCAAAATAGGCCTTGCCGCCAGCCGCCTCAATTTTGGCTAAGCGTGCGGCCGCTTTCTCTTCGCTACGGCCGACGAGGACGGTTTCCGCGCCTGCCGCAGCGAGGCCTTCCGCCATCGCGCCGCAGAGTTCGCCCGTGCCACCGATGACGACAGCCACTTTGTTATCAAGGCCAAAGAGAGACTTCAGGTAAGATTCCGATGAAATAGACATACCATTACTCTAGCATAGAGCGCATCCAGTATAAATGGATTGCTCTCTCATAAATTTGCATTATTTCATTATTACTAATATTTCTATAAGCGCAAGCGCGACGAACTTTGTAGCGATGCGAGGCCAGTCGCATCGACGCGATTGATACCCGAGCACGTCTCCTCCGACCTTGCTTGCGCAAGTTCGCTACACACTACCAGATTAATTTACGCAACCGATGCGTCCACCCAATCCAGAGCATAATTTTGATTCGATCGAAGTCATCGACCGGCCTTGGTTCCCCTACCTATGTACCGAGGTAGAGCACTGGGAATGGCGAACGTCGGGAGATGGGCACTTCAACTTCTGGATGGCGCTATCTGGTGAAGGCTACCTACGCTGCGAAGCACAAACCTTTCGCATTTACCCGGGTTGTTTTTTTATTTTTTCACCGAATCAAAACATCTCGGCGGCACACTATTCAGGGGCACGTATCACACGGTTTTCCGCACACTTTCACCCTCTCAAAAATAAGCAACGAATGGCGATGGTCCCAGGACTGCCCAAGCTCGGAGGAGAAGTAAAATCGCTCCCGCTGGCACAGAGGCAAATCGATGTCATCATGCGGATTGCACTACGCCGCGACGACGACCTGATTCTCGCGAAAAAACTACATGAACTGATCGCCCAATGCACGGGGGAGAGTCTGCCGCTACCGGAGGTGGCTTTGAATGAACGAGTCTCCGAAGCGCTACGGATGTTCCGAGAGGCGCCCGCTTCAGTGGAGTCAATTCGTCAGATCGCCAAGAAGCTCGGCGTCTCTCGCTCTCACTTCGACCGAGAGTTCACCCTCCAGACCGGCCAGGCTCCGAAACAATTCTTGATCAATTGTAAAATGATCGAAGCTCGCCGATATCTTGAAAGCAGCCACCTTCGAGTGGGCGAGATCGCCGAAGCGCTGGGTTACAAAGACATCTACTTCTTCAGTCGCCAATTTAAGCAGCTGGTCGGCAAATCGCCCATGCAGTATCGCAAGGAATTGCAGTAATACACCCGCTATGTAATTCCATCAAGCACAGGTATAGACGTCATAGCGGTTGCTCTTGCCCTCCAACGCATAGCTGGGCAGAACCGAACCAAGTGCCGAGGCCAGGCGCGGGCGCTTGACGACGACACGCTTTCGGGCGCAAGCCAAAGCGGCGGGCAGCAGATCGGCGGCGTCGGGGTCGGTGCCGACGAGGTCGTGAAAAACACGCATCTCTTTCTTCACCTGGGCGCTTTTACTCCTCAGAGGGAACATCGGGTCGAGGTAAATGACGTCGGGGGCGTCTTGTCTATGAAGCGTAGGCATGTAGTCGAGTGCATCAGCCTGGACCAGATGCATGCGCTTAAGTATCGAAGCCAAGCCGAGCTCGTTGGCATCGCTCCAGTTTGCTGCCCGAGAGAGCGCATCGGCGAGCAAGGCACGAACTTCGGGCACGCGTTCGATCAGTGTAACAGCGCAACCTAGGCTAGCGAGAACGAAGGCATCGCGCCCCAAGCCAGCGGTGGCGTCGAGCACAGTCGGCACTTCGCTGGAACGAAGGCCGACCGCCTTGGCGATCATTTGGTTTTTACCGCCCCCCTTATCCCGTCGATAACGGACACTCGCACCATGGAAATCGGCGCGGATACTCAGAAAATCCTCTTCCTTATGTTGTACGAGGGAGAGCCCCTCACTGTCCAAGAGAAAAACGTATGGAGATTCGAAGGCCTCTGAGCGAATAAAGGCGTGGACTTGACGCGGTTTAATCAGTTCATAAAGCGATGCGTCAATGTGCCTGAGGCCATGAAACGATGCGAGCGCTCGGCCCTCGCCTACTCTAGATGCCACTAGTGTGATAAGAGCTGCAACCTTCATTATTTGACTGGAACGAGGCGTGCGATACGGCCGGGTCCATTGAGTACAAGGTAGAGCAGGCCATCGGGTCCCGATGCGACATCGCGGACGCGGCCTTCGTCTTTTAGAATGATTTCGGCTTGGACTACTTTGTTATCTTCGATGACGAGGCGCTGCAATTCCTGCGAGGCGAGGCCTCCAGCGAAAAGGCTGAATTTCCACTCCGGAAAGGCGTCACCCTCGTAAAAATCAATGCCGCAGACTGAGATCGAAGGCGTCCAGCAGTGTAGCGGCTGCTCCATTCCCGGAGAAGCCGTTTTTTCGGTGATCGGCTTGCCGTTGTAGTTCATGCCGTAGGTTATGACTGGCCAGCCATAGTTGATACCAGGCTTGATGAGGTTAATCTCGTCGCCACCACGTGGACCGTGCTCGGACTCAAAAATCGCTCCAGTGAGCGGATGCGCATCCAAGCCCTGAGGGTTACGATTACCGTAAGTCCAAATAGACGGATACGCCCCGGGTACGTGAGTAAAGGGATTATCCTCCGGGATACGCCCATCGTCATAGATACGATGGATCTTACCGTTCGGGCGAGTCAAATCCTGGGCTTGATCCTGAGCCCCACGGTCGCCGATACCGAAATAGAGATAGCCGTCCTGGAAAACAAAGCGAGTGCCAAAGTGCACGCCAGCGTTGCGATGCAATTCGGCGGCTACTTCAAAGATAACCTCCTCGTCCAGCCAGCGATTTTCTAAAATTCGCCCACGAACGATTTTAGTCATCGAATCCGGCCGATCGGAATCGTGGTCAGCGCCATCCGAGTATGCGAGGTAGACCCAGCCATTTTCTACATGGTTAGGGTGCAGCGCGACTTCGAGTAGGCCACCTTGCCCATGAGCGATGACTGCCGGTGTGCCGACGATCGGATCACTCAGAACACCCTTATTCCAAAGTCGAAGTGTGCCCTTTCGCTCGGTAATCAAGGCTTTGTCCTTTTCAAAAAAAGCAATCGACCAAGGCAGATTTAAGCCGTCGACGACGGTCTCCAGGCGGAAACTGTATCCCCCAGCAGTGTAGACCTCTCCATCCTTACGGACAAGTGGCTCACTACCGTCCCGGTTCGCTTGCAGCCGCATCTCGCTAATGTAAATCTCTAGCGATCGGATTTCAGCGACGGACAAGGCCTCCTCAAAAGCCGGCATCCCCATGGAGAGATTGCCCTGCTGCACATACTCGATAAAGCTAATATCTTTACCGACCTGCTTCCATGCCGCTGGCTCTAAAAGCGAGCGACCCAAGCCACCATCCAGAGTCTCAGTATGGCAACTCATGCAATGCTGTTGGTAGAGTGCCTGGACCGCGCCCTTTCCGATTTGGTTTTGGGCTAATGCGCTCGTGCTCAGACAGAAAATAGATAGTAGGATGCGATACACTCAGACGTAGTTTGTGGGCAGTTTTAGAATTTGCAAAAAGATTGCGACCTTAATGAACGCGCCCCTAGATTACACAAATGGACCTACTGAATATATGGGGAGATCTACTTCTACCGACTGGGCGCTTCGTCAGACAGGATGCTTAGCAGCGATCTAGCATCTTCGGCATCTTAAACTTCTTCTCTTATTATTTATGGCTATCTTCGTCCACTCAGAACACGGTTACATCCACACGCTTTCGCTTGTTGCTTTGTAACGCAACCTGTCTTGCGAACTTGTT
>JACKQG010006612.1_pt1 | contig 12111 bp, 10 predicted proteins | sample 8237621 | NCBI WGS metagenome assembly JACKQG01 (sample SAMN15677084, study PRJNA649215) | marine metagenome | biome: marine; feature: Black Sea; material: saline water; isolation source: suspended particulate matter (SPM) from the Black Sea western gyre | collected 2013-06-09/2013-06-10 | depth...
ATAAATTCTACGAATTCTTACGTACGAATTTATAAGCAAATTATGCAAAACAAACCCAATTTCAGAAATGACAAAATGAATATAAATTCTTTTATAACAAGTAAATACAAGATTTTTTCCGCTGGCTCAGGCCAAAAAACAAAGCCAATTCAAACCCAATTTAACCCAAAACAAACCCAATTTAACCCAAAACAAACCCAAACAAACCCAATCAAAGCCAATAATCAATCATCATTAATCATTAATCATTTAAAAGGTCCAGAGTTGTCAACCGGAAAAAAGCTGGATATTTGGGACGATTTGGTCGATAAGCTTATCTCAGATTTAGGAAAAAATCTTTCTGATTTTATTTGACGTATGTCCTTAGTCGGTATATATTTCTGTTTTTCGAGGTTTTCAGTATTAATACACTTGTTTTTGGAGGTAAATCAATGGAGCAGAAAATCCAACTGAAAGAAAGTGATATTCCGCGGCAATGGTATAATCTGGCGGCGGATTTGCCGACCCCGATGCTGCCCCCTCTCGGCCCTGACGGCAATCCTGTTTCGCCGGATATGCTTGCCCCGGTATTTCCGATGAATCTGATTGAGCAGGAGGTCAGCGCAGAGCGGTGGATAGACATCCCGGAGGAGATTCTCAATATTCTTTACCGATGGCGCCCCGCACCTTTGAAAAGGGCAGTATATCTCGAGAAGTTTTTAGATACACCGGCGCGTATTTATTACAAAGACGAGAGCTACAGCCCGCCTGGCAGTCATAAGCCTAACACTGCTGTTGCGCAGGCTTGGTACAACAAGGAATTCGGCATCAAGAAATTAACGACCGAAACCGGTGCCGGCCAATGGGGAAGCGCCCTTGCTTTTGCCTGTCAGATAATCGGGCTCGAATGCAAGGTCTATATGGTACGAATAAGTTTCGACCAGAAGCCCTTCCGGAAGATTATGATGCAGGTCTGGGGCGCCAATTGCATTGCCAGCCCGAGTAATGAAACCAATGCAGGCAGGAAGATTCTTGCTGAGATGCCCGATACGCCGGGCAGCCTTGGAATAGCTATCAGCGAGGCAATTGAAGAGGCCGTAACCGACCCGTCCGGCAAGACCCGTTATTCTCTGGGCAGCGTGCTGAACCATGTCCTGCTCCATCAGACAATAATCGGCCTTGAGGCGAAGAAGCAGTTGCAGATGGCCGGGGAGAAAAAACCGGATATAGTTATAGGCTGTGCGGGCGGCGGCAGTAATTTCGCGGGCCTGTCTTTCCCGTTTGTTTCTGATAAGATAAACGGCGCCGACATTAAAATAATTCCGGTTGAGCCGACTGCCTGTCCTACTATGACGCGTGCGCCTTTTGCTTACGATTTTGGAGACACGGCCTGTACCACGCCCCTTTTGGCTATGTACACACTCGGGCACGCTTTTATACCGCCTCCGATTCACGCCGGAGGACTGCGGTATCATGGGATGGCACCGCTGGTTTGCCAGGCAATCGTAGAAGGTCTTTTGGAGCCGAGGGCGTATCATCAGATGGATTCATATAGTGCCGCTATGACGTGGGTTAAAACGGAGGGAGCTATCCCTGCGCCGGAAACCAGTCAGGCGCTTGCTGCCGTTATTGATGAAGCTAAGAAAGCAAAGGAAGAAGGCAAAGAGAAGGTCATTCTATTTAACTACAGCGGACATGGCCTGATGGATCTTTTGGGTTACGACGCTTTCCTGTCCGGGAAACTTGTCGATTACGAACTGCCGGAAGAAGAATTACAGAAGTACACCAAAGTTCTTGAAAATCTGCCGAAGGCTGAAATGAGGAAAAGCGGAAAATGGTAGTTCCGTTATGGGGTTTATGAATATAAGGTTGTATAAGGATTTTAATAAGTAATACTGAGTTTTTTCAAGGAGATTGTTATGAAGCAGAAAGTATTATTTGCAGCCATTGTTTTATTGGCGACGACTGCTCTGGTGCAGGCACAGGAAGATCTGCATGGATCGATCGATGTAACTTATCAGAGTAAGTATCTCTGGCGCGGCATCGATGTTTACGGGGACAAGAGCGCAATTCAACCGACGGTTATGCTGGACTTGTACGGCACCGGTTTTGGTGTCAGCCTGGAAGGCCACAGGGCCAACGCAAGCGGATTCGAAACCACCGAACGATGGGACACCACGTTGTTCTACAAAAATGCCCTTTTCATGGACGAATCTTATGCCATGCAGTATTTGGTTGGATGGAGGTATTTTTACTTCCCGGATGCGCCTCTGGATTTGCCCCCGGCGCTCTCTTCGGCATCAGGGGATGTCGATTTGCAGGAGATACACGCAGTTATGTCCTTCCCGAAGATTTTACCGGTGGAAGGTTTAGTCCCGACCTATGTTCTTGTCAAGCTCTGGCCTGCCGAAAGCGGTTCATTCGTTGGCAGCCAGAACATTGCAGGTCTCACCAATGGAACTGCTTCGGGCTTTGCCCATATCTTTATGCTCGACTATGGCTTACCGATAGAGGATTTGATACCGGATATGCCCGAGCAGGTCTTGAAGCTTCACTCGGAAGTCGTTTTCAACGATGGCGTTGACCCGAGGGGTATAGGTGTGGACCATGACTGGACAAATGCAGTCTTTGGTGTCTCAACAGATTTTAAGCTGGACGACAATGTCACTCTTACTCCGGGAGTTTATCACCAGGTAACAATGGATAAGACTATCAATCCTGATAAAGACGAAACCTGGTTTACGCTGGGTGTAAATTATAGTTTTTAAGATAGTCGGAGTTTTACATGGATGAAAAAAGGCCGGTTTTTTATAAGCCGGCCTTTTATATTCTTGCCTTGATGCCCCGAAGTTAAAAAAGCCAACGGTCGGATTCGAACCGACAACCCCTGGTTTACAAAACCAGAGCTCTACCATTGAGCTACGTTGGCATAAGCGATTACCGTAAAAATTATATATCGGCCGTAATTAGTTGTTGTATAAACATTTCTTTACTGCAATCGTTTTCGAATTATAGCCGAAAATTCACGCCTCATCAAGACCAAAAAACTCGCTAATCAAACAAATAAAGGTATATTCGCAGAACTTGACTTTACAACAGAATTTATTCAGAGGCTGTCTTATAAAATATCGAAAACAATCGTATAAATAAGAAAAATATTGTCATCTTGCATTGTAACAATTATCGTAACGGCATCGTAATGAAACATGTTGGTTTTTAAGGGCTAAAAAATTTCATGCTCACCGGAATTGATTACTTCGTGGTTATCTCATATCTGATAGGGATGCTTCTGCTGGGTTTGTATTTCAGGAAATTTGTCCATTCATCTACGGATTTTTTTCTCGGCGGCAGGATGCTTCCGTTCTGGGCCATCGGCATGTCGATTGTGGTCTCGGACATCGGGGCAATCGATTTTGTGGGCATTGCAGGCCAGTCGTATCGATATGGGATTTCGGTCGGTAATTTCGACTGGATCGGCTCGGTGCCTGCGATGCTTCTGGCGGCGTTTATCTTTATTCCCTGTTTCTGGAAGAGCAGGCTTTATACAATCCCCGAATATCTCGGCAGGCGTTACAACGATGGTGTTCGGACGATTGCATCGCTGACATGGATTGTGTTCTTTGCGTTCGATCTGGGTATTATTTTCTGGGCAAGTGCGGTGTTGCTCAAATCGCTAATGGGCTGGCCACATTGGGTTTCCATAATTGCCACGGCAACGGTGGTCGGTCTTTATACATTCTGCGGCGGTCTGACGGCGGTGATTATGACAGACGTTGTGCAGATGATTATTATGTTCGTAGGCGGCGGGGCGGTTGTGTTTTTAGGATTCTTTAAGGTGGGTGGATGGAGCGGCCTGGTCGAGAAAATATCGGCTATGGGGCCGGCGTATCAGGACCATTTTAATTTGATACTGCCTGTCGATACCAAGACGCCGTTTCCCTGGACAGGCATTCTGTTCGGGCTTACATTCGTGATGGCCAATGCCTATATGATCGGTAATCAGGCGATTGTTCAGCGTTGTTTTTCTGCAAAGAACGAATGGCACGCCAAAGCCAGTATGATTTTCGCCGCGTTTTTGAAGATGCTTATCCCAATCTTGGTTCTTTTTCCGGGATTGATTGCGATAGTTCTTCATCCGCAACTGGAAGACGGCGACCAGGCATTGCCTACATTGATTAGTACCCTGCTTCCGCCGGGACTGGGCGGGCTGATGTTTGCGGCCTTTCTGGCGGGATTAATGTCCAGTATAGATTCCGTGCTGAATTCAACGGCGACACTGTGGACAAAGGACATTTATGAAAAATTCATCCGCAAAGGCGCATCTGATAAGCATTATCTGATGGTCGGACGAGTTGCGACTATCGTGCTTTTAACTATCGGGGTGATTACATCTCCGGTAAGCGACCTGTTTCCGGGGATATATGTTGCTGTACAAACGTTTTTGTCGTTTTTCCAGGGGCCGATTTTTTCGATTCTTCTGTTAGGAATTTTCTGGCGCCGGACAACCCAGTGGGGCGGCTTGGCCGGTTTGGTTGGCGGTATGATGTCATCGGGGCTGATGTATTGGTTTAAAGAGTCGCTGTTTACAATTGAAGACCCGTTCTTATATGTGTCCTGGTGGTCGTTCGTTGCCGGCTTTAGTATCACAATAGTTGTCAGTCTTTTCACCCGGAGCCATCCGGTAAGCCGGTTATATGGTCTGGTTTACAGATTGAAGCAGCCACAGGCGGAAGGGACAGCGTAAGATGAAAACAATTTTGAATTTTGAGTGGTTGAAGTGGATCAGTGACGATGCCGCTAAAAATATTTTCCTCGTGTTATTCGTCCTGATAGGCATTTTGGTCTGGCTGCTTCCCAAAGATTATATCTACGAGGGCTTGGAAAATCCAAGGTGGTGGCATAATCTCAAGCTCTGGGCGACGGGAGTGCTGGCGATGATCTTCGTGACATACTTAATTTTTTGACAGGTTCTTTCGATGGATGAGCAAAACGAATTGGCCGACAAAGGCCGGACTGAAAACAGGATGGGACAGATTAACAGGGCCCTGGGACTTTTTATTTGTTTCTTTAGTGCTGTTGTGCTGGTGTCGATATTCCTGACCGAAACGTTTGTCGGCAAAATGACGAACCTGGTGGCCGGTCTGATTTTTGCTGTCATCGGGATAATCATGGTCGTGAAGTCAAAAGCCAAATCCTGAGATTCGTAACGGCTTACGATTTTACAGTTTATAACTTTACAACTTTCCCGATTCGGGCCGATTCATAAGCTGCATCCACAATCCGTAGAACTTCCTGACCTTGAGTCATACCTGAAAGAGGTTCGGTGCGATTTCGAACGCATTCTATAAAATGCTTCATCTGGCGGCTGTAAATTACCTGGTCGCAATGTTCCTTGCGTTCGGGCATATCAGGGACAATCTTTTCGACGTTATCGCCTTTTTTCTTTTCCCAGCAGGTCGGGAACAGGCTCGCGTATCCGAGCGTACCGAAAAGCTGAGTGCCGGCTTCGGGGCCGTCGGCGTGCGGATGCCACCAGCCGCTTTCAATTATAGAAACCGCCTCTGTGTCCCAGGTAATCATCACAATACCCGTGTCGTCCACATCATAATCACCGAACGATGTGCTGATTTTTGCATATACTTCTTTGGGCTGAGGGTCGCCTAATATGTATCGCACGGTATCGATGGCGTGAACTCCCATATCCGCAAGAGCGCCGCCGCCGGCAAGGTCCTTATCGATAAACCAGCCGGAAGGCCCCCAGTTAACATGAATGCCATATCCTTTTGTCTTGATGATTTCGCCCAGCTTTCCCGATTGTACGAGGTCACGAACATAATTTACCTCGGTATCGAACCGCCACATGTGACCGACCATAAGAATGCGGTTGTTTTTGCGTGCGAATTCAATCATTTCCTTGCCCTGCAACGCTGAAACGGCCATCGGCTTTTCAACAAAGACATCCATGCCGTTTTTCATAAATTCCAGGGCGTATGGAGCATGGTACTTATTCGGTGTAGCTATCACGGCGGCTTGAATATCATCCCGGCCGAGCAGACCGTTGATTTGGTCGGTAACTTCCCCAATACCGTATTTGCCTGCGAATTCGTCGGCCGCCGGGCCGTCCAGACTGCACAATGCCTGCACTTTAACATCAGCCAGTTCCGCAAGACCGCGGGCATGGTAATGGGCGATATATCCCGATCCGATTAACGCGACTCCTATTGTATCCAAGCGTTTTCCTTTTTTACTTACTTAAGCTCATCACAGTTTTCATATATCTTCTCGATGGCCTCTACAATGATATCCATATCTTTTTTGGAACTCATCAGGACATTGAAATGGAAACATGCGGATTCTTCTTCGTACACTCTTTGGCAAACCGGCAGATCGAACCGAGCGGGATTAATCTGCTCCCAATACTCTTCTGTGATGTGATGCCGCCAGGGCTTTGTTAATGGAGCGTACAGGGAACATTGATTCAGCGGCTTATAACATGCCTCAACAGCAAAGCCCAGCTCCTTTGTAAGGGCCTGGCGAAACAGCTCTATCGGCAAATCCTTAAACTCGTCCTTTTGGTATCTGAAGGTGAAGTTATAATATGCCTCGGCCGTCTCCCGTTCATCGCGCCGCATTGGTTTTATGCCCGGCAGCTCTGCAAGCATCGAATTGAGATATATTGCGTTTTCATCCCGAAGCTTGTTTTGTTCAGGGAGCCTTTTTAACGCTTCGATTAACATCACCGCCTGGAACTCTGTTATACGGTAGTTACCTGACTGTATGAAATTTCCTTCGTCGCCGTAAAAGCCGTCGGTTCTCTGGTCGTCCTGTTTCCCTTCGGGTCTTCGCCCGCAATTACGAAGTGCGTCGAGCTTTTCGTAAATTTCCGGGTCGCTGGTAGTAAGCGCACCGCCTTCACCGGCCGTCATTAGCTTGGAAAGTTGGAAACTGAAACTGCCGGCGTCGCCAATGCTGCCCGCCTTTTTGTCTTTCCATTGTCCGCCCTGCTTATGAGCGCAGTCTTCAATCACTCGAAGACCATGTTTCTTTGCGATTTCCATAATCGCGTCCATATCGGCGAAGCTGCCGTAAAGATGCACGGGGATAATGGCCTTCGTTCTCGGTGTGATGGCTTCTTCGATGCGCGTCTGGTCGATACACCAGGTATCTTCTGTGACATCAACAAGAATCGGCATGGCATTGATATCAAGTATAACGGCAGCCGTTGCCTGCCAGGTCAGCCCGGGAACGATTACTTCATCACCCCATCCGATACCGCATGCCTCTAATGCTAATTGTAATGTAACGGTTCCATTGGCGGCGCTGATAGCGTATTTAGAGCCGATAAACTCGGCGAAGGCCTTATTAAATTGCTGTTCTTTTGGGCCGTTGTATGACCAGTGCCCGCTTTCGAGAACTTCGATTAGCTGTTTTTTCTCTTCATCGCCCCAGACGGGCCACTTCGGCCAGGGATTCGATTCGATATCCCTTAACGGCTTTGCTCCGTTTATTGCCAGCTTACTCATAAACAATACCTTTCAAAACTCATCTCATCATTGAAACCTGTGAGGTATTCTATATAATGTCCTGACTAAAATGAAATGTTTTTTGGAATTGGATATGAGGACAGGCCCGGCCGATTTGTTTCGAACCTTTTTAACATCCTGGAAAATACAGTCCGGCGATCAGTTGTCGGCCTGCGGAGATAACATCTCCACGGCTGGTTTTGAAAGCGATACCTGGTACGAAGCCTGGGTGCCCTCAACCGTTCTCGCGAGTCTCGTTGACCAGGGGCAATACAAAGACCTTTATTTCGGAAAGAATCTGAACGACGTTCCCAGGGAACGTTTTGAACAGCCATGGTGGTACCGTAATGAATTTGTTGTCAAGGGCGATGATGCCCGGGCTGTGACACTCCTGGAGTTCGACGGCATAAACTATGCTGCGAATATCTGGCTGAACGGCCGGCAGGTTGCCGATACAAAACAGGTTTATGGGGCGTTTCGGCAGTTTTGGTTTAATGTTTCAGAGTTTGTTAAAAAAGGCGACAACGTTCTTGCAGTAGAAGTGGTTCCTCCCGGACCGGGTGATTTCTCAACTGGATTTGTTGATTGGAATCCGCCCGCTCCCGACCGCAATATGGGTATATTCCGTCCCGTCAAACTGCACCATTGTAAAAATATTTCCGTCGATAACCCATTCATACGGACGGATTTGGATACGGATAAGCTTGACAGTGCAGACCTTACTGTCAGTGCGGAATTGACCAACCATTCCAGCCAGTCTGTTACAGGAGTGCTGGTTGGCTCAATAGAGGCAATAAATTTTGAAACAAGTGTTACTCTGAGCGCCGGTGAACAAAAAACGATTACGTTTACCCCCGAGCACTATAAAGAACTGGTAATCAACCAGCCGCGTTTATGGTGGCCCAGCGAAATTGGCGAGCCGAACCTGTATAATCTTCGGCTTGAATTTGTCCTGGATGGTGAGATTTGTGATGAGTGTCAAACTGCTTTTGGAATCCGCCGGGTTGAAGATTACTTTAACGAACAGGGACATCGAGGCTATAAGGTCAACGGCAGGAAAGTTCTCATAAAGGCGGCCGGCTGGAGCGATGACATGCTCTTGTCCGACACGCCTGAAAAGCTCGAAGCCCAAATACGATATGTCAAACATATGAACCTAAACTGTATTCGCCTCGAAGGAATATGGGGCAAGGACCATACGCTGTATGACTTGTGCGACCGATACGGAATTCTTATGATGGTCGGCTGGAGCTGTCATTGGGAGCATGAACAATATCTTGGAAAACCGGTGGATGAGAGATTCGGCGGCATCGCAAGCCCGGAAGATATTGATTTGATGGCAAAAAGCTGGAATGACCAGGTTATATGGCTTAGGAATCACCCGAGTATTCTCGTATGGGCGATAGGCAGTGACAAGATTCCTCACCCGCTCCTGGAGTGCAGGTATATCGCAACTTTTGAAAAGTACGACCCGGGCAGGCCATACCTGGCCTCGACCGGCGGCGTCGGCAGCGAGCAGGCTATCATAGGAAGCGATGTCATAGTAAGTGACATAAGCGGTCCGACCGGTGTTAAAATGCTCGGCCCTTATGCATATACTCCGCCTTTGTACTGGTATGAAGATAAAAATCGGGGGGGAGCATACGGCTTCAATACCGAAACCGGCCCCGGAGCGCAGGTGCCTGTACTGGAAAGCCTGAAGAAAATGATTCCCGCCGGTCATCTCTGGCCAATTGATGAGTACTGGGATTTCCACTGCGGATTAAATGAGTTTTCAAATCTGGACCGATTCTGCGAGGCCCTTGAAAAACGCTATGGCCCGGCTGATAACATCGAGCAGTTTGCTTATAAAGCCCAGATAATGAATTATGAACTGGTTCGTCCCATGTTCGAGGCGTTTCGGGTTAATGAAGGAATTGCAACCGGCGTCGTACAATGGATGCTCAACGCCGCCTGGCCGAAGATGTACTGGCAGCTTTATGACTGGTACATGAATCCGAACGGTGCCTTTTACGGAACGAAAAAGGCGTGTGAACCTCTGCAATTAATATATAACTATTCAAGTCGAAGTGTATTTCTGGTAAATTCCGCTCGGAGCAGCAGTGAGAATCTTACCGCGGAAATAAGAATCTTCGACCTGCATTCGAATAAGATATTTCACAAAAAGCAAACATTATGCACCGGGCCGCAATCATCGAAAGAAATTTTTACATTACCTGATTTTCCCGGCATCACCGCGACATATTTTTTAGATATGCGAATTATCGAAAAAGACGGTACACAAATAGCTTCGAATTTCTACTGGCTCAGCACGAAATCGGATGTGCTTGATTACCAGGCAAAAGTCGATCCCTGGGAATATTATACGCCGAGTAAACAATACGCTGATTTTACATTATTGAATTCGCTTTCCCCGACAACTTTAACAATGCGCCGGGAAATACAAACGGATAACAACAGACTCACTATCGAGCTGGAGAATGTCGGCGAGAATATCGCCTTTGCCGTCAAACTTGATATCATTGATGATAAGACCGGCGAGGCTGTTGTTCCGGTATTCTGGCAGGACAATTACATTGCTCTGCTGCCGGATGAGCGAAGGACTATACATGCTGAATTCAATAAAAATGCTTCAAATATAAAACTCGACGTTCAGGGCTGGAATGCTGAAGTAAAGTAAATGGAAATTGTGACGGCATCGTTACCTTCGGACGGTGGTCTTGCTATAGATTAAGAATGCTGTGAAGCGCAGTTTGTTCAAAGGAGCTATTATGATTCACTATCGTATTCGGATTAGTATTATTCTGCTGCTGGGCTTGGTCTCGGCCTCCCCGGCGCAGCGTCAGATGGAAAACCTCACTCGTGGAATTGTCGCTGTCAAGCAGGCCGACGGCGGCGTTTATGTCGGCTGGCGATTGTTCGGGACCGACCCGGAGATAGTCACTTTCAATCTCTACCGCATCAGCGGAAGCGGCGAGCCGGTTAAAGTCAATGAAAGACCAATTGCTGGTGCCACGAACTATATTGATAGAGGGGCCGACACTAATCAGCCGCTCCGGTACTTTGTGCGGCCTGTGTTGAATGGAAAGGAGCTGGCGCCATCCAAGCCCGTGTCCCCCTGGGAAAATAATTATCTCGAAATACCGATAAAGCCCATCTCCGAATACCGGCCCGGCGATGCCTCGATTGCCGACCTGGACGGCGACGGCGAGTACGAAATTGTACTCCATCAAACATCGCGCCCCCGGGATAACTCATTTCCCGGCATCACCGGGACGCCAATCTTCGATGCTTATAAAATGGACGGCACGCTTATGTGGCGCATCAACTTAGGGATAAATATCCGTGATGGAGAGCACTATACCCAATTCATGGTATATGACCTGGACGGTGACGGCAGGGCTGAGATGGCTTGCAAGACCGCCGACGGCACAACGGATGGGACGGGGAAGGTCATCGGTGATAAGGACAAGGACTGGCGCACCATCAAAGAGGGCGACCGGACTCACGGCCGTATTCTCAACGGCCCGGAGTATTTCACAATATTCGACGGCCAAACCGGAAGGGCATTGAAAACCGTTGATTATATACCCAGCCGCTATCCGATTGACGGCTGGGGAGGTATCGGAGGAAACGGCGGCAACGATAGCTACGGAAATCGCTGCGATCGTTTTCTTGCGTGTGTTGCATATCTGGACGGCCAGCGACCGAGCGTGGTAATGTGCCGCGGCGTCTATGGCCGTATTGTCATGGCAGCATGGGACTGGCGCAATGGGCAATTGACCAGCCGCTGGGTCTTCGACTCGGGCAGCAGCTATCCGCCGTTTGAGGACGCTTCGCCTTACTCGGGGATGGGTGGTCACTCGCTGTCAGTGGCCGATGTGGACAATGACGGAAAGGATGAGATTGTATATCACTCTATGGTTGTCGATGATAATGGTAAGGGGCTTTATTCAACGGGCCTGCGACACGGTGACTCGATGCACATCAGCGATATGTATCCCGACCGTCCCGGCATGGAAGTTTTCACGATTCACGAAAACGAGAACGACACCGTTCGGTTCAAAACACCCGGTGCATCGATGCACGATGCGCGAACAGGCGAACTGCTTTGGACACAAAGCCCCGGCATCGACGTCGGCCGGGGCATGGCGGCTGACATTGACCCCCGGCATCGCGGCTATGAGGCATGGGGAGGCCCAGGAGGCCTCCGTGACTCACACGGTAACGAAATAGGTCCGAATCCTCGCTCGAACAGCTTTGTTATCTGGTGGGACGGTGACCCGCTGCGTGAGTTGCTCTCGCGTTCGGCTGTCAACAAATGGAATTGGAAAACAGGCACCGAAGAAACGCTCTTCGAGACCGCAGCTCGCGGCGGTACACGCGGCCCCAATATAATGGGCGATTTCATCGGTGACTGGCGGGAGGAACCGCCTGTGACCACCCCCGGCGGTAAAGCACTCCGGCTTTACACAACGACGATACCGACCGCACACCCCACCCATACATTAATTCACGACCCCCAATAACGGCTGGCCACAGCCTGGCGAAATTTGGGCTATAAAAAAACCCCCCACCCCGGCCTTTTCTCTCGTGACGGGGAGTGCGC
>JACKQG010006613.1_pt1 | contig 12110 bp, 10 predicted proteins | sample 8237621 | NCBI WGS metagenome assembly JACKQG01 (sample SAMN15677084, study PRJNA649215) | marine metagenome | biome: marine; feature: Black Sea; material: saline water; isolation source: suspended particulate matter (SPM) from the Black Sea western gyre | collected 2013-06-09/2013-06-10 | depth...
AGTTCTGTCATTCCTGCCCCGCATCGAGTGCGGGATAAACTGCAGCAGGAATCCACAACCGGCATATTTTACTGGATTCCCGTTTTCACAGGAATGACTGTTTGAACGGATTGTATCAAAAGGGCAATCTTCTCCCGAAGGTTTTTGGTATGATCAAGATGAAAAAGAATGACATGTCCTATAATTTCAAGCTTTAAGGGAGCCAACAATATGGCAACAACCGACGTTACATCTCCACCTAATTTTATCAGAAATATTATCGAGGCAGACCTTGCAGTGAATAAAAACGATGGTCGGGTGGCGACCAGATTTCCACCGGAGCCGAACGGCTACCTGCACATCGGGCATGCCAAGTCGATTTGCCTGAATTTCGGTCTGGCCGCCGATTACGGCGGAACCTGCAACCTGCGATTCGATGATACCAACCCCACAAAAGAAGAAATCGAATACATCGAGTCCATTAAATATGACGTCCAATGGCTTGGTTTTGACTGGGAGGATCGGCTGTACTGTGCATCGGATTACTTTGATCAGATGTACGATTATGCCGTCGAATTAATTAGATCCGGAAAGGCCTATGTTGACAGTCTGAGTGCTGACGAAATCAGGGAATATCGCGGTACGCTGACCGAACCGGGAAAAGAAAGCCCCTTTCGCGACCGCACGGTCGAAGAAAATTTGAACCTGTTCGAACGCATGCGAGCTGGAGAATTCCCGGACGGCTCCCACGTCCTCCGCGCCAAAATCGATATGACTTCTCCGAATTTACTGATGCGAGATCCCACGCTCTATCGCATCCGGAAAGTACGGCACCACAGAACCGGCGACAGGTGGTGCATCTATCCGATGTACGACTTTGCCCACTGCCTTTCAGATTCTATCGAGGGAGTTACCCATTCGGTCTGTACTCTTGAATTCGAAAACAACCGGCCGCTCTATGATTGGGTGCTGGACCAGTTAAATGTCCCGTGCCATCCCCAGCAAATCGAATTTGCCCGTCTCAATCTCAATTACACCGTTCTCAGCAAAAGAAAACTGATCCAGCTAGTGACTGAAGGGTTGGTCGACGGGTGGAGCGATCCTCGGATGCCCACGATTTCGGGATTGCGGCGACGGGGCTATACACCGGAATCGATTCGAGCGTTTTGTGAACGAATCGGCGTGGCCAAACGGGACAGTATAGTCAATATTGCTTTGCTCGAACACTGCCTCCGGGAAGACTTGAACAAGCGGGCACCGCGGGTCATGACTGTCCTTCGGCCGCTTCGAGTCGTCATCGAAAATTACCCTGAAGGCCAGGTCGAAGAACTGGAAGCAATTAATAATCCGGAAGATTCAGCTATGGGAACACGAAAGGTTCCTTTTTCACGGGTATTATTTATAGAGCAGGACGATTTTCGCGAGGATCCCCCCAAAAAATATTTTCGCCTGGCACCTGGCCGGGAGGTTCGATTACGATATGCCTATTTTATCAAATGCGTTGGGGTAATAAAAAATGAAACTACCGGGGAAGTGATCGCGCTTCGTTGCACATATGATCCGGAGACAAGAGGAGGGGGTGCTCCGGATGGCCGCAAGGTTAAGGCAACATTGCACTGGGTTTCAGCGGAACAGGCTGTACCGGCTGAAGTGCGGCTATTCGATCATTTGTTTTTGAGAGAAAACCCAAACGAAGTGGAAGAAGGAGAGGATTTTAACACCCGCATCAACCCGAATTCGCTGGAAACACTGACGTCCTGCCGGGTTGAGCCGAGTCTTGCAGGCGCAAAACCGGGAAGCCATTACCAGTTCGAGCGGCTGGGTTATTTCTGTGTGGATTCCGTCGATTCGTCAGACAGCAGGCTGGTTTTTAACCGGACGGCAACCCTGCGGGACCAATGGACAAAAATCGAAAAAACCTTGAAGAAATAATGCAGGTTGGGAATGACGCAAACAATTGTTTCCTTGACAAACACGCGTCTTTATTTCATAACAGCCTTAAAAGAAAGGAATTTTTTCTTCTATGATCGTTCCCGGAGGGAGGTGATGATATGAAAAACATTTTGGTCGTCGACAACCATCCGATGATGTTGAAATTTATGACCGATTTGCTCGTTAAGAAGGGACATCAGGTGAAAACAGCAGAGGATGGCCTTGGTGCCCTGGATGTTCTGAAAACCTATACGCCGGATGTTGTATTTACCGATCTGATTATGCCGAATATTGACGGGGAAAAATTGTGCCGCATTATTCGCGGCATGCCGGAGCTAAAAGACGCATATCTCATTATCGTTTCATCCATTGCTGCCGACGAAGAGCTGGATTATACGAAGTTGGGTGCAAACGCCCTGATTGCAAAAGGTCCGTTTGACAAAATGGCCCAACATATTACAGACGTCCTGGACCAATTGGATTTGGAAATTACCCGTGATATGCCGGGTAAATTGATTGGAAAAGAAGATGCCTTCGAGCGGGAAATTGCAAAGGAGCTGCTGACTTCAAAAAGACATATTGAAGTGATATTAAAAAATATATCCGAAGGTGTCCTGGACCTCACCATTGAAGGCCAAATCGTTTATGCCAATGCATTTGCCGTTTTCCTTATAGGCATCCCGGAAGAAGAACTCTTGGGATCGAATTTCATAGATTTATTCTCCGAAGGAGATCGTGAAGTCATAAAAAATCTTTTAGAGCAAAGCGGAATTCTACCGCGGACGATCTCAAAGGACTCGCCAATGATCCTGAACGGCAAACATGTGTCCATAAGCATCTTCCCGGTAACTGAAAAAGATCAAAAGTCCTTTGTCGTCATTCTGACTAACGTGAGTGAGCTTGTGCGGTTGAAAGCCAAGCTCAAAGAGGCTCAGAACAAATGACATTCAAAGTAGGCAAATAAGCAAACTTAACATCTTTAAATACGTTACCTTAGTTGCGAATCGAAGCACTAAGCTTCAGAAGACAATCCCGACATATCCGACTATGCTGTCGCTGGGGCTTTTATCATAACTGGTCGCATAAGTGATGAGTTCCGCGGATTCGGCACCTGAGTCTTTCGCACCGGCAATGGCTGCGGATGCTGCGCCGGCACAGCAAGCATTTTGACTTTCCAAACCCTCTCGGAGCACGCTTTCGGGATTCATAGTCAGCATGGTATCAATTATCTTGGCGTCATTTTCATTGCGAACCCAGTCCACTGCTCCCAAACCCGTCCCTTTTGGTGCGAAGCCATAATTAAACCCGTAATGGGTCAGGTCTGTAGAACCGAGAAGTTTTAGATTCATGCCCAGCCGGGAAGAAATCTCTGCTACGGCCCTTCCAATTTCAATTGCTTTTTTTGTAGGCGGCACACCTATGGGAACAATTTTCGCATCCTTGTAAAAATATTTGATAAACGGCAACTGCAACTCTATTGTATTTTCCTCGGAATAATTTTTGGGCGTTTCGACGATGAAGTTAAATCTTTCGGTCAGTTCTCTGGAAAGCTCGCTTTCGATCTGGATTTCACCAAATGGTGTTTCCCATACACCGTCGGTCATAATATAGCAGGGGGAACCGGTATGAAGATGCATTCCGAAAATAACGATCACTTCCGGAGGGTTTTCTTCTCGGAGACTATGGATGACATTACAGGCGATACTACCTGAAAAGTACCACCCAGCGTGGGGTGTAATCCCTCCAATGACATTCCGTTCAAAGACAGGCTTGAAGTTTTTGTCTTTAAAAAAACTTCGAATCTCACTTTCACACCCTGCAGCATCTCTGGGATACCAGCTCCCTGCAAAAATCGCTCTTCTCACATTCATGATTTTCACCTCCTTGAAAGTAGTCATTCAGGTTTCACGCGCCTTCTGTAGAAGATATGTGAGCTGCGATTATTCCACCTCAGTAACACTCCAATTATACGTTAAAAGTCTTTACCGCTTTAAGCCGGATGGAAGGTGCGAAACTTGGTAAGTAATTTGCCACATGTAATAAAAGATGTCCAATAAAAATTTCGGGGCTATCACCAAAACGAAGGGAATGCTTTTTTCCGAAAGGCGATATCTTTGTCGGTTAATTCATATCTTCACGGTGCCTTAATATTTGGGATTTATTCTAAATTCTTTTCTAAATGCCCCTGCTTTCGTCAAATCCCAAATATGGGGCACATGGAAGGGCAAAAATTGATATCGCATTGAGGAAAATAGCATGACCGAAGTGAGTAAATGAGCCTCAAAGACAGTCAACCTTTTTTTGAGTTATAGTGACGAAAAATTTTAACTACTCGGGAGCCATGAGTCAGAATTCAGGAGCCGGAAAGAAAAGTAGGCCCGCCAAGATTTTTCACATGAAAATATCCCTGATTTAATTATTGTAGCTTTCTTTTTCAGCAAAAGTGATTATCATGTATGAGTAAAAGAATACAACTGCAATAACCATTCAGATTTTATAGAGAAACTCGAAAGATAAGGAGGTTGCCATGTGGGAATATACAGATAAGGTAAAAGACCATTTTATTAATCCCAGGAATGTGGGTGCCATTGAAAATCCCGATGGTATTGGAGAAGTCGGATCCTTGGCATGTGGCGACGCCCTGAAGCTCACCTTTCAGCTTGATGAAAATCGGATAATTAGCGATGCAAAATTTCAGACTTTTGGATGTGCGAGCGCCATTGCTTCTTCCTCGGCTCTGACTGAAATAATCAAAGGACTCTCGTTAGATGAAGCCGAAAAAATCACAAATGAAGATATTGCGGAATACCTTGGAGGACTCCCGAAGGAAAAAATGCACTGCTCGGTGATGGGCAGAGAAGCGTTGGAGAAAGCAATCGCTTATTACCGGGGTGAAGCGGATAAAAAGGTTGAGGGCGAGATCGTATGCGAATGTTTTGGCATAACAGACAAAGAAATTGAACGGGTTGTCAAAGAAGATAAACTTGAAACTGTCGAAGATGTCACAGATTATATTAAAGCCGGCGGCGGGTGCGGAAATTGCCATGAAAAAATCCAGGACATAATCGACTCCTTGCTCGGCAGTGAACGTCCGGCAAAGAAAAAAATAGCGGTGCTAACCAATTTACAGAAAATAAAACTCATCGAAGAGACATTGGAACGGGAGATAAAACCGGAGTTGAAAAAAGACGGTGGAGACATCGATCTAATCGACGTTGACGGGAATAATGTCCTCGTAAAGCTGCGCGGGGCATGCGCAACCTGCAATGTTTCCCAGGTTACGCTCAAGCATTATGTCGAGGCAAAGTTACATGAATTTGTCACACCGGAACTCGTGGTGGAGGAGGTGCAATAATGAACGTGATCTATACGGACAACAACGCCACAACCAGGGTAGCTCCCGAGGTGATTGAAGAGATGCTTCCTTTTTGGGGAGAATTATATGGAAATCCTTCGAGCATGCACTCGTTTGGTGGTAGCGTGGGGCGAAAGATACGGGAAGCGCGCTCAAAAGTTGCAGCACTGATCGGGGCAAAACCCGAAGAGATTATATTTACAGGCTGCGGCACTGAAAGTAATAATACGGCGATTCGAGCGACAATCCAGTCCAACCCGGACAGGAGACATATTATCACAACTCGGGTCGAGCATCCTGCGGTCAAGAACGTTTTTGAATACCTGTCCAAAAACGGATATCGCACAACCTTTGTTCCGGTGGATCGAAAAGGACGCCTTGACCTGGACTACCTGTATCAAAATCTTAGCAATGATACGGCAATCGTGAGCATCATGTGGGCAAACAATGAGTCCGGGGTCATGTTCCCGATCGAAGAAATTTCTCAAACCATAGAGGAAAGAGGCATCGTCTTTCATACCGATGCTGTGCAGGCAGCCGGAAAGGTACCGCTCGATGTCAATAAAATCAGTGTTGACATGCTGACCATATCCGGTCACAAGCTCCATGCGCCTAAAGGTGTGGGAGCCCTGTATGTGCGAAAAGGCACCAAATTTTCTCCTTTTCTGATCGGGGGGCATCAGGAGGCCGGTCGAAGGGGCGGTACCGAAAACACAGCCTCTATCATCGGATTTGGGAAGGCCAGCGAAATGGCAGCGACCCATATTGATGAAATGAACACAAGAATAAAGCAACTCAGAGACAAGCTTGAAAATGAAATACTCGAGCGGATCCCGAATACAATGATCAACGGCGACAGGGATCATCGTATTCCAAATACAACGAGTATCGGATTCGAATATGTGGAAGGTGAATCCATCCTTTTATTGATGGATGAACTGGGCATATGTGCATCATCAGGTTCTGCATGTACTTCCGGTTCACTTGAACCGTCCCATGTCCTGCGTGCCATGGGGGTGCCCTTTACGGCAGCACACGGCTCGATTCGATTCAGCCTCAGCACATACAATACCGAAGACGAAGTCAATTTTATCATTAAAGAGCTTCCGCCGATTATAGAACGACTGAGAGAGATGTCCCCATTCTGGCAAGAATATCAGAAGGCAGGATAGAAACCGGATTCAATTAAGGAGCTTCCCAAATGTATAAGGTCATGATCAGAGACAACATGTCTCCCGTTGCAAAGCAGATTCTCGAAGAAACCGGAAAAATTAAAGTTATCACAGATAATGACAAATCAACCAACAGTCCTGAAGCATTGTCCGAGATTATCGGAGAATTTCATGGCCTTGCGATTCGAAGCGGGACACAGGTGACTGACAAGGTGTTTGAAAAGGCCACTCAACTGAAAGTGATTGGCCGGGCGGGTATCGGCGTGGATAATATAGACGTGGCAGCAGCAACCAAAAAAGGGATGGTTGTCATGAACGCCCCCGGGGGAAATACGATAACCACTGCAGAACACGCCATTTCCCTCATGCTTGCTTTGGCAAGAAATATTCCCCAGGGAACAGAATCCCTTCGTCAGGGGAGATGGGAAAAGAAAAACCTGACCGGAGTGGAGATCACCGGAAAAACGTTTGGAATTATCGGCCTCGGACAAATCGGAAGGGTGGTTGCGACGCTTGTGAGAGGATTAAAAATGAAAGTCATAGCCACTGATCCGTTTGTCAGTAAAGAGGCCGCGAATTCTCTGGAGGTTGAACTTGTTTCATTGGATGACCTGCTCGCACAATCGGATTTTATCTCTTTGCATGTACCACGGTTAAAAGAAACCCGTAACATGATCAACACATTGACACTGAATAAAATGAAACCGGGGGTCAGGCTCATTAACTGTTCCAGAGGGGAAATCGTAGATCTTGATGATTTATATCAGAGTCTGGAAACCGGACATGTTGCCGGTGCGGCGCTCGATGTTTTTCCTAAGGAACCGCCGGGTTCAGATCTGGCGATTCTTCATCATCCCCGGGTGATCTTTACACCTCACCTCGGGGCAAGCACCGACGAAGCTCAGGAAAAAGTGGCCGAGATGATCGGCCGGCAAATTGCCGGGTATCTGATGAACGGGGTCATTACCAATGCCGTTAATTTTCCATCTGTATCCCGGGAAGTAATGGACAGGCTTCGACCCCACCTGGACCTTTCGGAAAAAATGGGATCTTTGATGGGCCAGTTGGTAAGAAAAATCCACGACATTACAATAACATATACAGGAGATATGGCCCATTTGGAAACAAAGCCGCTTACCCATGCAATTCTTAAAGGGCTTCTGGCTTCATATACCGACATACCGGTAAACTACGTTAGTGCGCCCGCACTCGCCGAAGAAAAAGGCCTGAATGTAAAAGAAACGATAAGCAAAGACAAAGATGACTTTGCCGGTATTATCAAGATTAAGCTGGAGGGCGGTGAAGAAGGATTCGATGAGATATGGGGGACGATATTCAGCAAACATTATCCGAGAATTGTAAGGCTCGGCAAAATATACATGGATGCAATCCCTGAAGGATCCATGATTATCATTAAAAATATTGACAAGCCGGGTGTTATCGGAAATGTGGGGACCACGCTGGGGCGCCATAACATTAACATAGGCCGTTTTCAGCTTGGAAGACTTGGGGACCGAGCCAAATGTATTGTAAATATTGATACGCCTGCGGATGAGAAAGCAATCGAAGAATTAAAGTCTCTTCCGAATATCATTTCAGTAAATCAGGTATATCTTCAGTAAATAATAAGGATATATTGCGATAATAAGACGGGATGATGAATTGATTTTTATTGATTTGCGGAATACCAACCCTTTCGAATAAAATAGAGTGTTTCCTTATCCGCACCTTCCGGATCGTTTTTGGGTGAAATGATTTCCATGTTCCAATCATTTTTAAAACGATCCCGAACATAATCAATTGTGTAAAAATAATTATTCCGAATATAGTCTCCTTGATATTTTTCCCTAAGGCCTTCAAAATCTCCATTTAGATTTTTCTTTACATGATACATGGGCCGCACGGTCAACAACATTTCAGCCGCTGACATTCTCTCCAGGGCTGACAGGAAATCTTTTAAAATCCCGGTTGTTATCATCGTTTTCCCAATAAAATCGATCATCATGCCCAAATCAAAGCGCCCCACACCGTTTGGCTTTGAGATATCCAGTGCCAGGAACGAAACTCCATCAATGGAAAGTAGTTTTTTCAACAAATTACAACCTTTGATGATCCTCCCGTCGATATCGATACCCAAAACCCGTTTTGCTCCGGCCTTTCGAGTAAAAAACGTATAATATCCGAAATTGCACCCCAGGTCGACGATTGATTTTCCATTAAAATTAAGGTGCCGCAAGTCTTTGGGAAGCCCATCGCACATCTTTCCGATACCGTCCGCCAGCAAGTTGTTCTTTGGGTCATATACCGGCCGCCATATATTTTCCGGCCCTACTTCTTGCAGAATATATTTGAGTTCCTGCAGATCACTCATTTTTAATCCCCTAAACAACCGAAAGATTCGTCATTGAACAAAGAGACTGACCCGGGGGTTGGATCTATCCCAATTTTTTCCTTATTTGGCCTTTGAGCCAATCAATCCATAAATCCAGGCCATCTCCTGTCTTTGCCGAAATCTCAAAAACAGGTATGTCCGGATGTATTTGCAGAATATATTTTACTGCCAGCTCCTTATCATATTCGAGGTAAGGAAGCAAATCGATCTTATTCAAAAGAGCGGCATCACATTCGCGAAACATTAAAGGATATTTTACAGGCTTATCCTCACCCTCCGTAACACTGAGAACCACGACCCGTGCATCCTCACCGATATCAAATTCCGCAGGGCAGACGAGGTTACCGACATTCTCCACGATCAAAAGATCAATTGTATCCAGATCCAGATTGTCGGTTGCCTTTTCAATAACATGGGCTGCGAGATGGCAATCACCGCCGAATTCATCCGTATTGATCTGCACCACCGGAACACCGGTCACCGAGAGGCGGTCGGCATCATGCGTTGTACAAATATCCCCCACAATTACAGCGCTTTTTATTTCAGGTATAATTCTGATAAGGGTTTTTTCCAATGTAGTGGTCTTGCCGGATCCAGGGGAACTCATCACGTTGAGGACAAAGACGTTTTTTTCTGCAAACAATTCTCGATTCCGCGCCGCCATCGCATCGTTCACGTCCAGAACCCTGCGGACCACTTTTATTTCGCGGGTGCCCGTTTTTATCGTCCCTCCGGCGCCATGGCCGTTTGAATGGGTATGAGGAGATTTGTGAAAGTCTTTTCTGTGGTTATATCTTAAGGTTCTAAACCCGGGTATAAGCATTTTACGCATCCTTATCATAAATTTCGATGGAGTGAATATCCAGCTCTCGACCTGATAAAAGCGTTATTGCGCCACTGTTGCATTGGTTGCAGGTAAAAACAGGTTCATTGATGGTCCACTCCGCATGACAGTCGTTACACTTTGCGCTGATGGGAATTTCTTCTATAACCAGGTCTGCTCCGGCCAGCAAAGTGTCTTTGGCCACGATTTCAAAGCAAAACCGGAGGCTTTCCGGAACGACCGCCGCAAGTTTGCCGACTTTTAAGTTGATTCGCTCGACCCGAACGTCCGCGATGTCATCCGGTATAGACGCAGTGGCGATTTCAACAATCTGCATTGCAATTCCCATCTCATGCATAATTTTAAGATATCCTCATCCGTCACTTTATCGTATTCGTTCATCAACCTTAAAACACGTCGGCACACAATTCACCGAGGGTGCCTAAGTTTTCACAAACATGCACGCCGCTCGATTTCATGGCGTCTATTTTACCTTGAGCTGTCCCGCTGCTCCCGCTAATGATAGCACCCGCATGCCCCATCCGGCGCCCCGGTGGGGCGGTCAGGCCCGCTATAAAACCGATGACCGGCTTTGTTACGTTCTTTGATATAAAATCAGCGGCCTCTTCTTCCGCAGTTCCGCCAATCTCACCAACCATAACGATTCCCCGGGTCTCCGGATCTCTTTCGAATGCATCCAGACAGTCTATAAAGCTTGTCCCGGTTATCGGATCGCCGCCGATACCAATACAAGTGGTTTGCCCGATATTTTGGAGTGTGAGCTGATGCACGACCTCATAGGTGAGCGTTCCGGAGCGGGAAACAACACCGACAGGGCCTCCGGGTTTGTGGATATGCCCGGGCATAATACCGACTTTGCATTCTCCGGGGGTAATGATTCCCGGGCAGTTGGGACCGATGAGACGGGATGTCGTACGTGCCAGGCAATTCCTTACTCTCATCATGTCCATAACCGGAATCCCTTCGGTAATCGCGACAATAAGCGCAATCCCGGCGTCAGCAGATTCCAGGATGGCATCGGCCGCAAATGCAGGAGGCACAAAAACCATGCTGCAATTTGCGCCTGTTTTGTCTACCGCCTCTTTGACGGTGTTAAATACAGGGACATCGTCCATTTTTTGTCCCCCTTTACCCGGGGTAACGCCGGCAACAACGCGGGTTCCGTAAGCGATACATTGCCGGGCGTGAAACTGTCCCTCATTTCCGGTTATTCCCTGAACCAACATCCGCGTATTCTGGTTAACAAATATACTCACTTTGGCTTCCTCGCTTTTTATTCAATCTGACAATCGTTTAACTCTTCATTAATAGTCTCTTCATGATGAAGTTTTTATTTTTTACGGGATATTCGCTACGCTGCGACCGGCTTGTCCGGGTTTGGGTTTTCATCGTCGCTGGGCAGCTAATCCGCTACCAATTGGGCCACCTTTTTCGCTGCATCTTTTAAGTCAATCGCCGTAATCAGATTAAGACCGGATTCCGAAAGGATCTTACGCCCTTCCTCAACATTTGTTCCCTCCATTCGAACAACCACAGGAACCCGAATACCAATTTTTTTTGCTGCCTGAACGACACCTGTGGCCAGCACGTCGCATCGCAGGATTCCACCGAAAATATTGATCAGAATCCCCTTGACGTTTTCATCACTGAGAATAATTCTGAACCCGTTCTCCACCATTTCCGCGCTTGCTCCGCCGCCCACATCAAGAAAATTCGCAGGTTCTGCACCCGCAAGCTTTATGATATCCATGGTCGCCATTGCCAAACCGGCTCCGTTGACCATATTGCCCACGTTTCCGTCCATTTTAATATAATTTAAATTGAACTTGGAGGCTTCAATCTCAAGGGGTTCCTCCTCGTCCAGATCGCGATATTCGAGGATGTCCTTGTGGCGGAACAATGCATTGACATCAAATTTAATCTTTGCGTCCAGCGCGATGACTGTCTCCTCTGCCGTAATAACCAATGGATTTATCTCTACCAGTGAGCAGTCATAATCCACAAACAATCCATACAGTTTGTTCAGCATGGGAACGAATTGCTTAATGGTAGAAGGGGTTAAATTGAGACCGAAAGCGACCTGTCGGCACTGGAAGGGCTGAATACCCACGAGCGGATCGACGTAAACCTTGGTAACTTTTTCAGGCGTTTGAGCCGCCACCACCTCTATATCCATTCCCCCGGATTCGCTGGCCATAATAACAATATTGGCGGTTGTCCTGTCCGGAATGATTCCGAGATAAAGTTCTTTATCGATGTTGAGACCCTGCTCTACTAGAAGCTTCTTAACCTGTTTTCCTTCCGGGCCGGTCTGGTGTGTAACAAGGTTCATCCCGATGATTTCGCCTGCAATGCGTCTCACTTCATCTAAAGAATTTGCAAGTTTTACACCCCCGCCCTTTCCCCGGCCCCCTGCATGAATCTGGGCTTTGACAA
>JACKQG010006614.1_pt1 | contig 12110 bp, 12 predicted proteins | sample 8237621 | NCBI WGS metagenome assembly JACKQG01 (sample SAMN15677084, study PRJNA649215) | marine metagenome | biome: marine; feature: Black Sea; material: saline water; isolation source: suspended particulate matter (SPM) from the Black Sea western gyre | collected 2013-06-09/2013-06-10 | depth...
TTATCCACAATTACAACATAAAAAATCATTAGCTAATGAGTCTCAAAATTCAAAATTAGCTGCTCACTTTTATTATGCATATAACCTTTAATAAATAGAATTATGATAAAAAAAAGAAATTTACTTTGTGCAAAATTAGAGGAAAAGTTAGATTTAGGTGAACTTTTATTATACAAACCTTATAAAAATATTCTTATAAAGTTAAGAAATTTAGTTGTAAATATTCATGCTGAAGATTTTGACCCAGTTGCAAAAGTATATAATGGATTGTTAAGCGTGCCCAAAGAAATAAGAGAATATTATGAATCTCTATTGGGAATTACTTCTTATTATCATCATAGCCAAGGTGGAAGAGGAAAATATATTGAAAAGAAAATAGCATCCTCTTATGAATCATGTTCATTAGATATTGAATTAAAAAACTTGCCTTTCTGGTTTGAATATCCAGTAATACATAAGAAAAAAGGAATATTTACACAAAAAGGACTAACTGCTGGAGAAAAAAGATTGTTGAAAACTTCAAAGTGGGATTGGCTGGGAGATAGAAGTGTTAATACTGATGTCGGAAATATCTTACTGTCCGAACATACTTTAATTTTATGTGAATTAAAGAATAGGGTTGACACAGGTGGAACAGCAGGGAGAAGGGAGATTTGGACTTCAGAAAAATTTGGCATTTATGTAGATTATTTAATATCAAATGTAAAGATTTTCAGAAAGGGTTCAGAAAAATTTTCTTTTATAGAATTATTAAAATATTTTGGATTTCAAAATTTAGAAATATATCTTGGTGTTTTATTTGATATTACAGATAATCCGTCCTCTATTAAAGCTGATAAAATTAACGGATTTTATTCATCAAGTAAAAAAGGTTTTGATTATTTAACTTCCATAATATCTTCAAGTAATAATTTGAAAGTAATAGATGAAGATGATGAAAGTTTATATATCAAATTCAAGACCACATATTCAGAATTTCAAATAAAAATTGGAGCTTTGTATGGGAACAATGTTATTTCTACTCTATTTAGAAGAGAATCGTCAGTTTCCGGATTATTACTATTAAAATATGATGATATTTGGTTTTCTTTGTTGTTATCAATAGATGAAAGAGCAAATCTTCTTAAGTTTAAAAAAAATTATTCAATAACTGTTTTGGAACTACTTGAAAGAGATGCGATTCTGCGACAGAAATATTATGATTTAATTGTTTCAGAATGTAAAGAGACAATATTAAATGATATAGTTACCTACATTTTGGATAATTATAATGACAATTTTGATAAAGAAATTTTGCTATCAGAAAAAAACAAAATATCTTATTTAGCAGATATTTTGCAATTTTTATGTGCAACAGAATTTTAAAATATTATGGAGAATCTAATGAAAAGATTATCAGGAAAAACTGCTATCATCACTGGAAGCGTTAGAGGAATTGGAAAAGGAATCGCAGAAAAATTTTCAGAAAGCGGGGCAAATATCGTTATAGTGGACATTCTTCAAGAGGAAATTGATAAAACTGTCTCGCAATTAAAAGTATCAAATCCAAATGTAATAGGAATTAAATGTGATATTACTCAAGAAAATGATGTGGAAAATCTTGTAGAAAAAACAATGGGACAATTTCAATCTATTGATATTTTGGTCAATAATGCTGGTATCACAAGAGATAAATTGCTCATTAGAATGACTCTTGCAGATTGGGAAGATGTGATTAAAGTAAACTTGACAGGAACTTTTCTTTGCACACAAAAAGTATCAAAAATTATGATGAAGCAAAGAAAAGGGAAGATTCTTAATATTGCATCTGTCGTAGGAATAATGGGCAATGCAGGTCAATCAAATTATTCTGCATCAAAAGGTGGAATAATAGCATTTACAAAATCAGTTGCAAAGGAACTCGCTCCTCGAAATATCAATGTAAATGCAATTGCTCCAGGATTTATCAAAACTGAAATGACAGATAGATTACCCGATGAAGTTAAAGAAAATTATCTTAAAAGTATTCCTTTTAGAAATTTTGGCGACACGCAAGATGTTGCGGAGTTAGCACTTTTTTTATGTAGCGAAGAATCAGATTATATTACAGGACAAACCATCGTCATTGACGGTGGGATGATATAAAAGAGTAAATTGGTGAACTGGTTCACCCCGTTAGATATTTATGTTTTTATATAGATATTATACTATCAGCCAATTAGTGGATATAAAAAAGAGTTATAAATTTTATTATAAATTATCTAACGGGGTAAATTCGTAAATTGGTGAATTAATTAATCAGTAAATTTTATTATAGTTCACTAATTTTTCAGTTTACTAATTTACTATACGACAAAGGAGAAAAATGAAAGAGAATATTAAAGAAAAAGTGAAGGGAATAATCTCTACACAATTGGGTTCAACTGAAAGCGAAATTACAGAGGAAGCAAAATTCATTGAGGACCTTGGTGCGGATTCATTGGATACTGTGGAATTAATTATGCAATTTGAAGAAGAATTTGATATTGAAATTCCTGATGAAGATGCAGAGAAGTTGACTACTGTCGGTGCAGCACTACAATATCTTGAAAAGAAATTGGAAGAAAAAGAATAAGAAAATTACTCTCATTCCTGTTAATTATGAAAAATTATATGTATAACAAACAGGTATGTGGGTTTTATTCTACTACTTTTTTATAGTACTTAGCGCGGTAAACTGCAACTAACCGCAGAGAACGCAAAGAAGGCACAAAGTTCACCGAGTTATTTTATTGTCTTTGTGTCCTTTGCGTCTACTCTGTGAACTTTGCGGTTAAATTTCTTGCTCAAAAAAACAAAGATTTTATTTGTAATACTATAATACTCAATAAAATCAAAATAACATAATTCTATACGAAAGGAATTATTATGCAACCTAAAAGAGTAGTTATTACAGGATTAGGCACAATAAATCCCTTAGGACATAGTGTTGAAGAGACATGGAATAATCTCTGTTTGGGAAAATCTGGTATTTCGCGGGTTGAAACTTTTGATACTGAAAATATTGCTTCCAAAATTGCAGGTCAGGTAGGAAATTATAATGTGATGGATTATTTAGATGCAAAAGAAGCTCGTAGAATGGACCAATATTGCCGTTATGCAATGATTTCCTCTATTCTTGCGATGAAGGACTCAAATTTGGATTCTAATCATCCTGAAAAATTAGGCGTGATTACTGGCACTGGAATTGGTGGTATGCAAACATTTGAACAACAAACAGAGGTTTTCATAAAAAAGGGACCGCGTAGAATTAGCCCGCTATTTATTCCAATGATGATTTCCAACATAGCAGCAGGCAGAATTGCAATTCATTTTAATGCCAGGGGTGTAAATTTCAATATAACATCTGCCTGCACATCTAGTGCTAATGCAATTGGAGAGGCTTATAGAGCAATAAAATTTGGTGCTGTAGATGCTGTGATTGCTTGTGGAGCAGAGGCGGCTGTAACTCCATTGACATTAGCGGGATTTTCTATTATGAGGGCTTTATCTACCAGAAATGATTCTCCAGAAACAGCAAGCAGACCATTTGATCTGGAAAGGGATGGATTCGTACTTGCTGAGGGTAGTGCCACTCTAATCCTGGAAGAATTTGAACATGCTAAAAAGAGAGGAGCAAAAATATATGCTGAAATGGTCGGATATGGTGCAACTTGTGATGCATTTCATATTACAATGCCTGCTCCAGGCGGTGAAGGTGGTGCACAATCAATGAGGAATGCCTTATTAGATGCTAAAATTCAACCAGAAGATATTCAATATATTAATGCTCATGGAACTTCAACTCCGCTTAACGATAAAGCTGAGACTGACGCAATCAAAAATGTCTTTGGCGACTACTCTTATAAATTAAAAATCAATTCTTCTAAATCTATGTTAGGGCACACATTAGGTGCTGCAGGTGCTGTTGAAGCTTTAATATTGGTTAAATCAATCCAAGAACAAAAGATTCATCAAACAATAAATCTTAATACACCTGACCCAGATTGCGATTTGGATTATAACTCTAATGGAACTATTCCATTAGAAATAGAATATGGTTTGAGTAATTCTTTTGGATTTGGTGGTCATAATGCTACTATTATTTTCAAAAAATATGAATGAAAATGGAAATAATTATTCAAAACAAATAGATAAGTGGAAACAATCTCTTATAAATTTAGAAAATAAGATTAATTATACATTCAAAAATAAACAACTTTTAGAAGATGCTCTAACTCATAGGTCTTTCTATAAAAAAAGTGAAGATAATAAATCTGAAATATTAGAATTTCTAGGAGATTCTGTATTAGAATTAATTGTAACTGAGTTTCTGTATAATAAATTTCCTGATGAAAATGAGGGGAACCTTACTAAAATACGTTCAAAAATCATCAGTAAAAATTTTTTATATGAAAAAGCAAGTGAAATTGAACTCAGTAAATACATACTGTTTGAAGATAAGGGTTTAAAAAATAAGATAAGAAATGTTAGTTCAATCAATGCTGATATTATGGAATCAGTTATTGCTGCTATATTTCTGGATAGTTCTTATGCAGAGTCAAAATTTGTAATTACGAATATAATATTAAATAATTGGGAAAGTGCATTAGGAGCAGAAAATTTACAAAATTTCAAAAGTTATTTACAGGAATGGGCTCAAGCAAAATTTTGTATTAATCCCAAGTATATAATAGCAAAGGAATCAGGCCAAGAGCATAAGAAAAGATTTTATGTGTCTGTAAAAATTGCAGATATATATAGAGCAAAAGGACAGGGGAAAACCAAGAAATCTGCAGAACAAAATGCCGCAAAAAATCTTTTGGAAAAGTTAAAAATTAACTCAAAATAATTAATAAATGATAAATATCTTTATCCTGGCTATTATATCTGCATTGCTTGTATTTCTCTACTATAGAAGAACAAATCCCCCAATATCTAAAAGTTTAAAGTGGTTACTGGCTATTCTCAGATTTTTATTCTTTCTTATTATATTAATAATTCTCATAACTCCAATTTTAAATTTAAACAAAAAAAGGACTCAACAACCTCTTACAGCAATTGCAAATGATATTAGTTCCAGTATGACTCAAAGGCAAAAAAATGAAATGTCCAAAGCTGAATTTGAAGATGAATGGAATTCAAAATTACAAGATTTTTTAGATAAGAATGCAATCAAATATAAAAATTATGATTTTAGTAATGGATTGGATGGTGATACAAATCGCACCGATATCTTCCTAAGTTTAAGTCAAATACAAAAAAAAGAAAGGGATAAAAACCTCGCAGATATTATTCTTATCTCTGATGGTCTGAACCATAATAATAATAATTTTACGCTACTCAAAGAGATAAACATACCGGTTTCTGTTGTTATATTAGGTGAAAATCCTGAATATGTAGATATTTCAATTAGAAAAGTTCTAACGAATAATCCTATCTTTCTAAATACAGAAACAGATGTGCAGATTACTGTCGAAGGACTCAAAAAAGGGCAAGATATTGAAGTTAGTTTATATAAAAAAAACAGTCTTATATCCAGAAAAAAATTTAAGGATGTTCAAGGTTTAGAAGAAATCAGTCTTGCCTATACACCGAGAAGTTTAGGTTTCAAAAAGATGAGAGTTACGGTTGAATTAGAAAAAGTAAGTGAAATAAATCTGAACAACAATAAAAGAGAATTTCTGTTAAATGTTGTAAAAGATAAAGCACAAATAGCCATTATTACTTCACAACTTAACTGGGATGTTACATTTATCCATAGGGCGTTGAAAAAGAATGAAAAGTTAAAAGTTAATCTTATTGAAAAACGCAAAGATGGATATTACCTTGAAAATGATGAAATTTCAGTATCCGATATAGTGACTAATTGTGATTTATTAATTCTTGGTAATAGCGATGAGTTTCATTTTTCTAACAGTGTCTATAAAGAGATAAAAAATTTTATTAAACGAGGTGGGAATCTTATCTATCTTGATAAAATTGATGATGAGTTAAATGATATATTACCATTGGGTAAAAGCAAGTATAAAGAAGGTGTTACCACAACGATTTTGCTAACAAATCTTGCAGATAACTATCAGACCTTTACTATAGGCGATAGTGAGAAAAATTCTCAGGAATTATGGGCAACTCTTCCTCCAATAATTACTTATTTTTATACAGCACAAAAGAATACAGAAGTAATAGCAGTGGCTAATCTGCCAACAAAAAATCCTGTATTAGCTTTTTCTAATTATTTTAACGGGCATATTTTAATGTTTGCTGGAAATGGTTTATATAGATGGAAAATGTGGGAAAACCCAACAAACAAATGGTTTGATGAATTTGTGAACTCCATTGTGAACTGGCTTATTAATACTGATATTAAGAAACGATTTATTTGTTCAACTGATAAATTAGAATATCTTGAGGGTGAACCAATAGATTTTTCAGCTCTTCTTTTTGATGAAAAAATGAATACAATTCCAAAGCAAGATATTTTACTAAAAATCACAAATGATAATGAAGTTATTGAAAAATATTTAACAGAGAAAGATAATGAATACTTTATAAGTGTGGATGGATTAAAACAAGGAAAGTATAATTATCGTGCTGAATGCATATTGGGAAATAATTTACTCATTTCTGAAGGCGGATTTCTGATTGACTCCGTTACTCTGGAAGAAAGCACTACTGGACTGAATAATTCATTTCTTAAATTTGTCGCTTCCCAAACTGATGGAAAAGTAATTAAAACAGAAAATGATTTTAAAGAATTACTCGCTATCCAAAGACGAGTCAAGCAGATTGTAACGACAAAAGAAATGGAATTATGGAAAAAATGGTATATTCCAGTGATTGCTATTTTCTTAATCTCATTAGAACTTTTTATTAGAAAAAGGAAGGGATTATTATGATACAATGTGATTATAACAGCGCAGTAAAAAGAATGAGCAGACCTTCTCGTCTGGCTTTGGTGGTTTCACAATCGGAAGATGGGCGAGCAAATATTATTACTCTTGTCTGGTTTATGAGGACTTCTAAAGAACCACCTATGTTTGCAATTTCTATTGGAATTACAAGATATTCACACAAACTATTATCTAAAAGCAGAAAATTTGTTCTTGCGATTCCTTCAATAAAAATGGCTAAACAGGTTTTGCAATGCGGAACAACATCTGGAGAAGACATTGATAAAATTAAAAAGTTTAATATAAAAGTAAAAAGAGGAAAATTATCTGATATACCTATTTTATTAGATGCTGTTGCAAATTTTGAATGTAAAACTATAACTCAGATAAGAAGCGGTGACCATACAATTTTTATTGGTGAAGTGAAATATTCCTGGCAAAATGAAAATGAAAATTTAAACCAGTTGTTGTCTATCCCTGAAAATAAGAATTATGAAGTTTTAGCAAAAGATGGCAGGTATGTTTTGGGAACTGTTAAATGATAAGTATACATAAAGTTAACACTACGTACTAAAGAGAAATAATTCATTTTAACCATTTTATTGGTATCCGAATCCTGACGGAATGGTTTTTATCCCGTTGGTTACATAACCTACGGGATTTATGGTGAACTTAAAAAATAAAAAATAAAGGAATTGAATATGATTGAAATAATAATTCCATTGTTTATTGGTCTAATTGTCGGGATTATCATAACAGTTTTAATTTTGAGCGGAAAGTCTTCTATACAAAGGCAGTTAATAAATGATTTAAAGAAAGAGCAATCCACAAAACAGCAAGAGATTGATACTTTACGAAGTGATAAAACTATTGCTGAGACAAAATTTCAGGAAGCACAAAAAAATATTGAAGAACAAAAGGAACTTCTTAAAAAGGCAACAGAACAGCTAACTAATACATTTGAAGCACTATCAGCAAAAGCACTGAAAAATAGTAATGAAGAATTTTTGAAATTAGCCAGACAAAATCTGGAAACAATTTTAGAGAAAACAAAAAGCGAGTTTGGAAAAGAAGCAATTGCTGGAACTTTAGAACCTTTGAAAGAGACTTTACAAAGATATGATAAAGAAATTAAAGAAATGGAAAGTGCAAGACAAAAGGCTTATGGCGGATTGCAGGAGCAATTAAGTAATCTTGTGGTAACTCACGAAAAGCTGAAAAGTGAAACATCAGCTCTTGTAAATGCACTAAAAAGGCCACATGTCCGTGGAAGATGGGGAGAGATAACTTTGAAAAGAGTCGTGGAGTTGGTGGGTATGTCAGAACACTGTGATTTTACTGAACAAATCAGTGTAGATACAGATGAAGGGCGTTTGCGTCCTGACTTGATTGTGAATCTTCCTGGGAAGCGTTCAATTGTTATTGATGCGAAAGCACCGTTAAAATTCTTCCTGGATGCAAATGAAGCGAAAACAGATGAAGAGCGAGAAACAGCAATGTTATCACATGCAAAAGCAGTGCGTGACCATATGAATGCATTAGCAAAAAAGGATTATTGGAGGCAGTTTGAACAAAGTCCTGATTTTGTTGTGTTATTCCTTCCAGGTGATTCATTCTTTAGTGCTGCACTTGAAATTGATAGGAGTTTGATTGAAGATGGAATAAATAGTAAGATTATAATTGCAACACCGACAACACTTATAGCACTTTTAAGAACAGTAGCATTTTCCTGGCAGCAGCAACAAGTTGCTGAAAATGCAAGACAAATTGCAGAAGTTGGTAAAGAATTGTATGATAGACTTTGTACTTTTCAAGAGCATCTTGGTAAAATTGGGAATAATTTAGATTCAGCAGTTAGTACTTATAATAAAGCGGTTGGCTCTTTCTCAAGCAGAGTAGTTCCCGGAGCAAAGAAATTACAAGAGCTTGGTGTAAAACAAACAAAGAAAGAAGTTGCAGAAATAGAACCAATTGAGACCACGATTAGAGAATTGCCCGGGGAATGATAAAATAATTTCTCGTTCCTAAACCCAACTCGGGAACGAAATAAAGGTTTAACTATGAAACACTCATGCCGATATTTTGGCACAAAGGAGAATGAAAATTGAGGGATGGAATGTACAGGTTCCAATTGTTCCTAACAGGATTTGTAATCCTGTTTATCAAAACACCATTACAAATGGTGTTAGGATCGTTTCAATGTAATTGTAATTCGTAATTTTACATTTACATTTGTGTCTTTGTGCCTTTGTGGTTAGAAGGGATTTTCAGATGAAAAAGCAAAAGAAAAGTGAAAAGAAAGAAAGTATGTCTTCTAATGATGATCCATATTTAATGCGTATAAACAAGGGTGAAAAGTTGTATAAATTCTTTTTCTTTCGTCCAATTGCAGGACGCGATAGACATTTTGAATATCGGATTTTAACAAAGGAAAAAACCAATGGAAAAATAGAAATGGTTAGTTATAATTTCAAAATAGTAAATGGTATTCCACAGAAAAGCTCAATTATGAAAGCACCGGAAGTTCCAAAAGAGAAATTAGAGGAGATTATTGAGAATATGAAGGAAAGGACAAATACTGCTCCAGATGAGTTTGAAGAACTAGACCTTTCCAAATTTAAAACAATAGATGAACAGCTCAAATTTCTAAAAAAACAGGATAAAGTAGATACGATGTATATTATGTAGAAAACTTATTTCGCTCCGATGGAGCTTATAATCTTTTCATCTGAAAATCCTTTCGCCACAAAGGCACAAAGACACAAAGAAAAAAATTAGAAACATGATAAATTCAACAACTCTAATGTAATTTTCATACTCCTTTGTGCCGACTTGTCGGCATGAATGTTTCATATTGGGATGTTATAAATATTTCACTCCTACGGAGTTTTGGTTTTAAGTTTTTTCTCTTGTAACTTTAATTAAATCTATAGTTCAAGAGGAACAAAATGTTTATAGCCTAAAGTTGATATAATTATAAAATAGTCCCGTAAGGACAAAATATTTATAGCAAAAATAAGAATAGAGCAATATAATAACTCCAGAGGAGTGGCATAGAAATGGCTAACACATACACACAAATCTATATTCACACCGTCTTTGCAGTAAGAGGCAGGTTAAATCTAATACGAAATGAAAATAAAGATGAGCTATATAAATATATTACAGGTATTATACGAAATAATAAGCAAAAATTGATTGCAATAAATGGAATGCCTGACCATATTCATATTCTAATTGGATTGAAGCCCACGATGTGTTTGTCTGATTTAGTAAGGGATATTAAAGCAAATTCATCCAAATTTATCAACGAAAAGAAATGGTTTGATGGCAGATTTGAATGGCAAAAGGGATTCCGAAAGGAGCAAACAAAATATGAATAATAGATATGAACACACGCAAGTTGGCTATTTAATGTTAGTTATTCTATGTGTTGTATTGGCATTTATGATTTTCTTTATGTCTTTTTATGGATTTAATTTAATTGGTTTTATTGCTGTTCTGGTTGTTGTTTTAGTCTTATGGATGTTTACTAAACTTACTGTGGAGATAGATAGTGAATTTCTCAGAATTAAATTCGGTCCTGGAATTATTCGTAAGAAATTTCCGTTAAAAGATATTGTATCATGCAAAGCAGTAAAAAATCCATGGTATTACGGATGGGGAATCAGAATAACACCAAATGGCATATTATATAATGTATCTGGATTTCACGCAGTTGAACTTGAGATGAAAGGCGGCAGAAAATATCGTATTGGAACAGATGAACCTGAAAAACTTATAGATATACTTAATCTTATTATTTAATTAAATTGACAATTGTATTGACTAAAAGACATTAGAGTTTTAGTCTTATACAATACAAAATAAGAGATATTAAAATGAAAGCAATAATTCTATGTGCAGGGAAAGGAACTCGTTTACAACCCATTACTTATTCTCTGCCAAAGCATGTGATACCACTTGCGAATCAGCCAATAATTTTTCATATTATTAAAAAATTGGTTAATTTGGGAATAAGAGAAATCGGGCTTATTGTTGGATACAAAATGGAAATTATTAGAGAAGTTGTTGGAAATGGTTCGCAACTTGGAGCAAAAATTGAATACATTGTCCAGAATGAACCCAAAGGCCTTGCTCATGCAGTAAAAATGGGACAATCATTTATTGGGTCAGAACCTTTTATGGTATTTCTTGGTGATAATATCTTTGAAGATGACTTGAGCAATTTAGTGAAACATTATGAAAGAGAAAAGCCCAGTAGTATTATTATTCTAAAAGAGGTCAATGAACCCCAAAGATTCGGTATTGCAATTCTTGAAGGAGATAGGGTCGTAAAAGTAGTAGAAAAACCAAAAGACCCACCCTCAAATCTTGCAATTGCTGGTGTATATATTTTTGATGAAGGAATATTCACAGCCATTGATATTCTCAAACCTTCAAAGCGTGGGGAGTATGAAATTACAGATGCGATACAGATTCTTATAAACCAGAATCTTGTAGTTAAAGGAGAAATATTACAAGGAAAATGGCTTGATACAGGGAAGCCAAAAGATATACTGGATGCTAATCAGTATCTTATGGAAAAACTAAAGGGATTACATATCCTTGGTGATTTAGACGAAAATTCTGTCTTAGAGAATTCTATTTATATTGATAAAAACACTAGAGTTGAAAACTGCAAGATTATAGGTCCTGTTATAATTGGTAAAAACTGTCTTATCTCAAACTCAACTTTATATCCAAATACCTGTATTGGAGATGCAACTAAAATAAATAATGCAAATATTGAAAATAGTGTAATCATGGAAAAATGTGTTATTGCTAATGTGAAAGGAAAAATTTTTAACAGTATTATTGGTAATAATGTTAATATTTTTGATATTGAAAAGAATTGTTGTCTGCTTTTGGGTAGTGATGATAGGATAATCAGTGAATGAGTATTAATTGTAAATTGATTAATTTGTAATGTGAAACCTACATGTCCCCCCAAAAAATTCGTTACACCCCATTAAATATGATCCGCCAGACCCCGACATAGTCGGGGACTCCGTTTCGGAGCTGGCGGAAACGAGGCAGGCAAAGGAGCATGAAAATTATATGCAGAGGTTGAAAAAGAGGATAATCAAACAAGAAATAGAAATTATCTCTGTGTACTCTGTGTACTCTGTGTCTCTGTGGCAAGGTATTTACATATGAAACCCACATGTCCCGAAAAGA
>JACKQG010006615.1_pt1 | contig 12108 bp, 6 predicted proteins | sample 8237621 | NCBI WGS metagenome assembly JACKQG01 (sample SAMN15677084, study PRJNA649215) | marine metagenome | biome: marine; feature: Black Sea; material: saline water; isolation source: suspended particulate matter (SPM) from the Black Sea western gyre | collected 2013-06-09/2013-06-10 | depth...
CAGCGACCGCGCAGGGCAACTCCCGCATCCGCCCCCGCCACTCCACACCGTAAAGGGGAGACGCATCGCTTGGGCATCCCGCATTACGGTTTCGCTGGATTGCCGCGCCACGTTGTGGCTCGCAATGACAGCCTTGGGGGACGCATCGCCTCGGGCATCCCGCACCACGCCTCCGACTGGATTGCCACGTCAGTTCTCTTCGAGACCTTCCTCGCAATGACAACGTTGGGGGATACGCCCGAAATGCCGGGATGAAGCACCATGCCCACAACATTGTCATTGCGAGGAGCGCAGCGACGCGGCAATCCAGCGACCGCGCAGGGCAACTCCCGCATCCGCCCCCGCCACTCCACACCGTAAAGGGGAGACGCATCGCTTGGGCATCCCGCATTACGGTTTCGCTGGATTGCCGCGCCACGTTGTGGCTCGCAATGACAGCCTTGGGGGACGCATCGCCTAGGGCATCCCACACCACGCCCCCGACTGGATTGCTACGTTGGGTGATGCGCCCGAAATGCCGGGATGAACAACCCCGCGCAAGAACTCTTCAAAAAACATAAACGCCCTTTCGCCAAAATCGACTTTCGACCTACCGCTTCCCCCTTACCTGTCAGGGGGAGCTTCTTCGTGCCCAACGCCGTGGGATGCTAGTGTAGTGGAATTTATTCGAAAACCAGTTTAGCGTAGTGATCCAATGAAACCGTTACTATCATTGACTTTCCGTGCGTGGGTGAGTTTATTATAACAAGCTTATTTCATGCGTTTCTCATTCAGTTGCTTAGCCTTTTACTCCGCAGGGTTACTTATCTCTGCCTCTCAGGCTGTTTATTCGGCAAGCCCGGTCATCACAAACGGCGTTGCAGCGGTTGCCGCCGGAGATGGTTTCACGGCATACTTGGAAGCGAATGGTTCATTATACATCGCAGGAAACAACCAATCGGGTCAACTGGGTGATGGGTCAACCACCTCTCGTAGCACTTTCGGTTTTGTTACCTCCGACGTTTCGCTGATTGCCTGCGGGACGAATTACATTCTCTTTGTGAAAACCAATGGCTCGTTGTGGGGGATGGGCGATAATTATTTTGGGCAGTTTGGAGATGGCTCGACAACTGGGTCTTCTGTACCGAAACAGATCCTCGCTTCGGGTGTCGCTGGTGTTTCTGCTGGGGCTAGTCACAGTCTTATCCTCAAGACGGATGGTTCCTTATGGTCCGTAGGGCTAAACATTACCGGACAACTGGGAGATGGCTCCACTTTAGACCGGAGCGATCCTTTTAGAGTAGTTGATTCAGCTGTGGTTTCCGCTTCCGCAGGAGATGGTCACAGTCTATTCGTGAAGGCTGACGGTTCGCTCTGGGGTATGGGCTCGAGCTGGGCAGGCGCCTTGGGCACGGGAACTGAAAATGATGTTTACTATGATGAGAACGGCACGGTCTTCACTATTGGACGCACTCCGATTCAAATAGTGGCTTCGGGTGTGGCTTCCGCCTCGGCAGGGGCGAATCACAGTCTCTTCGTGAAGACCGATGGGGCTCTTTGGGGAATGGGGTATAATTCGTCCGGTCAACTAGGGGACGGTTCGACGACAAATCGTTTGACGGCTGTGCAGGTTTCACCTTCGGGCGTAAGCTCGGTTTTCGCCGGAGGCAACCACAGCTTCATCCTCAAGGGAGATACCTCTCTTTGGTCCATGGGCAATAATGCATACGGTCAATTAGGAGACGGTTCGACGACCAACAGAAACCAGCCGGTAAGCATCGTGTCATCGGGGGTTACTTTGGCAACCGCCGGCAACGAGCACAGTCTCTATACGGTTGACCCCGACCTGCTGAAAGCTATGGGGCGCAACCACCAGGGTGGGTACGGGAACGGCTCCACCGACAACAACTCGACACCACTGACGGTTCTTAATGGAGAATTGCAGGTGACGATGAGCGAGGACGGCGCACCCAATGCTTGGAACGCACCCTCACTGGTCGCAACCGATTCCGATGGCGACATCTTGAGTTGGGGAGTAACCTCTCAGCCCTCCTCTGGTTCTGCCAATGTTGTTGGAACCGGACCAAGCCCTTCGACTTTCGATTACGTCCCCGATGGAAATTTCTCCGGAACTGACAGCTTTGTGGTGCAGGTTAGTGATGGAACCGGCACGGACACGCTCACGATCAACGTTGTAATTGAACCTGTTGGCGATTCCCCCGTGATTGAGCAAGGAGCATCGGTATCCGTAACTATGAGCCAAGATGCTTCGCCAGTCTCATGGGTTGCCCCTACTTTGACGGCTGCTGATACGGAAGGGGATATCCTGACTTGGTTTTTCCAAGGTTTTACTTCGATCGATCCAGTCGACCTAAATGGAACGGTTTTGCTTGAGGGGACCGGTACTAGCCCGACGACCTTTACTTACGTACCTAGTGCTGGATTCGCAGGAACGGACAGTTTCGAGGTCGGCGTTACAGACGGAACCGATTCTAGATTGATTACGGTAAGCGTAAATATCCTAGCTGTTAATGCTTCCCCCATTATCGCTCAAGGAGATGAAGTTTCTATTATTTCCACTGAAGGCCAAACGCTAAGTATTGCTGATGTTCCGACCCTCAGCGCTAGCGATCCAGAAGGGAGCAATCTAACTTGGAGCATAAGTTCCCCGGCATTGAATGGCGTAGCTACCTTGGGCGGGACTGGTGCGGCGCCAACAACCTTCACCTATGTGCCGACTGCTTATTTCTACGGGACGGACAGCTTTGTGATTATGGTCAGTGATGGCGATTTAAATGACACCGTGATCGTAAACCTTAACATTTCAGGTGTAAACGACGCTCCGGTGGTAACTCAAGGAACAGAGGTTTCCGTGACTATGAGCGAAAACGGTTCTCCTGTCATTTGGTCCGCTCCTTCATTGATCGCCACCGATCCTGATGGCGACTCCGTTGTCTGGAGCCTTTTGTCGCCCCCCCTCAATGGTTCAGCAACAGTAAGCGGTTCCGGCGAAAGTCCCTCAGCCTTCACTTATGTGCCGAATGCCAATTACTCCGGGACGGATACTTTTCTGGTCCGTGCATCTGACGGAACAGATTCAACCGAAGTTGAGGTAAGCGTCGTAGTCGAACATGTCAACGTGCCTCCTGTTATTGATCAGGGTGAAAGCGTTTTCGCCACCATGAGCGAAGACGGAGTCCCCCATGGATGGTTTGCGCCTTCACTCTCGGCAACCGATCCCGATACATCCAACGTCCTCACTTGGGGCGTGGCGACTTCACCCTCGAACGGTACTGCCACGGTGAGTGGGACTGGAGCATCACCTCCGGTATTCACTTACACTCCCACCGCAAATTTTTGGGGTTCCGATAGTTTTGTAGTGAAAGTTGACGACGGCAACGCCACCGATGCAATTACCGTAATCGTTCAAGTGGAGCCTTTGAACGACTCGCCGGTTTTGAGTGGAAATGATGCCATCTCGGTGAGTATGACTGAAAACGGAGTCCCCATTTCATGGGTTGCTCCTGACTTGAATGCCTCAGACGTGGAAGGAGACGAGTTGTCGTGGACCATACTTACCGAGCCTTTAAATGGTACCGCGACAGTTAACGGTACTGGAACCACGCCAGATGAATTCAGTTACACCCCAACTACTGGCTTCGTAGGTTCCGACAGTTTTGTTTTATATGTCAGCGATGGCAACTCATCCGATCAAGTCACCATTAATGTATCTGTTTTAGGTGTGAATTATCCACCTGTGTTGTCAGCTGACTTTACTCTTTCTACTTCGATTAGTGAAGATGGTTTTCCTGTTGGTTGGATCGCTCCAAACTTGACTGCATTCGACCCAGACCCCGAGGATTCATTGACTTGGTCTGTCGCGACCCTACCTGTCCATGGCACTGCCACCGTTTCAGGCAATGGAAGTTCCCCATCGCAATTCCTATTTGAGCCTGATCCGAATTATTTTGGCTCCGATAGTTTCATTATATCGGTAAGCGACGGATTTTTGACCGATGAAGTCGCTGTCAATGTCTCGATCCTTTCTGTAAGTGACTCCCCACAAATAACACAGGGAAGCACTATCTCTGTTTTTCTCAATGAAGATGAGATTGTCATTCCTTGGATTCCTCCAACTCTTACTGCTTTTGACTTCGACTTAGGCGACATCCTTACATGGAACCTGCTCACTCCCCCGACAGGTGGGTTGGCATCCGTTAAAGGAACTGGCGCTAGTCCCACGACATTTATTTATTCCCCAAATGCAAATTGGTCGGGTAGCGACACTTTTATGGTCGGAGTGAGTGATGGAACGACGAACGATTCCATTACTGTTAATTTGACCGTAAGTCCCATAAACGATGCACCAGTCATTGCTCAAGGATCTTCTGTCTCGGTCTCAATGAGCGAGGATGGTTCTCCGGTTTCATGGATTCCGCCTGAACTGTCTGCAACCGACGAAGAGGGAGATGAGTTGACGTGGATTATGTCGTTGCAACCTTCTCGTGGGGTCGCTGCGGTGCAAGGTGTCGGTAGCGTGCCAACGCTTTTAACATATGAACCTGAGGCCCACTTTGCGGGAGAGGATAGTTTTGTCGTTTCGGTGACAGATGGTAACGATTCTTCCTTCATTACGGTAAATGTGAGCGTTACGAATGTGAACGATCCGCTGAGAATTGACCAAGGAGAGTCCATTGTCTTGACGATGAGTGAGGACGGATTTCCTGTCCCATGGGTTCTTCCCGTGCTGACTGTCTCTGACTTTGATGTTGCTGATGCCTATACTTGGATAGCAACGACAGGTCCTGCTCACGGTTCCGTCGAGATCGCTGGAAACTCGAAGGAGTTGAATCAACTGACCTATGTCCCCAATGCTTCTTGGTCGGGGATTGACAGTTTTGTCGTTCAAGTGAGCGATGGCACAACGACCGATTCCATTACCGTTCAGGTGACCGTTGCTCCAGTGAACGATGCGCCTGTAATCGCTCAAGGTGATGCAGTCACTGTTTTTATGAGTGAAGATGGATCTCCGGTGCCTTGGGCAACACCTACATTATCTGCTTTCGACGAGGATGGCGACGAGTTGTCTTGGCAGGTCTTGACGCAAGCTTCTCATGGTGTAACCACTATGTCGGGAGAACTATCCAGTCCCTCTGGTTTCGAATACGAACCCGAGGCAAATTTCGCTGGGGAGGATAGTTTTGTCATTTCGGTTACTGATGGCAATATCACTGACTCTATTACAGTTAATGTAATCGTCGCGAATGTAAACGACCTGCCTATTATCAACCAAGGAGAATCGATCCAGGTTACTATGAGCGAAGACGGTTCTCCGGTTGCGTGGAATGCCCCTATATTGACCGTCTCCGATGCAGATTCCGGTGGCGTTTTTTCTTGGAGTATTCTGGCTCCTCCCAGTCATGGAGAGGCTTCGGTGGTCGGTGGTGGTGCAATTCCTTCGTCGCTTTCCTATACTCCGATTGCCTCTTGGTTCGGAGTTGACAGCTTTTGGGTTAAAGTGAGCGATGGCACTGCCAGCGATTCCATTATAGTTCAGGTGACCGTCGTTCCCGTGAACGCTCCGCCTGCCATCGCTCAAGGTGAGACAGTCACTGTTTATATGAGTGAAGATGGATCTCCTTTTTCTTGGACTGCACCTAAATTATCTGCTTTCGACGAAGATGGCGACGAGTTGTCTTGGAAGATCTTGACGCAACCATCTCATGGCGTCGCCGATCTAACGGGAGACCTCTCCCTCTCTTCTGGACTCGGATACGAACCTTTTACGAGTTTTGAGGGTGAAGACAGTTTCGTTCTTTCGGTCACTGATGGGAACTTATCCGATTCCATTACCGTTAATGTAATCGTTACGAATGACAACATCCCGCCGAGTATCGAACAGGGAGGGTCCTTGATAGTTGTGATGAGCGAGAACGGATTGCCCATTTCTTGGTCTCCTCCCAAATTGTCGGCAACGGACTTGAATGGGGATACATTGACATGGAGTTTGTCCAAACTCCCTTCCCATGGTCTCGCTGGCGTTAGCGGTCAAGGTGAGAAGCCTTCTCTCTTTACTTATGAACCGAATCTGAATTATTCGGGAAAAGACAGTTTCTCTGTCCAAGTGAGCGATGGGAATTTAAATGCGGAGGTCAGAATCGATATCACCTTGCTTGAAGTTAGCGATCTCCCTTCATCATTTGAGTTTCGTCAAATTGGCCTCTTATATGAAAATTGTTCCGTTGGCACCATTGTTGGAACCTTTGCTTCAAGCGAAGTTATTGGAATCACCGATCTTACCTTTTCGTTGGCGGCGGAAGCAAATGGTTCAATTTTATCCAACGCTCTTTTTTCTCTCGAGGCAAACGGAACATTGAAAAGTAAAGAGCCATTAAACTACGAGGCCCATTCGAATCCTCAAATCTCGGTTCGGTTATCCAATGCCATTGGCGAAGCGATAGACCAGACTTTCTCAATCGTTTTGTCAGATGTTTTTCTGCCGAGTGTGAATACTTCCGTTCCAACGGATGTCACTGCGATTTCCGCGACTCTTCATGGTATGGTCGAGGATTTCGGTGAAGATCCGCAAGGGGTTTCCGTAAGGGGATTCGTTCTGGGAAGTACACCTGATCCTTTCCCTGGTGATATAGGTGCGGCAGATTTGCCGGCTGGATCCGGAACCGGCGCTTTTGACTTCACTGCCGAGGGACTTAGTCCAGGAAGCATTTACTACTTCCGTTCATATGCCATCAACTCCGAAGGTTCTCGGTATGGCCCTCAGCGTCGCTTCGTTACGGCAAAGCACGAATCCTTTGGCTCCCTTGTTAATGCTATTGATAAAACATCGGGATGGTGGAGTTCCGAATGGTTTGGGGATTTTTATGCTACGGGCAGGAATTGGATTTATCATGCTGATTTCGGTTGGCTTTTTGTTTATGGAGACAGCCCCGAAAACTTGTGGTTATGGCAGCAGGACCTCGGGTGGACATGGGTCTCGAATGTCTCTTTCCCTTACTTTTATTCCAGTAAACTGTCCAACTGGTTGCTATGGAAGCAAACGACAGGAAACGTTTCAGTGTTCTTCGATTATTCTCAGTCCAACTGGATTAGCTATTCTCTTGTTACCTCACCATAGGCTTTACGAAAATGAGTAATGATTTGATTATTAAATGGAAAAAACGATACGGAAGTCCCTGCATCTTTTTTCTGATTGCTGTTCTAAGTCTAGCCTTTTCCTCCTTTGCTCAGGATCCTGAATCGAATAAGAAACCCACTGCTGAATCAACCGATTCTAAAAAGGAAAAGTCTGATGAATCCGAATCGGATTCCGGCGATGAAGCTTCGGGCGATAATGAGCCAACGGACGATTCAACTAACTCTACTCCCGTCGAATCCGACCAGAGTCCTTCCGGTGGGGAGAATGCGGCACCTGCCGGCACTTCTCCTTCGGCGCCAACTTCGCCTCCCTCTATTTCTTTTGCGGTGCCGGATGTTGCGGGCAAAGCATTTGATGTAAAACGAGATAGCGGCACATTGGAGGATCTCGACAAATTAAGTCGAGTGGAGGGCCTTTTGCCAGATTCGAATCCGCCTTCCGGGTTTTCGGAAGAAATATTGAACCGAGACATTTCTCTACTCACCAATCACATGCTCTTCGGCGTTTTCCCTGCTTCCGCTCGTTTCGAGCAGAGCGAATTGGATGCAAATGATTTGGCTCTCGATGTCACTTCAGTCTGGGACCATCTATCCACGGCGACCGACTCATTTCCTTTGGTTTCCTATTCATCTGTCGTTGGTCGCAACCTTTCACTAACCGAAGGTACGTATGAGGTGGCAAGTGAGAACGCTTTTCTTTTGGGGGCTACTTCAGATTTGAGCTATTCGGGTGAGGTCTCTTTTTCAGGATCGGCTTCGCGAGTAGTTTTGATTGGAGGAAACTATGTTTCCGCTGCTGCCGGTTCAAAGTTAAAACTCGATGCAGCTCTAGCCGACTTGGTTGTTGTCTCTCGCTCGGATTGGAGTGTTTCCGATGCTGCCTTCGCCGCCGGAAGCAAACTTTATTTGCGAAGTCTCAGCGACCTCACCCTAGTCAACGTAGATTTTACTGCGACCGACTTAGTACGTCTTGAGGCGCTGATGGATCTGTCTTTGGATTCCGCTCGTTTCTCCGCCGGTCTGCGAGAAATTCAAATGCGAGCCACTACCATCGATCTGAGTAATGTCGACTTTCCGTCCTCTTCCATCGTTGATTTGCATACGATGAAAGGGGGGGGGGACGGGAAGTACCCCACTTTCGGCTCTGCCAACAGGGCTTACGGAAGAGTAAACTTTTTACGTAATATAAGCTATGGCGGAAAAGCTAACCTTCTTCAAGACCGCTCCTCCTTCGATCTTCATGGAACAAATATTAAGATTTCCAAACTTCCTTAAAGTTGGTCGTGGGGATTACTCCTCTCCTCTCTCAAAAGTTTTCTCTTGGGCGGCCTTGGTTGTGGCGATCTTACTCTCTGGTTGCGCAATTGGTCTTGGCACTCCCGATCTACCGTTAAAGAGTGCTTCCGAGTTAACTGGAAGTATCTTGAATGATGATGAACAAAATGCATCTAACGAAGACACGAAAACCAAATCATCCCCAGCAGGGGTGCAGGAAGTAGTGGAGTTGGATCGTTCGCTCTCAGGCAAACTCCTCGCCGAAGAGGCGGAGAGGTTTCGTTCGGTGTTGCAGGTCGATGTTAGATCCTATCGTTCAAGTAACATAACGCGAGTGAGTAATATTGAAGAGAGTGCCGCCGTGACTGAATACACAACCGTCGGGCGACTTGAATTCCCCACCAGTCAAGACTTGCTTTTCTTCGAAACTTTTTCTGCGTCTATCACTGCTCTTGGACAACGTTCTTATTTTGGTCAATACGAGATTGATTCCTCCGATTCTACTGATGATTCATTGCGTAATCTTGACTATGAATTCCGTTCCATCGGTCTTGGAGCAAAGGGTCGATTGACGTCCGACTGGAAAATTGACCTTTCTGTTAAGTATGACGAGCTTGTTGATTTTCGTAGTCATGAGACACTTTACCATGCAGGCGTGTCTTCCTTTTCATTCGGCCGCGACTATTCCGTTTTCGGCGGAGGGATTTTTGAGCTTGATATCGTTGCGGAATATGCCCTTACGGAAATGTATCAACCATACGAGGTGCCGGGAGTTTTCGATGATGCGGGTGACAACCTCCGCACAGCGCTTAATCTCTCGCTTACGCAACCACTCGATTCAGGAGGGCGATTCTACCTGACTCCCAGCGCTTCCATAACGCGAACCGTTTACACCAAACCGACTTCGACTGGAAGAATTGATTACTTGATGCATGTTGAACTTGCTGCCGTTTACCGAATTATGCCTTGGCTATACCTGAGATCCTTCACCAACTACCAAGACAAAACTGCCAACGAAAAGGCAAAGTCTCTGCTTGTTGATTACGCCGAATACAATAATTGGGATGCTGGGCTGGGCTTGGGTGTCTCCTTGTCCTTTTGATTAACGTCCGCACCCATTCGAAAGCTCTTCTGTTCAGCGTTCTCGCGGTTTCTGGATTACATGCGAAAGATTCGGAAGGGCAAAAAGGGTTGAACTCTTCGCCCTCGGTCGAATTCGTCGAGGGGATAATCACCTTGCGAACACCTGAAGACGGACCGTCGCAGTCGATCCAAAAAGGAAGTGCTTTGCCGGAGCAGGCTCGAGTTTTTTGCCGTGACGGGGCAAGGCTGGTTTTACGAAACGATTATCGCTCGCTTCGCTTCATGGAGGATGCGACCTTCGGCTTACGGGCCGATTCCCTTTTCTTATGGTCCGGAGCCTGCCTCTTGGATCAAAGGGACAAGAAAGTTCTTCGAGCTAATCCATTTCTGATTTCTGCTCCTGAAGTGGTGGTCGAATGTCGCGGGCGGGGTAGTATTTTAGCCGAGATACAAACCAGTGGGGGAATGAAGGTAATTGGTCTAACCGGATTCTTTAAGCTTCGGTTGCCCGACAAAGAGACGTTCACAGAACTGCGTCCGGGCGAACTTCGATTCGTCAAGCCATACGCTCGCGGGTTTGGTGACCTAGTGCACTTGAATCTGGAAACACTGATCTCCACTGCGGCACTCATACACGAATTCCCCCGCGACGTTTCACTCGATACTGAACTTGCAAAGGTTACTTTGGAGCAAATTCCCCTCGTGACTAAGCGTTACCGTGCTCGCGTTGGTGATTCCCGTACCCCTGAAACCTTTGAGCTTAAACCTCTCCCGGCAATCTTGAGAAATACCCGCGAGAACACTCCTTGAGTCAGGAGCATTGCTACTAAACGTCCAGTCTTCTCTTTGCAGTGCTTGACTTCCATTGGTCGGTGACTTTATATTATAACCAATGTTCATTCTGAGCAAAAAGCTTTATTCCATATCTCTGGCTTTCATCATCGTTTGTCCCATCTGTTGCTGTTTCGGCGACTGGTTGCAGCCATTCGTGTTGCCGGACGCGACGCCACCTTCCTGTTGCTCCGGCAGCGAAATGGATGATGTCCCTGAAGACTCTTCCGATGACTGCGCGTGCAAGACGTTCAACATAGCTAGGGCAAAGTCCGATCTGTCGTTTTTACCATCTCCTCAATGTTTTCTTGGCTCGAGCATACTTACGTCCATTTTGAGCCCTGAAACGGTTTTTCCAAGGCTCTTCTCTGTGGCAACGCCACCATCCGGCTTGCCACTTTTTTCGATTCCACCCCGAATCGTCTTCCAAACTTTTCTTATTTGAGGTTGGGCCGGCTTTGACCGGTTGTTCGATATCATTACGGCATCTTGCCCCAACGGGCATTTCCCGTATTTCTGCAACAACTTAAACCTTACTTATATGAAATATTTCAGAAACATTCTCATCGCTCTCATCTTCACTTCAACTTCTTTGTTCGTTGATGGTTTAGCCGCCGCTAAGGCAAAGTCCGAAACAAAGGAAGCACTTGCTCTCGAGCAGGATGAGGTCGGGCTCAAGGTGAAGGGGCTCGTCTGCTCTTTCTGCGCTCAAGGAATTCGTAAAAACGTCTCCAAGCTTAACTTCGTGGACTCGAAAAAACCGCAGAAGGGAGTAAGGGTAGACGAAAAGAACGGATATTTCGTCGTGTCACTCAAATCCGGAAAGACCCCCGTTTGGAATGATTTGTTCGCCGCCGTGGTGAATGCAGGTTACGATGTCACCGAGGGGCAATCCTTGTCGGGTGGCAAAATCGTCATCCACTTGCCCGGAGCAAAGAAGTAGATGAACAACACGATGAATAGGTTTTTACGTCTTGTCGTCTTTGGCTCGAGCCTTGCCGTGCTTACCGTTCGAGCTCATCAGCCCATCATGGACATGGCTCCCCGTTGGTCGGGCGGTTGGGGCTTGCAGGTTAGACAGGTTTGGTCTGGTTCGGACGACTACCTCGATGGTTCTACGGAACTCTCCAATCCGGATAGTCTCGAGCGATACGTTCGTCAAACTTGGCTAGAGGGGGTGTACACCTTTGATCGATCGGCACGAGTCACTTTCAAGATGCCCTATGTCGACAAGTCTCGAACGATCCTTTCCGGCGGAACTCCTGCCCGACAGCAATCGAACGGGTGGGGCGATCTTGTCCTCGCGGCACCCCTAAAGAAGTACTCCAATTTCGATGGATACACACATAACTTCGGTTTTACTCCACAAGTCCGCATGCCTACGGGTTCGACCGGAGATGATTATGCCCTGAGCGACGGGAGTTGGGATTTCGGCTTGGGCCTGTCCTATTCCGGAGAAGGTTACTTGTTCGATTCTTTTCCTAATCTGCACTTCTATCACCTCTACGATTTGTTCTATTGGGAGAATCGTAAAGGGGTGGGAGGCTTTCAGGAAGGCGATGAACTGGGATTGGACGTCAACGTGGGGATGAAGCTTTACCACGACAACGACAGTATGACGGGCGCATTCCTCATGTGGGACGTGACCGCTCGCCGGCAGGAAGTTGGCGATGCCCGTACGGGAGCATACGAGGGCAAGAGTCTGCAGACAGGCCCCGTACTCGTTTGGTACAAGGACAGTATTATGATTCGCGGGGAGTGGAAAGGATCGGTCTACGAAAGCCT
>JACKQG010006616.1_pt1 | contig 12108 bp, 12 predicted proteins | sample 8237621 | NCBI WGS metagenome assembly JACKQG01 (sample SAMN15677084, study PRJNA649215) | marine metagenome | biome: marine; feature: Black Sea; material: saline water; isolation source: suspended particulate matter (SPM) from the Black Sea western gyre | collected 2013-06-09/2013-06-10 | depth...
TTCCCGGACTTCTCCTTGGGCTTGGATGGAGGCACGCTGTTTTGGACCTTCTGCCTTGGATTTCCGCTTTTCGGTGGGCTGATCGCTCTTTGGATCGCTCGGCGTGTCGGCTATCTGAGGCGCCCTTTGAATGAGGCCAGCGCAGAATGAACGACATTGCAGCTTTGGTTGAGAGGCCGGTTGGTCGTTTCGGCGTGCTGAGTTCTGGCACCGATGCCAGATCATCCTGGCCGGACAGGTGCCTGGATCACATTGAGAGGAAAGTACGACGATCTGGAAACGCGTGCTGACGGCTCCATCACGGCCGTCTTGCTAGTCATGGGAGGATGCCGTATGTGTCTGGCCCAGTGAGGAGTAGGTTATGGATATGAAAACGAACTTAGGGGCAATTCTCCTGGCGTCGCTATGCGTGCCAGCCTCTGCCGTGGGGATTGTTCTGGGATTCATTATCGGCTGCGTGATAGCGATGGTACTTCAAGGCATCTTCGCCCCCGGCGAGGCCTACGATTACTATTCGGTTGGCACGCCGGTCGGAAACGTCGCGATCCTTGGCCCGGTAGCGATTGGAGCAGCGGTGCCGTGGATCGTATTTGGCTTGTACGTGCGTCGGGCGTTCAGAGGAGGGAGACAGCGCAAGGTTGAGAAAGCTCTCGTATCAGGACGGGAGCAGGGAATCGAGGAACAGCAAAGTGAGGCAGAAGTCCCAGGAACGTGACCGTCCGGATCGGGCTTCAGGACTGCAAGTAGGAGATTTCTAATGGCGAGTCGATCGAATGCTGTTGCAGCTAGCCGAATTTTGAGTGCACTCAGTTTTTGGCTTGGCGTGATGATTTTCGGCATTGGCTTGTTGAGCGTCTACTACCTATTCGGCCCAGGTGCTGGCGACTATGCCGGCCTGACGCTGAGTGCCCTTGGCTGTGCTTTGGTTGGCGCTCTGGGTGCATTCGGCTACCTGATCACGGAGTACATTCTCCCGCGTGTCGCTAAGGAACATGCCTGGCGACTCTACTTGTCATCCGGCTTGCTGGGCGTGGTCTTTTCTACTTCCTTGTGTCTGGTTAAGGCGGTGACGGACCACCTTCATCTCCCGGCGATATTGGGTTGGGCTGTCGTATTGGCATTTCCCACGGCGGGTGGAGCGTTGTTTCTTGGCATTGCTCAAGCTTTGGGCATCCTGCAAAAGAGCACGTCGTTGAACAATGAGAAAGGACCCGGCGTCGAGACAACAGGCAATCGAGAGAGTATAGAAAGGCCGGACCATACAGAGTGAAAGGAACTCATTCGATGAGGGAAACACTATGCGACGATTGAAGGTTCCGCTTGGTGTTGTTTTGATGCTGCTACTGAGTCCGTCGCTCGTCTGGGCTAATGGGATGTGGAAGATAGGTGCCGTCGTGCAATCATTGCTGGCCGCCGCGCTCGGTTGTGCCATGGTGGCTGGCGCGCTCTGGCTGCCCAGATCACGATGGGGCCTTGTCTGTTGGCCTGTGCTGGGAGGCCTCATAGCGTGTGCGGCTGTAGGGATCACGCTCGACTTTCGGCTTGGCTCAATGGGGCAGGTGTCGCAGGCATCGTCAGCTTTCCTGAGCGCTCTTGTCGGCTGCTTTATCACGGCATGTGCGCTCTGGCTTCCTAGAACGAATTGGGGAGTGTTTTGCTGGCCGATGTCGAGTGGAATTCTCTTGGGAACCGGCGTAGCCCTGCTTTTCGTCCCCAAGGGGAATGTTAGCGGGATTGTGGCGTTTTCGGCCACGGCGACCGTCGTGATAGGGCTTGTCCTCGGCCTGATAACGTTGCTGGTAAGGGCCGCCGTTCGATCGCTCAAGACGAGAGAGTGTGGCGAGCAGTGAGCAATATGAAGGAACTCTGAGGCTCTCGCGATTACACGGAAATATCATTCGCGTCCCTGGTGTACGACGAACGTAAACGATGCAATGAAGACTCCCACCAAAATCCTGCTGTCCGTGCTTGGCGGATTGGCTGCCGGCATCCTGACGTGCGCCGTGGCCATACTGCTTCTGCATTTGGCGGCTTGGGCTCGCCTTATCGACGGAGCCGGTATCGGTGGCGGACTGCTTTGCATCGCTGCCGGTCTCGTGGCAGCACCGTCTGTTGCCGTTTTGATGTTCTTTGGCTGGACCAGGAAAGGATTGCTTCTATGTGGGCTCGCCTTCCTGGCCGTCGCGCTCGTCATGTTGCTGCCTCTCGTGTTCTAGGGATTCTCTGCGGTTACTTGATTTTGACGACGCGTGCAACGAAAAAAGCTCGCGTATGATGGCCAAACTCAACGCATTAAAAGGAGCTGGTCATGAAAGTGCAGTGTGTGTGGAAAGTCGTGGTGGGTCTGATCTTGGTGGTCGTGACGCTCGGCTGTCGATCCGAGTCGGAGCCCCAGCCCGCGGGCGTGGGGGCGAAGGCAACGACGGACGAGCCGACCCGTGTCGCGGAGAAGACATCCATCGCCATCCCCGACGCACCAGTATCGGGCTCGTTGTTTGGGAAGGAATTCCATCCAGATGAGTTCGAGTTGGCATGGAGGGGCTGGCTTACGCTCCAACAAGGCGAGGGCAACTTCCCCGATGCGGAGGTCACTCTGCATTTGTTCCTGGACAGCGACGCGTCGTATACCGACACGACGTGGGATGTCTCTTCCTCCGATACTGGATTCGGCAGAAGGCCACACGTCCGTGTTAGTGTCAAGGAAGAGGGAGCCAACTTCCCGACTACCGAGACGTACACGGAAGAATACACGCTGCGGTTGAGCTTCAGCGAGACGGAAGATAGTCTGCTGGCGGGACGCATCTATCTGGAACTTCCCGACGATTCTCGGAGCGTCCTCTCCGGGACCTTCGTCGTCGAGCGGCCGGTCGATCCCTCAGCGCCGCTGACGGACAAGGACAAGCCGTTCGTGACTGGCAAGATCGACTTCCGGATCGCCGGCAAAGGCATGTTTGGTACCGGGTACTGTGGAATCACTTCGGCTGGAGAGCCGCAATGGAATGGGACGGGGTTCGGAATCGATCCGGAATTCGATGGGGGGTCCGCCTGGTGCGATTTTTTCAAGCCCCGCATTACGCGGCTGGAGATCATCGACAAGCAGGTTGCACGTCACCGTCACGTTCGACTGGAGCCGGGAACGTACCTGTTCTATGCCAAATGGGAAGACACCTACCTTGCTTCGCGTTGGTTGACGATCGAGGCCGGGAGCGACACAACCCTGGATTTGACGCTGAATCCACAGGAGTCAGGGACGCTGGAGGTCAATGTGGACTCCGAGACTGAGGACAAATCGATCCGCTTGCTTCCGCTGGACGAACAAGCCGGCCTGCCTCCAGCTATTGACGACGACCATGCTCGGAGCGTGGCGTCGATTTTGGGCGTGAATGCCGACCTCGTCACAGGAAGGGCACGCTTCGAGACCTTGTGTCCCGGATCCTATCGAGTCTTCTACGGAAATGAAAACCAAGACGTGGTTGTCAAACAAGGCGAAACGGCCACCGTCAAGTTTCCGTGATTTGCGGCAGTGATGTACGCCCTGCTCTTAGGCTCTTTGACCCGCATTGGAGCGTATCATGAACGTCGATCACCTACAGCGTCCAGGCAACGGTCATTCCAAGGTCAAATCGAAGGGAAAGTGGGCGGCGCTCATCATCGGCTCGGTGTTTGCCCTCGGGGGGCTGGCCTGCGTGGCAGAAGCCGCTATGAACCTGGACGACATGATGAGGCCCCCGAAGGTCGTCTACGTACCGAAAACAACGCCTAGCGACTCGTCTGGCTACACACTCGAAGGCGGGTTCGGCGTCGGTGTCCTGGCGTTTTTCGGCATGCTGTTCGTCGGCGTCGGCACGGGCCTGGCCTCGGTCAGCGCGACTACGAACCCCAGCACGCGGCGCAGGGTCACGGCGATCCTGGCCCTCGCCTGGCACGGGGTCGGCGTCGGCACTTGCTGTTGTTACTGCGCTCTGGCGCCCGCGCTGGACGTGTGGCCTTTCCTGCTGGTCATGGCTTACCTGTGGCTCGGGCTGGTTCCCCTGGCCTTGGCCATCCCGGATGACGAGCGTACGGGGAGGTTCCGCTCCGCAGTCTGGTACGCAATGGGCGGAGGCTTTCTGGGCGGGGTCGTTGGGGCGGTGATCGGCGGCGTTGTCGGCGGCGTGGCCGTGCTGGTGTCGCATGCAGCGGGAAGCCAAGTGTCGGGAACGAACTGGTGGCTCTTCGCGGCCATGGGCGGCGGCCTCGCAACAGGCCTCGTCTTCGCCGTGCGCCGACTGGCCGGCTGGGAGATATCCAGCGGCAAGAAAGAGCAGAAAGAGGAGAACGACGAGGACGAAGGGAAAAGACCGCAAACCGCACGCTCCGTGGTTTGCCGAAAATGCCGCATGCCGGTGGAGCCTGGTCTTGCGGAGTGTCCCTGCTGCCGAACCCCGGTGCGAGCGCGTCGAGACTGGCCAATTAAGCGCATACTCACTGGGACGGGCCTTGTGTGCGTCGTGGGGACGATGTTTGGGTGGAACGTGTTGAAAAGTTGGCTGGTGGGCAAAGGGTTCCCGGTCAATCCGACCGTGCTGAACTATCTGTTCTGGATGTTCTTTGTTGGAGGGTGGATCATGATCGGACTGGGCAGCCTCCTCGGTTCCGCCAAACCGGCGACTCAAACCGGCGACCACAAGGACGGGGCCGATGATAGCGAGCGGGTCATCGAGGACCATGAGTTGTCCCAATAGTGGTCTGTCAAACCTGTACGGACGGGTAGGAACGCACCTTCGTAGCCGAGTCTCTCCGAGACTCGGCTACCGGTCACGGCCTATGGGAAAGAGCACTGAGTCGTGTCGATTTGCCGTTCATATCGGGGATTTGCGAGATATTCGCGCCCACCTGGTGAGCGTTTCACGCTTATTCCGTTAGGGAGAATGAGAGGAAACAATCATGCCAATCCACGTTAAGTGTCCTGGGTGCGGAGCCAAATTCCAAGCCCCTGAAAAGCTGGCGGGCAAACGGGTGAAATGTCCCAAGTGCTCCGCCGTGGTTACGGTCGGCGAACGGTCCCAGCGGCCTTCCGGGCAGGCGACGGCCCCTGCGGAAGAAGAGACGCCGTTGATTCCCGTCGCCTGTCGTTGCGGGAAAAAACTGCGGGTGAAAGCGAAACTTGCGGGCAAGCGAGTCAAGTGTCCTGCCTGCGGCCAGGCATTCACCGTCGCGGACATCCAACCAGCGGTGGCACAACCGGACGGCGAGCTTGATTTGGGGCAACTGGCAGGAGTTGAAGAAGCCGCCGCAACGACGCTCGGCGCCCCGCTGTCTCAAGTGAAGAAGAAAGAACAGCCCGCCAACACGCGCCTGATCGTCGGCCTGAGCGTTGGGGTCGGCGCGGCCGTATTGGTGCTGTTGCTCGTTCTCTTGTTGTGGCCGTCGGGGGAGGACAAAGAGCTTACCAACGAGAAGGCGGTGCCCACCGGGCAGTCTCAGGACGCTGGCGAGACAACACCGGCGACCGGACGCGACGAGCAGCCTGTCCGGAGCCAGCCCACGGCAACCATCCGGCCACGGACCTATCCGTCTTTTCCGGACGCGCTGACCGAGCCGCCGGCGTGGATCGGCTCGGACGCCCCGTTCGATGTCGCCAAGTTCCTGGAAGCCCCGCCACCCGACCAGAACGCCGCGCTGCCGTATCTGGACGCCCTGTTTGAATTTAACTCGGAGCTGTCACTCTGCTTCTGCCCGAGCCGAAAGGAACCCGAAGGAGATGTCAAGAAGCGAGCGGAGACCGCCACCAAACGCAGACAGGAAATGTATCGATTCGAAGAAGCGTGGAAAATGAACCCAGCTTCCGTGGACAACGCGGCGGTGGACGCGTGGCTCAAAGGATACGAGACCGGGTTCGTGAAGCTGGCCGCCGCGCAGCAGCGCCCGGCATGCGTGTTCGAAACCGGCATCGGCCCCGCTGCCTGGCTTCCACATATCCACGGAGCGCGTGCAGTAGCGACAGTCGTGAAGTGGCGTACCAGGCGCGATCTTGCGCGGGGAGACTTGGAACGGCCGATCCAGGGAGTGGAGACCATACTGCGGCTGAACCGGGACTTGCGACCGCGTGGAGGCGACGTCTGTCAAGTGGTTGCCGTTGCCATGGACAACATCTGCTGCGAAGAGATCGTACCCGCCATTCTGACAACCAAGGGAATCACGGCCCAGCATTGCGATCGCCTGCTAGCCGCGCTGGTCAGGCACGAGGCCGAGGCGCGGGATCCATTTCTGGAAAGCACGCGGTTCCAATACGTCATGGATCGCATGGTCCTGCATGACCTGCAGCACCACACACGCCACACCACCAGCATGTTCGGTCCGCAGCACATGAAGGAGGATTCGCCATTCGCCTACCTCCGGGTGCTTCAGGGCTTCTACAGCAACAGGTTCGCCCGTGAGAAATACGGAACGGTCATTCCTCGGACGCCCGAAGAGGTCCTCAAGCACCCCCTGGCCCGCGGCTGGTCGGTCGATGGGAAACTCCTTTCGAAAGCCCAATACGCCAAGGAAATCGATGCCGTGAACCGCGTCTACAAAGCGCTCCTGGAACTGGCCGAGCGAACGAACCTCGAGCGGGATCGCGCGTGCGCGACATGGACCATGGCCGACCCTTTGCGCGACACGACCGTGGCAATCTATCTGGAGCCGCGGCCGCCACACCAGTTGCAGTTGTACCTAAGAGCCGAGGCAATCTTGCGGGGCACGAAATGTCTGGTCGCGCTGCGACGCTGGCAGTTCGAGCACCCGCAACCGCCGCCCGACCTTGCCGCGTTGACCCGATCTGTTGCCATGGCCGCCGTCCCGAACGACCCATACAACGATCAACCCCTGCGCATGACCACGATGCAGGGCCAGCCAATCATCTACTCAGTCGGCCCCGACGAGAAAGACGATCGGGCGCAGCCAGCCGAGTTCGACCAGAAGTCCAGAATGTTCCGAGGTGACTTTGTGTTCCGCCTCCAGGCTCCCCAGTAAGCCAAGATTTGAGCGACAGAACAGAGGAGACCGAGAGGACAGCCGTCGCGAGTATGTTTATCCTTACAAAGCCTGCAAGACCGAAAGAGAAGGCCAGCATGGACAAACAGGGCGATCCTCCAACCACACGAACCTCAACCGTCGTCACCGTCACCGCTTGCGCTCTGAGCCTAAGCGGCGTCGATCGAAACGGCACGCGCACCCGCAAGATACGTTCGGCGCTTTCGGTCACGGCGGCCCGCGGCCGTGTGGGTGATGCCCAGTCTGGCCGTCGTCGTGTCGTACAACGACGCCAAACTTCGCGGCTTGGCCAGCGGTGGCGAAGCCCAACAAATCAAGCGACGAAACTACTGGTCAAGGCGATGAAATGACTGCGAACCAGGACGAACAACATCTGCGGTTATTATCGATCTTCCACTACGTACTCGGTGCCGTTTTGGCTTTATTCTCCTGCTTCCCAGTTTTGTATTTGGCAATAGGGATTATCGGCCTTACCGAATGGGAGACTCTGGAGGACGAAATGACCAGGTTCGTTTGCGTGATGCTCACGATTATCCCTACTGCGATTATCCTGGCCGGTTGGACCTTCGCGATTTGTATGTTCTGCGTCGGTCGTTTCCTGATGCGACGGACACACTACGTGTTCTGTTACGTCATTGCATGCATAGCCTGCATGTTCGTGCCTTTGGGAACGGCCTTGGGCGTCTTCACGATCATCGTTCTGGTTCGACCCTCCGTGAAGACGACGTTCTATGGCCAAGCACACGCTGATTCGTACAACAAGCCTCTCCAGGCCGACTGAGAAATGGTCGTCAGGGCACGCAGTGTTCGCGGTGGTGGGCGCTGTGGCTGGCGGCTGGAAGCCACCACTACGCCGATCACATCCGCAATTTCCTCGATTGCGTCAAGACTCGCGAGGAGCCGATCGAGCCTGTCGAAGTGGGGCACCGTACGGCCACACTTTGCCATCTGGGGAACATCGCGCTGCAACTGAACCGCACGTTGAAATGGGATCCCGACGAAGAGTGCTTCCCCGATGACGACGAAGCCAACCGCATGCTGAGCCGTCCGGCCCGAGCGCCCTGGCGCGTGTGAGAATCACAAATGACGGAAATCACGGGCAACGCCGCGGTCCGATTCGGAATCGCGGGCTATCCAGCAGTGGGACGGTAATCACGTACAATCAATGTTGATGTGGGTCTGGACGGTAAGGAGGTATTTCTTGAGCACAACTGACGATCTACCACAATAACTGCTTTCCTCCCGTACTCTCCGAAGGGGGCTCCCCCGCTCTCTGTCGTGCTTTTTCGATCACGGGCTGCACTCTGCTCTTAATCTTTTCCTGATCTGCCTTCTGAGCCTCCTGAAACTGTTCAGAGGAATACACTGCCGAGCCAATCTGCTGCAGCATATGATGATAAGGACCCCACTCTTCTGCATGATGCTGATAACTCGGCGCCGAGCTCAGCAAACTCGGCAACGCGTCGACTGCCTTCTGGAATGCGGCCTCTTGCTGTAATCGCGGAGTATCAGGTTTCGTGAGCCTCTTGAGCAACTCTTGCGGAGAGAGCATCTTCTCGACAACTCCGGCTTTTTCACCGCCTCCTCTCTCAGAAGCCTCGGTGATAATGGCGCATACTCGCTGCGCGGCCTGTCGCGTTCTTCTCGAAGGCTGTAGTTCACCGATCTTTTCCTTCCTGGCAACGCACTGCAAAAAACCGAAAAGTGAGAGGGTTATCGATGCCGTAGGCACTTCTCTGTGTGGCGTTCGTATCTTTCCGGTCAGGAGCGCTTCCGTGGCTGTGGAGAGAAAGACGGAATTCCCCTTCCCGGAAACCGACTGCTCCTCTGACTCTGGGTTCGGCTCATCAACTCCGTACTGTGCATCTTCTGTCTTGGGGCGCTGAGGCAGCACGACATGTGCGTCTTTGTATACATTGCGCAGTGCGGCGACATTGCCGAGGAATGTCTTCTGCCACCGCTCTGAAGCAGCATGCCTTCTCTGTTCCACAAGAGGCTTCGCAGCAATGGCTCCTTCCTCCTGTTTCTGTAGTTCCCGCAGAAGCGTTTCCAGTTCCCCTTCCGTTCCAGCATCGATTTCTATGGAAACGTACAATCCCTCCCGCTTCGATTCAGGTGTACCAATGGCAACAGCGGTCGCAGCAGTTGAAGCTCCGGATGTCGCCTTTCTTGGTAGCTTGATCTCTCCCTGCTTGTCATGGAGTTCCAGAATGTGCAGTGCAGGATCACTGAAAGCGATGCGAGCGCCCGGAGGTCGTTTCACGCGAAGGAGCAACATTCTCGTCGCTGCCATTAGCTGTTCATCCGCCTCGCCACTTGGCTCTGCCGAAGCATCCCTCTGGACAATTGCACGATCTTTGCGCTCGAATTCCGGAGGCAGCAACAGGCTCGTACTGGAAGCGTTCACGCCGAATCGCCGGCCCTTCATCGAAGCTTTCATGAATGCCCTTCTGCCCTCGTCATGCATGCCGCGTGTCATGGCATTCGCAGCTTCAGTCGACAGAGCCAGTAACCCATCATCGTCAGCAACAACGGTAAGCGTAATTGGGTGTTCCGGGATCACTTCAATAGACCGTTCTCCCGGCTGATTGCGACCCTTCTCTTTGGCCTCCCGAGCTCGTTCCGCCGCTCGTCTCTCCGCAATTTGGCTGATGGCGGAAAAGGCACCATCAACCCGTGACTCCACACCGGTCAGAACCATACTCCTGCCATCCATCCGAAGGTAAAGAGTGGAGACTTCATACGTTTCTGATTGCGGTGCGTCACCCTCCACTTTCTTAAAGGGATTCGGACAGGCAAGCTGAGCCCCCCCAGGCAGCATGATGGAAAACTCTTTGCCGTCATCCAGTGCGTACGCTCTGCCGATGGCGGCCTGCACATTGGATGCATCCACCGGTCCGAGAACGACACCTTCACCTTTAGAAGAAAAACAGAGTCTGAGCCTTCCCAGATTCTCATGAGATGACAGATTCACGGTGAACGGCATGTCCCCCTGATCCGCCGTGGCCACGGTGCATTTGGGCAGGCCTTTGAGAGGCCGCCGGAGCTTGTCTCCTTCGGGCGGAAGGAGCGCGCTCGCGATGTAACACTTCCTCTCGTCAATGACAAGTTCGACCTGGCATACGGACGCGGGTTTGCTTTTCTTCTCTCCCGCTTTCAGCGTTAGTGTTGACTTGCCCGGCAATTCGTCTATTTCGAGAGGTGTCTTCTCCGGGAAATCCACCGCCCCCGCCATAACCTCGGCGAGCCTGAGCAACAATTCTGATCTGCCTTCTACGACGAGTGCGCCCTTCTTATCCTTCTCCACCAAAATGTGAATGGGCTTCGATTCTTTCGTGTGGGGCTTTTCCGTAGACATTGGTAGAACAGGATACAGGCAAGATCAGGAGTCGTACTACTCTGAACGAACGATCAAGGAAACGAAGTTGAGCATACCAGGAGGAATGGGTAATTCAAGGGGGGCCAGCGGTCGGACGTTCTTCTGTCAACCTGTCGGCCGATGGTGGCGCACACTAGGGATCGAGTGCGTGTGGATCCCTGGCGGCGACCAATGTTCCGGCAGCAATTCCAGTCGCCCGTTCGGCCTACATGTTGGTGAGAAATCCGTGTTAGAATGGAGAAGCCCCTTGGCATGTTCATCAAATCGGACACTTCCCCAGAGGGATAACAAGAAGGAGCAAGTACGGTATGAAGAAGTTATCGATAATTGTTCTGGTTGTCGTCGTGACGACAGGTGCGCGGGCGGCAAAGGAGCCGGCAACGGCGTTGAAGGAAGCCGGCATCACCGGTGGCCTGGTGGTACATCTCGGTTGTGGCGGTGGAGAAATGACCGCGGCGTTGCGGACAAGCGACGCTTTTACCGTGCACGGGCTGGACCGCGATCTGGAAAACGTTGAAAAGGCGCGAAAACACATTCAGTCGAAAGGCCTTTATGGACCGGTCAGTGTTGACCATCTCCCCGGTAGCGTCCTGCCGTATGTGGATAACCTGGTGCGCGCGCTGGTGGTCAGTGACGCCGGGTCGATTCCCCGCGACGAACTTATGCGCGTGGTCTCGCCGGGCGGCGTAGCCGTCATCGACGGCAAGCTGACCGTCAAGCCCTGGCCAAAAGAGACGGCCCAGTGGCCGCAGCACTACAACACACCCGACAATAACGCGGTAGCGTTGGACAGTGTCGTGGGACCGCCGCGATACTTCCGGTGGATAGCCGAGCCGGAGTGGAGCCGTTCCCATCTCGAGCTGCCTTCGATTCACAGTCTAGTCTCGGCGAAAGGTCGGCTGTACAGCATCGAGGACCGCGCATCCGTCGAGCATCCGGCTTTGCCGGGCAGGTTTGCGCTGATTTGCCGCGACGCCTTCAACGGTATCGAACTGTGGCGGCATCCGTTTCCCGACTGGCAACCGGTGAACATATACATCAAGTTCACGCCGACTCAATTACAGCGACAGTTGGCGGCCATCGGAGACGAGGTCTATTGCACGCCGGGCCTGAATGCGCCCATCACCGTATTCGATGCCGCGACGGGAAAGATCCGCAAGAAATTCGAAGGCACGGAAGAGACCCAGGAATTCGTCTACGCCGACGGCGTCTTGTACGTGGTCACGGGGGATCCGTACGACACCCTCGGAATCGGGCAAACGCCGCAAGGTGCCGCGAAGCCTGCACCCGGTACCGTTGCCGCGAAGAGCCGAGGACGCGCCTTGACCATTGCTCCCAGTGCCTTCCGTAGAGAAGCCTATGGCCCGCTAATCCGGCCACTCGCCAATCCTACGAGTACGATTGTGGCGATCGACGCCGGATCGGGCCAGGAGATTTGGAAGCAGCAGGGCGATGAGACAAAGGATTACGAGGGAGCGACGCTTGCAGTTCGCGGGCCGAACGTGGTCTATGCACTCAAGGACTCGCTGGTATGCATCGACCGAGAGACCGGACGGCAGCGGTGGCGAGTGATGGCGGAAAAGGGGCCGTGGTTTGCACAGAACGCCAAGCAAAGGATTCTGGGCAACCGCAATAGACCCGGCAAGGCGGCTGGTACGACTCTTACACTGGTGCTCTCCGATGATGCCGTGTATCTGGCAGGCTGTAACGCG
>JACKQG010006617.1_pt1 | contig 12108 bp, 10 predicted proteins | sample 8237621 | NCBI WGS metagenome assembly JACKQG01 (sample SAMN15677084, study PRJNA649215) | marine metagenome | biome: marine; feature: Black Sea; material: saline water; isolation source: suspended particulate matter (SPM) from the Black Sea western gyre | collected 2013-06-09/2013-06-10 | depth...
CGGCAGGGTGCCGGGCAGACAACGGCCCGGCGCAAGCGGCTGGGGTATTTGTCGATGTTCTCACTCATCGCCGCCGAGGAAGGATGGTCAGAACTCTGCAAGCCTGAAGAAAGGAGGGATGCCGCGCCAAAAGATTGCACGTGTCTTTTCCCCAACTCGAATTGGCAGTGCCGTAGGGCGTGAGTCGCACGGACTTGCGCCAAAACTTTGATAGCTGAGGAGGCTACACACATGAACAGCAAAAAGTCCCTATTCTTTGTTCTGTTGGCCGTGACCCTGGCCACACTCCTGGTCGCCAGTTGTGCGCCACCGGCGGGGGCACCGGCGCCAGCCGAAGAGGCCCAGGCACACCCGATCCCCCGCCCCCTCAAGAACAGCGGCGTCCCCCCGGTCAAACGCCCGGACGAGGGCGGGAGGCCAGCCGGCCCCACAACCCGGCCAAACACCTACCACGGTCGCCCCACCCACACACACCCCGACACACCAGTCAAGATGGTGGAGGACCTGGTGGCCAAGGGCGTGGATGCCATCGGCGTGGTCCCCAATGACGCCCAATCCATGGAGCCGGTCTTCGACAAGGCCAAGGACAAGGGCATCATCGTCCTGACCCACGAATCCCCCGATCAGGTGGGCAACGACTACGACCTGGAGCTGATTGACAACGTGAAGTTCGGCCAGCACCACTGGGACAAGCTGGTCGAGTTCATGGGCGATTCTGGCGAATTCGCTGTCTACGTCGGCTCGCTGACCGTGCCCCTGCACAATCTCTGGGCTGACGAGGGGTTGAAGTACGCCGCCGAGAAATACCCCAACCTCAAGCTGGTCACCGAGAGAATCCCCTGCGGCGAGGATCAGGAGCTGTCGCGGCAGAAGATGGTCGAGCTGCTCAAGGCCTACCCCGACCTGAAGGGCATGGTCGGCTTTGGCAGCCTGGGGCCTCCGGGCGCGGCTCAGGCGCTGGAGGAGAAGGAGCTGTGCGAGCAGGTCGCCATCGTCGGCACGGTGCTTCCCGACCATGCGGCCCCCTATCTCAAGAACGGCTGCATGGACTGGGGCATCCTCTGGGACCCCAAGGATGCCGGCTATGGCATGGTCTGGCTGGCTAAACACATGTTGGATGGCGGCCAGGTCAGTGCGGGCATAGAGATTCCTGGCCTTGGTGCCGCCGAACTCGACGGCACCATCCTCAAGTTTGACGCCATGATCGACATCACCGCAGAGACTGTCGACAGTTTTGGCTTCTAGCGCTTCAGGGAGCATGGGGGGCCTCTTTGCCTCCACAAAGAGGCCCCTTTTGTCTGTCTGTCGTTGCCAGCGGCCCCACCGCGGCGAGAATCTCTGCTGGCCCTTGCCGAACCGGTCGCGGGGGCAAGGGCCGCGTCGCGTCGCAGGGACGAGGGCCTGATCCAAGGAGAGCACAAATCCAGTGCTCGGTCAGACGCGAATTGCGGGCTTGTAGTGGCGACTTCGGTCGCCATACAAGCGGAAAATGCGACTGAAGTCGCCACTACGAACCTATCACTGCAAACAGTAGCAACCACAAACGACGGGATGAGCATGGCCGAAGACGTTTTCCTCTCCATGAGAAGCATCAGCAAGCGGTACGTCGGCGTACAGGCCCTGGATTCCGTGGATTTCGAGGTCAACAAAGGAGAGATCCACTGCCTGGTCGGCGAGAACGGATCGGGGAAATCCACGCTGATCAAGATCATCTCCGGCGCGGTGAGTCCCGATGACGGCGCCCACATCGAGATTGATGGCGAGTACTTTCACGACTACCAGGCCATCGACTCCATCCGCAAGGGGATCGAGGTCATCTACCAGGACCTGTCCCTTTTCCCCAATCTGACCGTGGCCGAGAACATCGCCCTCAGCCGCATCATTGCCGAGGGAAACAGGTTCATCCGCTGGGGGGAGGTGCAAAGCATTGCCCGGAGCGCCATGGAGCGCATCGGCGTGCACATTCCCCGGGCGGAGCAGGTGGGCGATCTTTCGGTGGGCGACCAGCAGTTGGTGGCCATCTGCCGGGCTTTAACCCATGACGTCCGGCTGGTGATCATGGACGAACCCACCGCGGCGCTAACCAAAAAAGAAGTAGAGGCGCTGTTCGGTGTGGTCAAGGACCTGCAAGCCAAAGGCATCGCCACCCTGTTCGTCAGCCACAAGCTGGATGAGGTGCTGCATATCGCCGAGAGGGTCACCGTCCTGCGCGATGGCCGGCTGGTGGGCACCTTTCCCAGCCAGGAGTTGGACGACGAGAAGCTCACCATGCTCATGACCGGCAAAAAGGTCGAGCACAGCCGGTATGTGCAAGAGGTGCAGCAGGAAGAGGTACTGCTGGAGGCGAGAGGTCTCTCCCGGCGGGGGAACTTCAAGGACATCAGCTTCCAACTCCGCGGCGGCGAAATCCTGGGCATCACCGGCCTCCTGGGCTCGGGACGCACCGAGCTGGCGCTGGCGCTCTTCGGCGTGAACCCGGCGGATTCTGGAGAGATCCTCGTGGGCGGCCAGCCGGCGAGGATAGGCTCCGTGCAGGACGCCATCCGCCTGGGCATCGGCTACGTGCCCGAAAACCGGTTGGTAGAGGGATTGATCATGCAGCAACCGGTGGGCAAGAACATCGTCCTCACCGTGCTGCGCAAGCTGCTGAACAGGCTGGGGCTGATTGATCCCCGCCAGACGAAGAGCACCATTGACAGATGGGTGAAAGAACTCGACGTCCGGATTCCGACGGTCGACTCACCCGTGCAGACCCTTTCGGGCGGCAACCAGCAACGGGTCGTGCTGGCCAAATGGATGGCTACCCGGCCGCGGATCCTGATCCTGGACGGCCCGACGATCGGCATTGACGTGGCCGCCAAACGCGCCATCCACGAGATCATCAGGGGCCTGGCCAAACAGGGCATCGGCATCATCGTCATCTCGGACGAGGTGTCCGAGGTGTACCACAACTGCAACCGCATCATCGTGATGCACAAGGGACGGTTCATTGCCGAATTCGACGCCGCGCAGAGCAGGGAAGATGAGATTCAAGATTGCATCAACAGGGCCGGTTAGTATGAAAAAGCTGCTGACACGCCACGAGACGTACGTCTTCCTGGTGATTATGGCTTTGTCCATCACCATCACGATCATCAACCCCAATTTCTGCACCCTGGAGAATCTGTTCGACCTGCTCAAGAGTTACTCCTTCCCGGGCATTCTGGCCGTCGGCGTGCTCTTCGTGCTCATCTCCGGCGGCATCGACATCTCGTTTACGGCGGTGGCGACGGTCGCGGCCTACGTCATGACCGTGGTGAGCATCAAGTATGGTGGCAACATGCTCACGGTTTTTTTGCTCGCCAGCGTGGTCGGCATTACGCTGGGGATGACCAATGCCGCCATCATCTACTTTTTCGACATCCCCAGCATCATCACCACCATCGCCACGCTGAACATCTACTACGGCATTCTGACGGTCCTTTCCGGTGGCAAATGGATCTACTCGCTCCCCACCTGGTTCCGGCAGTTTGCCAGCATCCGGGTGCTCACGCTGACCAACGCCGCGGGCATCAGGTATGGGCTATCCATCGTCACCGCCATCTGGTTGGTGATCGTGATCGTGGCGGGGGTGATTCTGCGCTATACGATCCTGGGGCGGGGCATCTACGCCATGGGAGGCAGCCCGACCTCGGCCAGACGGGCGGGCTTCAACATCCTCTTCCTGCAGATGTTTGTCTATTCTTTCATGGGCCTGCTGGCGGGCATCGCCGGCGTGGTGCAGGTGCTGCTCGTGCAGACCATGGCCCCGAATTCGATGGTGGGAAAAGAGCTGGACGTCATCGCCGCCGTCGTGCTGGGCGGCGCCAGCCTGGCCGGCGGCGCCGGGACTCTGCTGGGCACGCTGCTGGGCGTGGCCCTGATCGCCATCATGAGCAACGGCATGACGCTGATGCGGGTGCCGTCGTTTTGGTACAACGTCGTCATCGGCCTGACCATCCTGGTCAGCGTGGGGCTCAGCGCCACCCGGCGCCGCAGGAAGGCGCGCCGGGCCATCGCTGTCGAAGTGGAATGAGAGCGTAGCTCGAGTTGCGAGCGCCGATCACACTGGGAACCACAGATCGCTGATTCCGCCTGTCTCACCCTTGTCCGTCTGTGTAATCTGTGCAATCTGTGGTTCAAATGGCAGGGGAGGACCAATGTTTACCCGCAAATACTCCGATACGATCATCCTGAGCCTGGTCATGGTGGCTGTTTTGCTGCTGATGTGGGGGCTGAATGGGAGAGGGTTCTTTCACCTGGGCAACTTCCAGTCCATGGCCTTTCAATTGCCCGAACTGGGCGTCCTCTCCCTGGCCATGATGGTGACCATGCTGACGGCGGGGATCAATCTCTCCATCATCGCCACGGCCAACCTGTCCGGCATCGCCGCCGCCCTGATTCTCACCAGGCTCATCCAGCCGGGGACGCCGGGCTTTGTTTCCGGCCTCATCGTCGTCCTGGCCATCAGCGCAGCGCTGCTCGTCTCCGCCGTCATCGGCCTGCTGAACGGCTTCCTCATCGCCAGGGTGAACGTCTCGCCCATCCTGGCCACCCTGGGCACGATGATCCTCCTGAACGGCCTGGCCATCGTCCTGACCAAGGGCTACGTGATCTCCGGCCTGCCCCAACCGGTGCGCTTCATCGGCAACGGCCTCGTTTGGGGCATCCCCATGCCCATGATCATTTTCATCCTCTGCGCGACCTTCACCGCGCTGCTGCTGAACCGCACGCCGCTGGGCGTCAACATCTACATGATCGGCTCCAACCCCACGGCCTGTCACTTCGCCGGCGTGAACAACGCGGCCGTCCTGCTCAAGACCTATCTGATCTCCGGTCTCTACTCCGGCATCGCGGCCATCATCATGATCTCCCGCTTCAACTCGGCCAAGGCCGACTACGGCGAATCCTACCTGCTGATGACGGTACTGGCCGCGGTGCTGGGCGGCACCAGCGCCGCCGGCGGCTTCGGCAAGGTCTCCGGGCTGGTCATCGCCCTGATCATCCTGCAGTTCGTCTCCAGCGGCCTCAACCTCATGCGGGTCAGCAACTTCCTGACCATCGCCATCTGGGGCATGATCCTCATCCTGGTCATGGTGGTCAACACCCTGACGGCCAAGGTGCAGACGAAGAGGCAGACGACGTGAACACGCTCCTGGGCATTGATCTGGGCACCACCGGCCTCAAGGTCGCGCTGCTGACGGAGGAGGGCCGGCTCGTGGGCTCCGAATACCGCGAGTTCCCCATCCTTTCGCCCCAACCCGGCTACGCCGAGCAGGACCCGGAGGCCTGGTGGGCCGGTTTCATCAGCGCCTGCCAAGACCTCAAGCGCAAGCATCCTTCCGGTTTCGACGCCGCCGTGGGCATCGGCATCTGCGGGCAGATGCACACCCAGGTCTATCTGGACAAGGAAGAGCGCATCCTGCGCCCGGCCATCACCTGGCTGGATCAACGGTCGAGCGGTATTGTGGATGGCATCAACCAGGACGACGATGCCAGAGCCCTGGTTTTCCAGGAGACGCGCAACTTCGCCACGACCACCTACACGGCGCCGCAGGTCAGATGGGTCAAGGATCATCAGCCGGAGGTGTGGAGCCGGGTGGCGCGCATCCTGGTGGCCAAGGATTTCATCAAATTCAGGCTCACTGGCCAGGCGGTGACCGACTACGCCGAGGCCAGCGGCACGCTGCTGTTCGACGTGGCCAGGCAGGCCTGGTCCGATCGGATGTTCGACTTCTTCGACATTCCCCGCGCCCTGTTTCCCCAGGTGCTGCCCTCGGACGAGATCATCGGGGGGGTCACGCCGGAGGCCGCGGCGCTCACGGGCATCAAGGCGGGCACACCAGTGAGCAACGGCAGCTCGGACAACTCGGCCTCGGCCCTGGGCGCGGGCATGATCCGCCCTGGCCAGGTCACCCTGATCATCGGCACGGCGGGCGTGGTCACCGTCTGCTCGGACAGACCCCTGCCTGACCCGCAAAACCGCACGCTCTGCTGGCACTACTGCCTGCGCGACCGCTGGGTCACCCTGGGGGTCATCCAGACGGCCGGGGAGTCGCTGAACTGGTTCAAGAACGCTTTCGACAAGGCCGAAAAGAGCCGCTCTGGCGACATCTTCGAGCAGTACAGCCAGACGGCGGCGACAGTCCCCGACGGCTGCGGCGGCCTGATCTTCCTGCCCTACCTGATGGGCGAGCGCACGCCCTACTGGGACCCCTGCGCCCGCGGCGTCTTCTACGGCGTCAGCCTCTCTTCGGAGAAGGCGCACTTCATCAAGGCCATCATGGAGGGCGTGTCCTTTGCCTTGCGAAACAACATGGAAACGGTGGAATCGTTGGGCATCAGCATCAACCAGGTCAGGGCGGTGGGCGGCGGGCTGAAAAGCCCCGTGTGGCTGGACATCCTGGGCAAGGTGCTGAGGAAGCCGGTGGTCACCGTGAGCGTGCCGGATACAGCCAACCTGGGCAACATCCTGCTCTGCGGCAAAGCGCTGGGCCTCTACCCCTCGCTGGAGGAGGCCATAGCCAGGATGGTCACCACGGACAAACGAGTGTTCTACGAAGCCGACAGCGAAACCTATGAGAAGCAGTATGCCATCTTCCTGGAGCTGTACGAGCAGTTGAAAGGAACGTTCAGGCGTTCGGCCTGATAGCATTTCAGGGCCTATGGCCAGTGAAAAGAGGAGAACTATGCCAAAAATCAAAAGCGAACTGAAGAAAGCTGTCGCCGCTGCCGGGGTGACGATGATACAGCAGGGGCTGACGGTGGGCACCTGGGGAAACGTCAGCGTCCGCGACCCCGAGACCGGTCTGATCTACATCAGCCCCAGCGGCCTGGACTACGAGGACATCCGGGAAGAGGACATCGTCGTCCTCAACGACCAACTGGAGATCGTGGATGGCTGTCTGCGGCCCTCGATCGAGAAAAGGCTGCACGTGGGCGTGTACAAAGCCCGCGCCGACGTCAACGCCGTCATCCACGATCACCCCCTTCATTCCAGTGTGCTGGGCGTCAACAGAATGGAGTTGCCGGCTATCAGCGAGGATTTCGCGCAGATCGTGGGGGATAAGATCATCTGCGCCGAATACGCTCTGCCGGGCACGCCGGAACTGGCCGAGAATGCCATCCAGGCCCTGGGAGAGCGCAACGCCGTGCTGTTGCCCAACCACGGGACGCTGTGCGTGGGCAAGGACCTGAAGATCGTCCTGCGGGTGGCCCACGTGGTGGAGAAAGCGGCCCACATCTACGTCCTGGCCAGAAGCTGCGGCACGCCTCACGTCCTGGCCGCGGAACACATCCAGGCCATGCAGTACTTCGCCCGACATCTGTACGGGCAAGTGGTTTGCGCCGAGTAGCCGATGGCCGAGGCACCCTGGAGCCGCCGCCGCTTTCTGGCCGTGGCGCTGAGCGCGGCGGCGGGTCTGTTGGCGCAGGCCTGTGGCCGGGGCAAGCCCACCGCGACGCCCACGCCGACCCGCACGCCCTCGCCATCCCCTTCCCCGCGTCCGACGCAGACGCCAACCGCTTCCCCCACCGCCACATCCACTCCCCATCTGCCCACGCACACTCCCGGCCCCAGGCCGACAGCTACGGCCACGCCCAAACCCACGCCGACGCCCACGGCGACGCCCTTTCCCCCCGGCCCACCCAGCAAGCTGGGGCTTTTCGTGGGCTACAATCATCCCCAGGTCTTCGACCTGCTGCACACCGGCAACGTCGCCCTGGTCAAAACGCTGGAATACGACCCCAACTTCGTGGCCGACATCAAGCGGATATCGCCCCGCACCCTGGTCGTGGCCCGTTACACACCTCTGCCCCTCCCCAACCTGGCCGACTGGAACCCCGGCGAAGCGGCGCGCCAGTTCGTGGACCTGCTCCTGCCCATCGCCAGCGAACCGCGGCGGCAGGCGCACATTGACGCCTGGGAAGCCTACAACGAGCCGATCCCCAACGATGCCGAGCAGATGGCCTCCCTGGCGACCTTCGAGGCCGAACGCACGCGCCTGCTGGCGGCCGCGGGCATCCGCTCCTGCGTGGGCAACTTCAGCACCGGTCAGCCAGGGCTGGAGCTTTGGCCGGCCTTCTATCCCGCCTTGCAGGCGGTGCAGGAACATGGCGGCTATCTGGGCCTGCACGAATACGCCGCGCCGTACATGTGGTTCGCCAGCGGCGCGCACCAATTGCAGGCGGGCAGCGACGAGGGCGACGAGGGCTGGCTGACCCTGCGCTACCGCAAGGTGTACCGCCACTACCTGCAACCGGCCGGGCTGGAGGTGCCCTTGCTGATCACCGAGGCGGGCCTTGATGGCCAGGTGAGCAACCGCCCCGGCCCGCCAGGGCGGGGCTGGCAGGATTTCAGCGACTTCTGGCGGGCAGAAGGCCAGGCCAGCACCACAGGGGCCGGTTTCTACGTCGAGCAACTGGCCTGGTACGACGCCGAATTGGCCAAGGATGATTATGTCAAAGGTGCGGCCATCTACGCCCTGGCCGGGCCGGCAGGCTGGGAAACGTACGACATTCGCGGGCCGGCCGGCGACATCCTGCAGCAGTACCTGTCGGTGCATCCCCAGCGCGCCGTCCTGTTGAGCCGCGGCCGACCGTGAGCATAGGGAGTGAGCAATATGAAGTGGCAAGAGATGGTCCCAGTCCTTCTCTCCGTCGTGGTCATCATCCTGGTCGCCGTGCTGGAGAAGCAGAGCAAATGCACCAAGGCACCAAGGAATTGGAGAAATGGTCGGCGTCCAGAGCGTGCACCTCCCAGAATCTTTGTGTCTTGGTGTCTTGGTGGTGAGGACACAGTGGCCTGACTGGCCGCAAAGTACGAAGTGTCCGGCTACGGCGAGTACGCCTGGGGCAAGCGCAACTGCCAGGTCTACGGCGGCAGCTACAGCGGCTGGGCCGTGGGCGGCGGGCGCGACGGACAGTCGTTGGCCTGTGGCAGCGATTATCCGGACAACGTGCAAAGCTGGATGGTCTACGGGCCGTTCAGCCTGGCCGACGCCACGGCTGCCGATCTGTCGTTCAAGGTTCGGGTGTATGCGGAGGCCGAGCACGACTGGTTCTTCTGGGGCGCTTCAACCGATGGTAACAGCTTCCGCGGGCCCAAGGCTTGGGGAGACTCGCAGGGGTGGCGGGAAGAAGGGCTTGACCTGACCGATGCCCCGGGTCTCGGCGACCTGACGGGCCGGCCACGAGTCTGGATCGCTCTGATCTTCTCCAGCAATTCCAGCACCCACTTCGCCGAGGGCGTCCACGTGGACAACATCGTGCTGCGCAAGTACGTTCCGGGCACTGGCGCCACCGCAGCAGAGCCATCTGCCCGCCAGCCGGTTGCCGGCCCCGACACGTTGATCGTGGTGCCAGAGAAGGCTCTTCGTCACGCGTTGACATCTCCCTGCTGATGTGGTATCATCTGAGTGGCAGGCTCATGTCTTGATGAGAAGTACTGGGCTTCGACATCCAATTCGCCTGGCTTGGGCACTGGGAGGTTTTGGGGAGGGATAGCATGTTCCTTTTTGATCGCATAACCTTTGGTCCGGATGTTTTTGGCGGCAAGGCATGCATTCGCGGCATGCGCATTTCGGTTTCGCTCATCGTCAATCTGGTGGCTAACGGGATGGCTGGCGAGGAGATCATTGACGAGTATCCCGATCTGGAACTGGAGGATATCCAACAAGCTTTGCATTATGCCGCGTGGACTGCTGCAGAAGCGGTCTACATCCCCGTAGGAGTCCCGGCGTGAAGTTGCTCGCCGACATGGGTCTGGCGCGCAGTACCGTGGCTTTCCTCCGCGCTCAAGGGCACGATGCCGTTCACCTGCGCGATGAGGGGCTGCAGCGACTGGAAGACGAGCAAATCGTTGGGGCGCTGATCAGCGTCCATGAGCGGGGCATCCGAATGCGCCTACTCCCTGTTGGAGAGGTTCCCGCAGAGGATGAATGATGATCTTGGCGAGAGAATGTTTGCCACGCCCGGTTTGATGTGCATCCGCTGATGTCCAGCGTCTGGTACGACAGCTTGGCTTGACCAATAGCCCTTGCGGGTTCGAACCCCGCCCTGAGCCTTTTGGGTGGAAGGAGTAGAGCAAATGAACAGGCAGTCCCTGACCACGCCTGGCGAGATCTCCCAGGCCCTGGAACGTTTGCTGCCCTGGGTGCAGAAGCCGGCCCGCTACACGGGCGGCGAATGGAACAGCATCGTCAAGAACTGGGACCGCACGCCCCTGCGTGTGGCCCTGGCCTTCCCCGACATCTACGAGATCGGCATGTCCAACCTGGGGCTGGCCATCCTCTACGACATCCTCAACCGTCAGCCCGACGTGCTGGCCGAGCGGGTTTACGCCCCCTGGACGGACATGGAAGCGGCCATGCGCCAGGAGGGCCTGCCCCTCTTCAGCCTGGAAAGCCGCCGCCCGCTGCGGGAGTTCGACGTCATCGGCTTCAGCCTGCCCTACGAGCAAGTGTATACCAACGCCTTGAACATACTCGACCTGGCGGGCATCCCGCTGCGTAGTGCCGAGCGCGGCCGGCACGATCCCCTGATCATCGCCGGCGGCACTGCCGCCTACAACCCCGAGCCAGTGCACGCCTTCTTCGACGCCTTTGTCATTGGTGAAGGGGAGGATGCTATCCTGGATGTAGTGCGGGTGTATCGGGAGTGGCAGAAGGGGCAGGAAGCAGGAGGCAAGAGGCAAGAGGCAGGAGGCAGAGGGCAGGAGGCATATCCCCTGGCCTCAGATGGGTCCCGAGGCGCGCTGCTGCGGGAACTGGCCCGCATCACTGGTGTGTACGTGCCCTCGCTTTATGAGGTCGGTTACAACGATGACGGCACGGTGGCTGCCGTGCAGCCGGCTGAGCCTGACCTGCCGCTGCCTGTGGTCAAGCGCATCGTGCCGCGCCTGCCGCCGCCGCTCACCCGCCCCATCGTGCCCTATCTCGACGTCGTGCACAACCGCGCCGCCGTGGAGATCCAGCGCGGCTGCACGCGGGGCTGCCGCTTCTGCCTGGCGGGCATGATCTATCGCCCGCTGCGGGAGCGACCGCTGGCCGAGGTGCTGGAGGCCGTGGATGAGCTGGTCGAGCAGACCGGCTTCGAGGAGGTGGCCTTCCTCTCGCTCAGCGCCAGCGACTACAGCCGCATCGGCGAGCTGATCGAGGGCGTGATGGCTGCCCACGGCGACGGGGAGCTGAGCATCGGCCTGCCCAGCCTGCGCATCGAGTCTTTCTCCGTGGACTTGCTGGAGAAGCTGGCCCGCGGCCGGCGGCGCGGCGGCTTCACCTTCGCCCCCGAAGCGGCCACCGACCGCCTGCGCCAGGTGATCAACAAGCCCATTGCCACCGAGGCCATGCTGCAGGTGGCCGAGGAGGTTTACGCCCGCGGCTGGACGACCATCAAGCTCTACTTCATGATCGGCCATCCCACGCAGACGGAGGAGGACGTGGCGGCCATCGTCGGGCTGGCGCGGAAGGTGCGCGAGATCGGTCGGCGACACAGGGGCGGCCGGGCCAAAGTGCGGGTGAGCGTGTCCACCTTCGTGCCCAAAGCGCACACCCCCTTCCAGTGGCAGCCGCTGGCCGACGAAGCCGACCTCCAGGCGCAGATCGAGCTGCTGCGGCGCGGTCTGAGCGGGCGCGGGCTGGAGATCAGTTGGAACGATCCGCGGGAGACGCTCATCGAGGCGGCCCTCTCCCGCGGCGACCGCCGTCTGGCGGAGGTGGTGCAGCGGGCCTGGGAGCTGGGGGCCAGGTTCGACGCCTGGCAGGATCAGTTTGCCTTCGACGCCTGGGCTCAGGCCTTCGCCGAGGTGGGACTGGACCCGCAATGGTACGCCCGCCGTACCCGTTCGCCGGAGGAGCATCTGCCCTGGGAGCACATCAGCGCCGGCGTGCGCCAGGAGTTCCTGTCCGAGGAGTACCAGCGAGCGCTGCGCGGCGAGGCCACGGAGGACTGCCGTCAGCAGTGCCGCGCCTGCGGCATCCTGCGGCAGTTCGGGCCGCAGCGAGGGGATGCAGAGTGGGGCTGTCCGGCGCCAGACAGTGATCAGGGATCGGTGGTCGGTGATCAGGAACGTCGCCCCGCGCCTCTCGCCCC
>JACKQG010006618.1_pt1 | contig 12106 bp, 11 predicted proteins | sample 8237621 | NCBI WGS metagenome assembly JACKQG01 (sample SAMN15677084, study PRJNA649215) | marine metagenome | biome: marine; feature: Black Sea; material: saline water; isolation source: suspended particulate matter (SPM) from the Black Sea western gyre | collected 2013-06-09/2013-06-10 | depth...
TGTCGATTTCCTTGACAGCATGCTGCGCAGCAAGCAGGGCAATTTAAGGATTCACCAGATCGTTGTGACTTCAAGTTCAACTGTTGCGGGGAAAAGTATCATGGAGTCCGGATTAAAAAACAAATTCAACCTGCTGATTCTGGGCTCAAAGCTTCCGGCCAAGGAAATCGAATTTAATCCTCCTTCCACCCAGACGCTACAGGCCGGCATGACCCTTATTGTCATGGGAGACGTGGAGAATATCGCCAAGGCCAAGAAAACCTTCTAACCCGGATAGTTGTTCCTTGAACTGCAACAGCGAGCGAATCAAAAAATTGCTTTTATCCTTTATTTAACATGGCCTGATCCCATTTCAGTATTATCTGCCGGTGCTTCCCTTGATGCGGGATGCCACCGCCGATAAAACTCCTTCGGGCGGCCGGCCAAATGCCATTGCTTTGTCGTCGCTGCGCTTCCATACATTAATGCCCAAAACCGCCAGCCCTATTCCCCAAAGGCCCGACAATTGTCCAAGTGACGCTATCGTGGTGCCGGCAATATTCGGTGTAAACAGAATTTGATACGTGGTGGCCAACATGATGGCACCCCAGGTCAGCGCCATGACATAACCGAACAACGGGCGCCAATACGATTTGAATTTGTCACCACTGGCAAGCTCCGCGCGCATAGTCTCATTCACCTGCGTTAGCCGCTGAGTCTCCGATTCAACCATCATGCGCTGCAGATCGGTCTGTTGTTGCATCTCAGCTTCACGCAGTTTGAGCAGCAAGCTTGGATCGGCTTCCAGCGCCTTTTTGACCTCGTCCGGCTCGTTGTCGACCCCCAGCACGGATGCTACCAAAGAACCCACAGCAGTGCCTGCCGGTCCCCCCAATAACGTCCCCAATAGCGGGGCAGCTTTTCCTACAATCCCTTTAAGATCTTTCCAATCCATGATTCAACCTCCTATTGAAGCCCTAACGCTCGGCGCGTTTGTGGCCCCGCAATGCCGTCCACGGTCAACCCTTCGCGTTCTTGAAATTCCCGAATGGCGGCCTCTGTCCGCGACCCCAGTGTTCCGTCCAACACCAGGTTAAATCCGGCTCTATTTAGCGCACGCTGCAGATCTTTGGTTTCCCTGTCGCGTTCCACCACGCCGGATTTAAACCTCTCAAATGCTGCCGTGAGCTTTTCGTGATATTGATTCTTCTCATATTCCGGGCCATTATAACCCTTGGCGAATCCGGGCCAGTCTTGGATCTGCAAGTATTTTTCCAAACCATGCGAAAGGATAAAGTTAATCCCACACTGAAGCTGCAAACCTTCGGAAACATACTGAACCCCGACAAAATCCCACAGGTTGGGATACCCGGCGGGCTCATGGTTAAAACCCATAATTTGAAAAAGACCCCATGATGCCGATCTGTAGGCTGCATCCGATTCGAGTTCGGCCGCCTCGCGCAACCGGTCGTGCTCTTTGAGGCCCCCTTTGTAAAGTGTGCGGTTCCACTTAGCGCTGGACAGGCGAGGGTGGGTGCCATCGTACTGCCCGCCTGTTTCACGACTGAAGATATGAGCTTCGAACAGAATCTTTGGCAAACGCGGATCGTTTTCGTACTTGCCGAGGAAACCAGAACCCGATGCTTCAACGGCAATGACTGCGCGCACGTGCGCTTCCGTGACACCGAGTCGTTTGGCCGCAGACGTTACATCACCGGCATCAAGAGGCCGCCCCATAACACTTCCTGTGCGCATATCGCCTCCTTACCCTTTATGGTTGTACAGTTTCAATTGCTTGTAAATGCATTCCATGTATTATCAAGTAGTTAATATGTTTTGACCTCCGGACGTCCCTTAGCAGACAATAGCCAAACCCAGGCGGACAACCTCGGTGCGTTCCCGAAAATTGATCAGGCTTTCCGCCAAGGAGTTGACATATTGAACCTGAAAGTAAACATCGAGCATTTGGAACGGAAACCGGTGAATCGGATAGGTTAGGTCCAACTGTAGCGAGGCCCCTTCATGTGCCCAGCGGAAATATGACCCCAACACGAAACTGTCCGCCTTCCCCAACTTTGTTTCCAACTCGAAAAAGCCCCTGTAGTCTTCAAGATCGGGTTTGGTTTCGTTGTCGTTTTTGATGTAAGCTCAAACCTTAGGTTTGCGTGTCGGGCTTGGCTATTGTTAGGATATACTCGAGTGACAATCCGTTCCAATTAACAAAACCCCCGTTTTATTAATCAAGCACCTTTTCCGAACGAGATCTGCCTCCGATACATACGGTGCCGACCTACATGGTGCTGAAAATAGAGGGGGAGAACACCGTTAAATTATGCTGCAATAGATGTGCCAGGTATCAACTTGCTGATATCATGCATATTTTATGATTTTAGCAGCTTTTGACGCACATTTTTTTGTGCAACACGCACATTTTTTTGTGCAAGCAGGTGATAATTTGATTCAACCCGAAACAAACAGGACAACGCGGGTTGATAGCAATGAATCCATGGCAAAGAGGGTTCCGGTGAGAGACATAGAGGTGAGCGTGATCGATGCGGCGCGTATGCCGGGAAAAATTCGCCAGGTGTTTCGATATGCTACAAATGAGAGGGTTTTTCGATGATAAAATTTATTTCAGTCTTTTACCATTCAGCAGGAAACAGTTTTCTTCGGTGCACTTGAGGCCGTTGACACAATATTCACCTTTACGGCAAGGGCAGTTTTTATTTTTTTTAAAGCATTTCATTTCCAACACCCCGTTTCCTTTCCCAAGGTGGCCCCATGTCCACCCTGGGAAATCTGTAGATATCTGTTTTGTGCCTCACTACAGATTTGGCATTGTTGCCTGCTTTTTAATACGCAAGAAGCGCGCAACCTTAATTGAAAATATTTTAATGCTTATATTTCAACTGGTTGTCTGGCGAGTTCGGATTGCCAAGCCTATCAGCCCATAAAAAATGCTATGAAATTATGAACTAAATTACATAATATCTATTACACTTTTTACATAGTGTGAGGACGATACAACCTTAAAGGCATCCAAGGATGTGAAAGGCAAAACAGATTGGGAATGCAAAGGGGTTTTAACCGCCGTCAACCAGATTCCTTAAAATTCCGGAGCACCTGAACGAAACAACTTTCCTTGGTGCCAGCATCAGGTCCTTACCGGTTGCAGGATTCCGACCCTTGCGTTCTTTCTTTTTCTTTACGCAGAACTTACCAAAACCGCTGATAAGGACATCCTCGCCGGATTCGAGTGTTTTCTTGATGATTTCCAGAAGGGTTTCGACGGTTTCAACGGATTTTTTCCTTGAGAATCCGTTTCCGACCATAATTTCTTCAATGAGATTGGCTTTCGTAAGTGTCATGGCAAGTACTCCTTAGTTCTTTATTGTGCGTTTTTTGGGATAAAAAATTATTAAAATAGCTTGTGATGCTTTGTGGATAAGATACCGGCGTTTACTTTGACGATTGTTATAATAACAACCAAATGAAATCAATAAAATAATTTAACCCGCTGAGCTAAACAATATACCCCACATGATTGAAATAGAGCTGTCCATTTTATTATATCTCATGAAATGTAAGTGTTATGGAATCAAGTTTGTAATGGCCGGGCAATAAACTCAGCCCGGCAGCATTGTTGGATCTACTCTCTTCTTCAAGCCATTTCAGGATTTTTGTATTATAGTTCTGGTCAACTGCGTATAATGAAACCACAATGTTTTTATTGGGCCCGGTTTCGTGGATTTTGGTTTTGAAAGCTTGATTGGGTTGATGGATTTGTTGCTTGGGCCAGCACTGGCCGAGGTCTTTTACATCAATGGTTATCCAGATGTAGCTTTGTTCCGGCGGAATATTTTTGGTGTAGCCTTCGATTGCAATCTCGCGGGATGCCCGGGAGCCATCCGGCGGCGAAATTATTTTGCCGACAGGAAACGACAACAGGTAATATCCGCCAAAAGACGCTGCCAAAGCCGCCAGAAACACGAGCGTGTTCAGGATGAATTTGAGCGTATCCGGTTTTTTGGGGCCGGCATTCGGCGGGTCAACCGTTCCGGTTGTTTCCGGGCTTATCTTGGCGCGTTGATCGGCAGCCTCTTTTTTGACATTCTGCGGTTCCATAAGCTTCTCAATTATAACAATTTGATTCTACTAAAAAGTTTTCATAAAATTTTCGGATTAGGTTACAGCAGAACACCCTGGACCATGAGGCGCTTAAACCATAGCAAGCGTTTTGTGCTGATTTGGATGCCGTCACTCTTGGGATCGGGATGGATATTTTTTGCTTTCCAGATCGTCACCCCATCCACAGGAAACCGTTCAAACCGTCCTTGACCATTGACGGCGGGCTTACCCCTGTAGACCACAGGGAATCGCTCGATACCGCATCACCCTTCAACCTCTTTGATGAACAAAGTAACATCAGCGCCCTTTTTTAGAATCAATTCATTAGCTTCCGGTGTTACGTTTATCACGCTATCACCTCCTGTTAATCGACTAGCACGCGCCTTGAGAGTGCAATTGAAGTTCAAATTTTAAAACATTATCATGCAAATATCAGACATGAACGTCAGATGTCAAACTTGGCACTGTTTATCATTCCGACTTTTTATGATATTCTTCATCTGCAAATCAAGATATCCATAACCAATGATTTCATCGAATTAACTGGCTAACCCCGATAAATCGGGAATAACGGGATAACCGAAAGAAGATGAAACGAACGATTGAACGCATAGAATTCCTGCTGCCCGAAGCGCTGGCTGCGGACCGGTTTGCCGCATGGCGTGAAATCAGCCGCTTGAAACGATCCGGTTCTAAAGCCAAATCGGCGGTCAAAATCCAGAAGCGTCTTTTGGGCCTTGAAAAACAGCTTCAGATTTCCATGAAAAAGAAAGCCTGGCGTAAAGACAACCGCCCGGAGCCGACCTACAACCCGGACCTGCCGATTACGGCCAAGAAGGATGAAATCATTAATGCCATCACCACCAACCCGGTGGTTATCGTCTCCGGGGAAACCGGTTCGGGAAAAACCACCCAGATACCTAAATTCTGCCTGGCCGCCGGGCGGGGTGTCGACGGCAAGATCGGATGCACCCAGCCGCGCAGAATTGCCGCCACGACGGTCTCCCGCCGCATTGCCGAAGAGTTGGGCGAGGAAGTGGGCCGGTCGGTGGGTTTTAAAATCAGGTTTCAAGACAAGACCGGCCCTGACGGTTTTATTAAAATCATGACGGACGGCATCCTTCTGGCTGAAACCCAAGGCGATCCACACTTGAGCGCCTACGACACCATTATCGTCGATGAGGCTCACGAAAGAAGCTTGAACATCGACTTTATTTTAGGGTTTCTAAAAATCCTGATAAAACGTCGCAACGACCTTAAGCTCATCATCACGTCCGCAACCATCGACACGGAAAAATTTTCAAAGGCCTTTGACCATGCGCCGGTTATCGAGGTCTCCGGCCGGATGTACCCGGTCCAGGTTCGTTACTTTCCGGCTGACCCCGACGTCGAGGAAGGCGAGGAGCAAACCCATATTGAGAGGGTTGTTCGTGCGGTCGAAATGCTGCAAAAAGAAAGCCCTTTAGGTGATATGCTCATCTTTATGCCGACCGAACAGGATATTCGTGAAACCTGCGAACTCATCGCGGGCAGAAATTATAAGGGCATAACCATCTTTCCCCTGTTTGCGAGGCTTTCAGCGTCCGAGCAGTCGCGGGTTTTTTCACCGGTTGCGGCCCGAAAGATCATTGTCGCCACCAATATTGCCGAAACATCCATCACCATACCGGGCATCAAATATGTCATCGATACGGGTCTGGCGCGCATATCCCGGTATACGCCCAGAACCAGGACCACGTCACTGCCGGTTACAACCGTATCCCAAAGCAGCGCCGAACAACGCAAAGGCAGGTGCGGCCGGGTGGCAAACGGCGTGTGCATACGTCTTTTTTCCGAAGAAGATTTTCTATCCCGGCCGGTATTTACACCGCCTGAAATTTTAAGGGCCAACCTGGCCGAAGTTCTCCTGCAGATGATTGCCCTGAAGCTCGGCGACATTTCGGATTTCCCCTTTATCGATCGGCCGGACCCCAAAAGCATCCGGGACGGCTTTGATCTGCTGGTCGAACTTGGGGCGATTGCTCCGGAGTCCGAAAAAAAGAGGTCCGACGGAAAGCACCGTTACACGCTTACCAAAACAGGAAAGCTCATGGCCAAGCTTCCGGTCGATCCGCGCCTGTCCCGCATGCTGATCGAAGCCCAAGCTCAGGGATGCCTGCAAGAGATGACCTTGATCGCAGCGGCCCTGAGCATCCAGGACCCCAGGGAACGGCCTTTGGAAAAAACCGAGGCCGCCGACCGGATTCACCGGGCGTTTCATGATCCTGCCTCGGATTTTATAACCCTGTTGAATATCTGGAACAGCTATCATCAGACCTGGGATAATGGCAAAACCACCGCACAGAACTTCAAACAGGCCAAAACATACTGCAAAGCACACTTACTTTCATTTAAGAGAATGCGGGAATGGATCGATATTCATGGTCAGCTTGCCCAAATCCTGAAAGACTATCGTTTTGGCGACCGACGGCAACCGGATTCCGCCGGACAGGACCGCCAAAGGGGATCGGACAAATACGCTCCGCTTTATGCCGCCATTCACAGATCGATTTTGAGCGGGTTTCTTGCCAACATCGCCGTGAAAAAAGAAAAGAACTTCTTTCAGGCGGCCAAAGGCCGGGAAGTAATGATTTTTCCGGGCTCAACCCTGTTCAACCGGCCTGAAAATTGGATCGTGGCCGCTGAAATGGTGGAAACATCGCGACTGTTTGCCCGGACCGTCGCCAACATAGACAGTGCCTGGCTTGAAGACCTGGGCAAGGGTTTGTGCAAATATACCTACCTTGAGCCGCACTGGGAAAGAAACCGGGGCGAAGTGGTGGCCTATGAGCAGGTCAGCCTTTTCGGGCTGATCATTGTCTCCCGGCGGCCGGTATCCTACGGGCGGATCAGCCCCGCAGCAGCTACGGATATTTTTATCCGCACTGCGCTGGTTGCAGGTGATGTAAAAGAAGAATTTTCATTTAGGCGTCATAACCAAAGCCTCATTGACGACGTCAAAGACATGGAAGACCGCATTCGCAGGCGGGATATTCTGGTCAATGAGGACGCCATGTTCGAGTTTTATCAACAACGGCTCCAGGGGTGTTATGATATTCGAACCCTGCGCCAGCGGATTAAACAAAAAGGCGGCGATGATTTTTTGCGGATGCAACCCGAAGATATCCGGCGCTATTTGCCGGATGAAGCCGAACTGGGGCTTTTTCCAGACACAATTGATCTTGGGAATCAGCGCTTTGTTTGCACTTACAGCTTCCGGCCGGGAGAAGCCGAGGACGGCGTTACCGCTAAAATCCCCTTGCCCTTTGTTTCCACGGTTCCGGCCGAGGCCATGGACTGGCTGGTACCCGGGTTCTTGCGTGAAAAAATAACCGCGCTTATAAAGGGGCTGCCCAAGGCGTACCGCAAACAACTGGTCCCGATAACAAAAACAGTTGATGTCATTATCAATGAACTACCCAAGTCCGAGACTTCTCTGATAACAGCCCTCGGAAAATTTATTTACCGCCGTTTCGGTGTCGATATTCCGGCGGCGGCCTGGTCTGAAGATCTTCTGCCGGAACACCTTAAGATGCGGATTGCGATAACGGGACCCAAAGGCGAGGAACTGCGTGCCGGACGAGATCCGGCTTCTTTTCGCCTGGACGTTCCCGAAACGGAAAGCTCGAAAGAGCCAAGCGAAATCAAAGCCGCCCGCAGGCAATGGGAAAAAACCGGCATCACCCGGTGGGACTTTCCAGACCTGCCGGAAATTATCACCATTGCGGGGAAAAACATGGATAAGTGGCTGCTTTATCCCGGTCTTGAAAAAAGCTCGCTCAAGGGAAAAAGGAGCATAAACCTGCGTCTTTTTCGGCATCGGGATGAAGCCGTCAACTCCCACAAAGAAGGTGTTGCGGCACTCTTTGCAGACCATCTTTCAAAAGATTTAAAGTTTTTTAAAAAATCTCTGACACTGCCCAAAAAAGTAGAAAAAATGGCCGATTATTTCGGAGGCGCCGGACGCTTTGAAACCATGCTGTACGATACGGTTGTACAGACCCTGTTTTGCAAAAATATCCGTTCTAAAGAGGCCTTTTATGCCCACGCCGAATCCACAGCCCCGGTCATCCTTGCCAGCGGCCGCGCGCTATTGGACCAAAGCGTGAATGTTCTGGAGGCCTACCACGAAACCAGGACAATACTTTATCATTTGGAAACATCTCACAGGCAAAGCAGCATGGCCCTGCAATTGTTAAACACATTAAGAGCAGAACTCGGCCGGTTGGTGCCGGAGACGTTTGTTCAGCTTTACGATATGGACCGGTTCGTTCACCTGGTTAGATACATCAAGGCCGTTGCCATCCGGGCGCGGCGCGCCCTGACGAACTTTGAAAAAGACCGGGACAAGTCCGGCGAAATTCAGCGTTTTACCGATACGTTGAATGCAATGCTGCAAGAGCTGTCGCCCAGAGCATCTTTGGAAAAGAAAGCGGCCCTAGAGGAGTTTTTTTGGCTGATCGAAGAATACAAAGTCTCGGTGTTTGCCCAGGAACTCAAAACCGCCGTGCCGGTTTCAAAAAAACGACTGGAAAGAAAAGTAAAAGAGATCGAACGAATGGTATAACCCCCGTCCTGCGCTCAATTGAGGTATAATCCGTATTTGTTACCGGATTCTTTCGCTGCGCCTGGGAATCTCAAGGGCAAGTTTTTTTCCGCTATAGCTATCCTCCCTTACAGTTGCAATGTGTGCCTGCGGGCCAGGGTTTCGTAGTATGCCGCTTCATCTATCCGTTTGCGTTTACGGCAGCCGGCTGCATAAATCGTACATTTTTGCTGCAGTGTTGCAACTGCCGCATGGTACTGCGATGGTGACAGCAGGTCGCTTTCAATCATTTTTATGATGGCCTGTATCCGGAATTTGTCGAGTCCGGAGGCGCGCGAGAGCTGGTCCGCATGCCCGCCCCGTTTGATGATCAGCGGCGTATCGATAAGATATATTAGATAGCGGCAGCTGATTCTGAGCCACAAATCATAATCTTCGCAGGCCGGGAGATTTTCGTCAAACAGGCCGACCGTTTCAAAGAGACTGCGCCGGATCATCACCGCCGACGGACTGACCAGGCACAATTTTAGCGAGGGTTCGAAAATCATGCCCGAGACTTTTTTGTGCCGCTTTTTAGGATTCGCCCGTACACCGGCTCGTATCCATATTTCTTCGGTCTGGCAAATCAGAGCATTCGGCTTTGCATTAAAAAAATCGACCTGTCTTGACAGCTTCTGCGGCAGCCAGAGATCATCCGAATCCAGAAAAGCGATCCAGTCTGCGGATGCCGCCTTTATCCCGGCATTGCGGGCACTGCTCACCCCCTGATTGTGCTGGCGGATGACAGTGACGGTTTGCCCGTATGATTTGAGAATTTCCGGCGTGTGATCGGTCGATCCGTCGTCGACCACAATCAGTTCAAAATTTTGATAGTCCTGGGCCAGGACGGATTCGACGGCCTCTTTGAGCATCGAATTCCGGTTATAGGTGGGAATGACGACGCTTATCTGTGGATGGCGGCTTGTTTTTTTCATTGCCGGAAAACACCCGCGATAGATAATTTTAGATCACTTTCTAAAGATCGGGGGTATCAAAAAGTTTAAGAAGAAGCAATCGGAAGAAGTCCGGCAAGAGCGGGCACGATTGATCTGCTTAATATGTCACTACCTTCGAGACTGAGGAGATTTCGGAAATAAGTGTTCCGCCGGCGATAATGGTAGCCTGGGGAATCAAATCCGTCATGGCAAACCCTCCTGTATTATTATTTTTTAAGGATCTTACCAAAGTCATATGATCAGCAAACCGCACCAGCGATCGAATCTAAAATTGATCAAAAGTCCTTCTGGTCAAAGATTTCCCGCAGCGACTCGACTGCCTTCGACCCTGAGGCTCCGCGGTGTGAGTTCAGTCGAACGCTCAGACCGAAGGGAACTTGCCGAAGTCTTGCCGGAGCGAAGCAAAGATATCGTTTCAACCAGTAACTGCAAGTGTCTCTTTTAGGCGGCACTTTTTATTTTGTTCCGTAATTTGCCTGAACACTTGAATGTGGCAACCTTTCTGGGTGCCAGCATCATTGCATCACCGGTAGCAGGGTTCCTGCCTTTACGCTGGGCTTTTTGTTTGACACAGAACTTGCCGAATCCGCTGACCAGAACATCCTCGCCTGATGCGAGCGTTTTCTTGATGATCTCAAGCAGTGTTTCGACCGTTTCCATGGATTTTTTCTTTGAAAATCCGTTTCTGTTCATGATTTCTTCAACAAGGTCGGCTTTGGTGAGTGCCATAGTAAGTCTCCTGTGATAATGGGGTTGGCGACATCACGGTCAACGCTACAGGGCTCAGATTTTTTTGTCAAGTAAATTATTAGGTTACGCACATTGCAAGCCGAGACGAAGATGTGAGAATAACATATCGGTGAAATCACGTTTGCGTTCGTATCAGGCTTGTGCTATATTTAAACTTAAAATGGTACGCTGATACCGCTAGGGGTGCTTATAGGCTGAGAGGCAAATATGCCAACCCTACGAACCTGAACTCGATAATGCGAGCGTAGGGAAGCGGTGGTGACTTGAACCAAGGGTCTAACCACCGAAACCCTTGGTTTTTTTTTGCGGAGGTAATCATGACACAACTGGAACTTGCCAGAAAAGGTATTATTTCAAACCAGATGGAACTGGTGGCGCAGTATGAGGGGCTGGAACCCGAGGTTATCCGAGACGGTATCCAGCAGGGAACGATTGTAATTCCGGCCAATGTCAATCATAAGAACCTCATTTGTCGCGGTATCGGACGGGGTCTTAAGACCAAGGTTAATGCCAACATCGGCACTTCTTCCGACGTTGCCGATATTCAGAACGAACTAAAAAAGCTGCGGGCTGCCATTGACGCCGGTGCCGATGCCGTCATGGACCTGAGCACCGGCGGCGACATAAGGGCGACCAGACGGGCCGTATTGGCGGCCTGTCCCTTGCCGGTGGGCACCGTGCCGGTTTACCAGGCGGCGATCGAGGCGATTGCCAGGCGCGGCGCTATCGTCAAAATGACCGTTGACGATCTGTTCGATTCGATTGCAGAACATGCCGGGGATGGGGTTGATTTCATCACGGTGCACTGTGGTGTCACCCGGTCTGCCATCAATCGGCTTCGGCAGCAGGGCAGAGTTACCGATGTGGTGTCACGCGGCGGTGCGTTTCTAATTTCCTGGATTCTGCATAACGAGCGTGAAAACCCGCTGTATGAACACTATGATCGTCTGCTGGAGATCGCCAGGGAGTTTGATGTCACCTTAAGTCTTGGCGATGGTATGCGTCCCGGCAGCCTGGCTGATGCCACTGACCGTGCTCAGATCGAGGAACTGCTGATCATCGGGGAATTGACCCAGCGAGCCCAGGACGCCGGGGTTCAAGTAATGGTTGAAGGTCCGGGGCATTTGCCTTTAAATCAGATTGAAACGAATGTTCAGTTGCAGAAGTCTATTTGCAAAGGGGCCCCCTTTTATGTCCTTGGCCCTCTGGTAACGGACGTGGCTGCCGGCTATGACCATATCACCGGTGCCATCGGCGGTGCTATTGCCGCTGCCGCCGGAACGGATTTCTTGTGTTATGTGACACCGGCCGAGCACCTTTCTCTGCCGGATGCCGAGGATGTACGCCAGGGCGTCATCGCCTCCCGAATTGCCGCGCACGCCGGTGATATCGTCAAGGGCGTCAAGGGAGCCAGTGATTGGGACCTGAAAATGGCGACGGCCAGGAAGCGGCTGGATTGGCCAGAGCAGATCCGACTTTCCATCGACCCGCAGCACGCCGGGCGCGTACGCGGCAAGCATGAATCTTCGGGAGCAGCCTGCAGCATGTGCGGTGAGTATTGCGCCATGGAGCTGATGAACAAATATCTGGGGACGTCAGTCCCAAAATGTTAAATAGTGTCCATCCATAAATGGCATCTTTCGGCCCAGGACGGCGTTCTCGCTTTTTT
>JACKQG010006619.1_pt1 | contig 12106 bp, 12 predicted proteins | sample 8237621 | NCBI WGS metagenome assembly JACKQG01 (sample SAMN15677084, study PRJNA649215) | marine metagenome | biome: marine; feature: Black Sea; material: saline water; isolation source: suspended particulate matter (SPM) from the Black Sea western gyre | collected 2013-06-09/2013-06-10 | depth...
GTTGACGAACGGAGCATTTTCGTCTATAGTGCCTTATCATTCTGGCGGTTTGCTGAACAGGCTAAAAATGAAAGGAATTCTCAATGAATGAAACTCATCCCAATTCCGAAGAAATGAATGCCCTGATGGCCCTTGCAGGTCTTCAGCGACAGGTGAAAAGTGGTGCAAGCAATTATTACTGGATTGCGGCACTTTCCGTGATCAACTCGCTTGGTGCACTTTTCGACGCGGGGATCAATTTTGTGATCGGGCTCGGTTTCACACAGCTTGTGGATGGGATTGCCTGGGGAATTGCAGAAAGCATCCCCGACTCCGCCACCCTCATCCGCGCTTTAGGGATAATTACCAGCGTTGGCATTTCGATCCTATTTGTCGTTTTTGGCTATTTCGCCATAAAAGGGCATCGCTGGGCCTTTATTGTCGGGATGATCTTATACGCCTTGGATGGTTTTCTCCTGCTTGCCTTCCAGGATTGGTTTGGATTTGGGTTTCACCTGTTCCTGCTCTGGGGCTTATTCTCTGGCCTGAAAGCATTGAAGAAACTAGAAAATTTTTTGCCGAAAAACCCGGCAGATTCAGCCTTTCCGACTGATATTGAAATAAACTAATTTGGACATTCGCCTTTTTTAAACCTTGTCCCAATGCTCTGCGTTGGGATATTGTAGACATGTCGCAACGCAGAGCATTGCTGCGAGAAAAAGTGAATTATGACCAAACGTAAAATATACCTCCTTTCGCCAAAAGAACTTTCGCAGGAAGTGATCGCTGTCACCTTTGCAAAAACATCCCGTTCTCCACTGACATTCCGGGAGATCGCCGATGAGCTCAGTGACGAATCCAGTGCTGAATTTCACGAAAAGTGGGTGGTTGGCTATGGCCATGCCTCTGTGGCAGAACATGCTGTTTTACATATTGCCATTGAAGATATTTCCAGATTGGCAATCGAGTGCATCGAATCAAACCGCTTGGCCTCCTATACGGAAAAATCAACCCGTTACCAAAAATGGGATGCCGGAGCCTTTGTCACCCCGCCAGAGTTGGATGGGCATCCTCTTCGGGACGAATATCAGAAAACCGTAGAAATGCTTTTTCAAAGCTATGCCGATTCGCTCGTAGCGACGCGTGCCCTCATTATGGAGAGCAACCCTCGCCGGGAAAATGAATCCGACGACGCCTGGGATCGCCGCATCCGCTCAAGGTATGTTGACGCCTGCCGTTTTCTGCTCCCCGCTGCCTCCTTTGCAAATGTGGGGATGACGGCCAACGCCCGCGTTCTCGAAAGTGCGATCCGCAAAATGCTCTCCCATCCCCTTGAAGAGATCCGCCAGATCGGGGAGGAAATCAAAAGCGCTGCCCAGGGAGAGGTTCCCACGCTGCTCAAATACGCAGATCCGGTTCCTTATTTGGTAGAAACCGGTAAAAAATTATCTTCTCATTCTCAGCCCATTTCTGAGCAGGCGGGTGATCAAAATTTTTATTGCAAACTTATCGATCATGACCCTGCTGCTGAAACAAAAATTCTCGCCGCCGTGCTCTATAGGTTTGGTGAAATGTCTTTTGCCCAGGCCCTGGAAACTATCGAAAAAAAATCAGATTTCGAACGCGCCAGGCTTGCTGAAGAATTGCTCGGCGGCCTGAGCCGATATGATGTTCCCCTCCGTGAGCTTGAATACAGCCATTACACCTTCGATCTTGTCATGGATCAGGGCGCATATTTTGAATTCAAGCGTCATCGGATGATGACTCAAACTCCCCAGGCCTTAACGGTTAATCTGGGGTACGTAACACCCAGCCTGATAACGGAAGCAGGTTTCGGGACACGGTATGCTGCGGCGATGGATGCAGTTGTCGAAGCCTACAAAAAGATTGCAGCATTCAATCCTGATGTGGCTGCCTATCTCGTCCCAAATGGGTTCAATCGCCGTGTTTTGGCTTCCTTCAATCTGCGTGAGGCCTATCACTTCTGCCAGTTGAGAGCAGCGAAGAACGCCCACTTTTCGATCCGCTCTGTGGCGCGTAAAGTCTATTCGGAGATCGCAACCATTCATCCCTTGCTGGCAACATATATGAGTCTGCCCGAAGATGAAACCTGGCAGGATCACTTCACAACTTTTTAATGCGACAAATTACGCTCAGTTTTTTCTTTATATTCCTGATGTCCTGTGCGACGGTTGCGGATGAAAAGCCGATTCTCTCTCCAACCTTGGCTGGCTCATTGCAGCCCTATCAATCTCCCGTCCCCAGCCATACACCGCTCCCACCCACCCCCGCACCGACCGAAACCCCGCTCCCCACGCCAACGCCGCATCTTTATCAGATTTCCTCTGGCGAGACCATGGGGGATATTGCCCTGAAATTTGGGATCACAATTAATTCCTTAATAGCTGCCAACCCAAATGTGCAGCCTTCGGCGATGTCAGTTGGGCAAAATTTGATCATCCCGGATCGCGAAACAATATCAAATTCGGTCCCCACTCCAGGGCCGCTTGATCTGGACATTTCCTCACCCGATTGTTATCCAACCCTGAGTGGGGGGATGTGGTGTTTCGCCCTCGTTCAGAATGGCGAAGCCACACCAGTGGAGAGCGTTTCAGCGCAAATTAGCTTATCCGACTTAAACGGGCAGAATTTTGCCAGTGAAGTTGCCTTCATGCTGTTGGACCGTCTTCCCCCTGGAGATGAGTTGCCTGTGCTGGCATTTTTTGCGAAGGCGCCTGTTGAGGTTAGTGCCAATGCCAATGCTGTCCTATTGACTGCAGTGGAAGTTCCGGCTGATGATTCACGCTATCTCCCGGCTTTGTTGCGGAATGTGTTTACGGAAATTTCCTGGGATGGGATCAGCGCTGAAGTCAGCGGGGAGGTTGTTGCAGAGGGTGTCGCCACTCAGGTTTGGGTTCTTGCAACTGCCTATGATGCCATCGGAAATGTGATTGGTGCGCGGAGATGGGAATCTGTTGCGGGAGAGCGAAAATTCCATATACTGGTAGCAAGTTTGGGGCCTGTGATCGATCAGATCGATTTAATTGTCGAGGCGAAGCCCTGAACAAGGCCATTTTCACCTTTCAAGAGTGAAAAGCACTTGGTTTGACGCATCCTTTTCTAGGATGTATAATCTTTTCTGTGATCACCTTTGTTTTTGAAGCAAAGGTGTTTTTAAGGAATTTTTATGGCCCTAAAAGGCAATTTGAGAGATTTTACAGTAACGCAACTACTTAACCTGGTCAACCTGGCGAGTAAGACGGGGACTTTGGTGATAGAAGGCCCGAATGAAACCGCTGAGGTTTTTTTTCGTGATGGAAAACTGGCCTATGCGATGATTGGTCAGGAAAATAGCAGCCTGGCATCTATATTGCATCAGGGGAAGAAACTAACTGTGAGTCAGTATCGCTCGATCCAGCAGCGTGCCGGGCATGTTACAGATAAAGAATTGGGACTGCTTTTAATCAATGCCGGGTATCTTTCTCAGGAAGATATCTTGGTATCTTTGCAGACAAATTTTTTGGAAGTAGTGCGTCAATTATTTACCTGGGTGGAAGGTTTTTTTCGTTTTGAGAATGACCAGGCACCTCCTGATGATCGGATTAATGTTCGCCTTGATTTGGAGAATTTGATTATCGAGGGTTCACGCCAGTTGCGTGAATGGGAGCAGTTGCAAGATGAAATCCCCAGCCTTGAAATGGCACTGAAATTTACTGATCGTCCCGGAGTTGATTTAAAAAATGTCAATTTGAGTGTGGAAGAGTGGCGCGTTATCTCTTATATTAACCCAAAAAATAAAATTAGCCAGATCGCAAAGGCAACGAAGATGGATGATTTGGAAATCCGTCGGATTGTTTATGGATTAATTCAGGCTGGGTTGGTGGAAATTACCCGTCCTGAGGGTGCGCCTCCCGCGCTTGCTAAAGATATGTTCCCAACTCAAGATACGACAGAGCAAAAGTCATTGGTTAACCGACTTATTAATCGGATCGGAAATATCTAGTTTTCATATTTATAATTGAGGATTGTGCTTATGCAAACAGTCAAAATGGTGGTGACAGGTCCATTCGCCTCTGGCAAGACAAAGTTTATTGGTTCAGTGAGCGAGATCGATGTCGTCGCGACCGAGCGAAAGATATCCGGGGCTGGGGAGAAAGAAATCAAGGACGCAACCACAGTTGCAATGGACTTTGGCCGCATTACAGTGGATGAAGATCTGGTACTATATCTTTTTGGGACCCCAGGTCAAAAACGTTTCGATTTTATGTGGGAGATCCTTTCTGAAGGCATGTTGGGCTTTATTGTCATGATTGATAGCTCACGCCCTGAGACATTCCGTGAAGCCCGCAGCATTTTACAAACCTTTCGCGCTTACGCTCCCACACCTTATGTAGTCGCGGCAAATAAGCAGGACGTGGAAGATGCGTGGGAAATTGAAGATATGCGTAACGCCCTGCGCCTGGATCCAATGGTTAAATTATTGCCCTGTGTGGCAACTGATTTGAAGTCAGTTAAATCAGTTCTATTAGAACTTCTATACAGTATTCTTACTGAAATGGAGACAGGGGGGGAATGATTCCTCTCCTGGGAACAGGTATCTTGTGTCATCTATAACTACAGATCAGGGGATCGTTCATTACGAAGTTTACGGTCGTGGCAAACCGGTAATTCTTCTCCACGGCTGGTTAGGTTCGTGGGGGCTATGGCAGGAAACGATGGCCTATCTGGGTCGTCATTATCGCACCTATGCCCTGGATTTTTGGGGGTTTGGTGAATCAGGCAAGGAACGTGAAACCTATGCTGTCCAGGATTTTGTTAGCCTTGTAGATCAATTCATGGAGAATCTGGGTATAGTCAGCGCTCCTTTGGTGGGACATAGTATGGGGGGCACCGTTAGTCTTTCAGTTGCGCTCCAATTCCCTGAGCGAGTGAGTAAGGTGGTGGTGATCGGTTCTCCGATTGCCGGTTCTTCCTTGGCCTGGCCTTTAAAGCTGGCCGGATATCGGTCTATCGCGTTTATGCTTTTTAATGCAATGTGGGCCTTTCGCTGGGCAATGCGGGTTGCCTCTCCATTTATTAGCCGCGATCCGCGTTTTGCTGAAATGATGGACAAGGACCTGTCGCGGACAACCCTTGAATCATTCTTGCTTAGTATTGCCTCCCTGCGTCGCACAGATTTAATCCCCATGCTCTCGGAGATTAACATCCCTTCAATGGGGATGTTTGGTGACCTGGATAATATCGTTAGCCCACATCAATGGAAACCCATGCTTGAAGGTATTCCTTCTGCCCGAATTGAAAGATTTGAGAACGCCGGACATTTTATTATGCTGGATGAACCGGAACTCTTTACTCAGAAGCTAAAGAGTTTTCTCGATGATGATCCTCCCAAAGGTGGAGTGAAATGATAATAAAATAGTTTACTCAAGGCCCATGTGTATAAAATACGCAGGGGCTTTTTTATTTGGAAGATTGACCCTTGACGAAAATAGAACACGCGTTCTATAATACGGTTGCATATCCATTCGACACAACTAGGAGGTCGAAATGAAAATCAACCGTTCAAAAAACTATAACAAGACCGCATTTCTTGGTGGACGTACTTTGGAGCGCGGCGCAGTATGGGGCATGATGATTATCGCAGCCCTGCTTGCCTTCGAGATATTCAACTTTAGCACTACTGATTTTGCATTGCGAGATGTTCTAGGAGAGTTGCGCTTTATGGGCATCCGCTGGGCAACTATTTTGGCAGTTGCTTTTTGTGGAATTGATTTTGCTGGAGTCGCGCGTCTATTTACCCCCGAACTAGGGCGTGATGAACCCGCTGAGGTCTGGTACCTTTTTGGCGCCTGGCTTTTGGCAGCAATCATGAATGCCATGCTTACCTGGTGGGGCATATCTGTTGCGATTGTAAATAATGGACACGTTGGCAGTGCTGTAGTTAGCTCCACAACAATGACAAAATTCATCCCGATTTTTGTGGCAGTTATGGTATGGTTAATCCGCGTGCTTATTATTGGCACATTTTCGATTGCGGGAGAGCGTCTGTTTAGCCAGGACACAAGTAAACGTGCTCAACGAGTATCATCTCAGAAAAATCCAATAACCCATACCAGGAATATTCGACCACAGCCTGCAACAAATCGAGCTTCTTCAACTTTTCGACCTGCGCCCAAGGCTTCTCGTTCTCAGCCGAATTTCAGTCCAGAGCCGACCTACCAGAACATGGCTGCGTCCAGTGGGCGGCAACAAAGTTTTGATGGTCGAGATCAACACAATCGCGAATATAGCGACAATTCCTAGGAAAGATAACTCAGTGTGAAATATGTACGATGATTACGGTGTGGACGATGAAATTTATTCCGATGACACACACTGGGAGACAGCCGATAATGAAAGCGAAGGAAATGGCTGTCTCCCAATATTTATACTGCCTCCAATAGCGGTTATTATTGTTGGAATTCTCCTTGTTTTTTCATTAGGTGGACTAAATGGACCGATCTTTTCGGATGTTGAAGCTGCTGCCCCTTATGCAGAGCTTTATGCTACTCACCCGGGATTGTCGCCCTTATTTACTCCTGAGATTCAGTTTTGGGGAGAAGAAATCATAGGCTGGGCTGCCCAAACAGGACTGGATCCAAATTTGATCGCAACCGTGATGCAAATCGAATCTTGTGGTGATTCCAAAGCAAGATCTGGTGCTGGGGCAATGGGATTATTTCAGGTGATGCCTTATCATTTTGAAGATAGTGAGAATCCATATATCCCTGATGTGAATGCCCTGCGCGGATTGGGCTATCTCCAGAAATCATTGGATACTGCCAATGGAGATTTTCGCTTGGCTTTTGCAGGCTACAATGGTGGGATTGGCGTCATACCAAGGTCAGAAGCTTCCTGGGCTGCGGAAACTGTAAGATATGCTTATTGGGGGAGTGGTATTTATGCAGATGCTTTGCAGGGCGCCTCGGTTAGCGCACGGCTGGATGAGTGGCTGGGCAGGGGTGGAGCGAGTTTATGTTCCCAGGCACGCGCCAACCAATAAATTAAACAGGACTGACGCAAAATACCTTTTTTCTCACTGCGTTGTAGCCTGTCTACAATACCCCAACGCAGAGCATTGGAACTAGGGCTAAAAAAATACGTAAGTCCTATTAAATATCAATCTTCTACAGAGAGGTGTTTGCTTTTCCTGGAATCGAAAAGGGGTAGCGAAATCGTAAAGGTTGACCCTTCTCCTTCAATGCTTTCTACATCAATTTTCCCATCATGGTTGGCAATGATCCAATAGGCGATAGAGAGTCCCAGCCCAAAGCCGGAGGCTTTTGATCGGGTGCGGGATTTTTCGGTGCGGTAGAATCGATCAAAAATATGGGGAAGATCTTCTGCGGGAATCCCAGGCCCGGTATCGCGGATGATGAGACGGGCTTCCTTGCCCACCTTGGAAAGGCTCAGGAATATTTCTCCTCCTTCGGGAGTATATTGAATCGCATTCGAGACAAGATTTAGCAAAACTTGTTTGAGCCGATCTCGATCTCCCTGAATTTGGATCTGGTCAATCTCACTCAACTTGAGCATCAACTTATCTCCGGCAAGGATATGCATTTCCTGAATGACTTCAAAAAGCAGGCTGTCGAGTTCAAGGGCATCCTTTTGGAGAGGAATTTTGCCGGTCTCAGCCTGCGCGAGGAGAAGCAGATCACCAACCAGGCGGGTGAGCCGATTTGCTTCCTGATCGATGCTAACGAGAGTTTCTTCGTCAACGGTATTCATGCGTCGCATAAGACCAACGTTTCCCTTGATTACAGTCAGGGGCGTGCGAAGTTCATGGCTGACATCTGCAAGAAAGCGCTGTTGGGAGGTGAAGATTGTCTCGAGTCGTTCCAGGGTTTGATTGAAGGCAAGCACAAGCTGACCAACCTCGTCATTGGGAAGATGTTTGTACGGAATTCGGCGGGAGAGATCATCTGCGCGATTGATTTGCTCCGTGGTCGCAAGAATGGTATCAAGTGGGGCAAGAGAGCGTTCAATTGTCAGCCATGAGCCAATCCCTGCGATGATGACGGCGAAGATTGCGGCCATAATGAGAATATAAAGCAAGTCCTCACGGACAGAGTCGACAACTGCCAGGCTGGATGCTACTTGCATCGTTCCTGCATCGCGCCCACCTACACTGAGAGGCAGGCTGAGAACGCGCATATGGACACCATGATAATCAATACTGCGAAAGTTAGCCTCAAGCGATACCAATCCCTGATTATCCAGTGCTTCAGGGAATTGAGCCGATTCTAGCGAGGTAGAAATAAGACGACCATGGCGATCCCAAACCTGAACATAGACATTCGTGGATATATCGAGCGGAGGTAAACGAAGGATGGTCAGTTCGCCAACCGCATCAACACGTGCGATTTCCAGTATGTCTTCCGCGGTGTTATTGAGTAAGTCATCAATCTGATTAACGAGGGTTACGTTGACAAGGGCATAAACAGCCATGCCAAAAAGAAGTATAACTCCCCCCATGAGAGTGGAATAGAGTAAGGTCAGTCTGCCGCGTAGCATCGTTGGTTATTCGGTTTTTAAAGTGTTTCGAACCGGTTAAGGGCTTTTATTTGATCGATGGATGCCTGTTAGGGCATCTCGCGCATTACGTAGCCAACGCCACGCACGGTGTGAATCAGGCGCGCTTCATCACCAGCTTCCAGTTTTTGACGTAAATAGCGAATATAGACCTCCAGGACATTGCTTTCACCGCCGAAATCATACCCCCAAACACGGTCAAAAATCACTTCACGGGTTAAAACCTGCCGTGGGTGGCGCATGAAGAGATCCAGCAATTCATATTCTTTGGCGGTCAGCGAAATGATTCGATCCTCGCGGGATGCCTGTCTTGAGCCCGTATCTAATTTGAGATCGAGAAATTCAAGGATGGGGATCCGTTTAACCTGCGTGCGTCGTAACAACGCGCGAACGCGCGCCAGCAACTCATCCAGATTAAAAGGCTTGACGAGATAATCATCTGCACCGGCGTCCAATCCCTGGACACGATCCTGAATAGTATCTTTGGCGGTTAACATAACAATCGGGACTTCGCCCCCAGTCCTTAAACGGTGGCAAACTTCCAGTCCGTCCATGCCCGGCAACATCCAGTCCAGCACAACAAGATCGGGTTGGTTGTCTCGTGCCATCAGCAATCCACTGCGTCCATCCACTGCCGTATCCACAACATAGCCCTCATAGGCAAGCCCACGCTGAAGCAACTTCAGGATCGCAGGATCGTCTTCAATAATTAATATTCGTTCGCTCATCATTCTCTCCTCTTAAAACACAGCAATTCAATATTTCACTTTAATATACTGTGAGTACGATTATCTTTTATGTTATTTGCTTTCGGCGCAATTTCAGAAAATGCATTGCACTGGCTACCTGAGAATTGCTGATTAAAACTATACCACATACACGCGTTGGTTTATTTGGTAAAATCAGAAAATGCCCCATATTTTTCCCCCGGAAATACCCAAAGGTAAACGTCTTTTCGATTTGCTGGTGGCCTTTCTTGCCCTGATTATATTTTCACCTGTTTTGTTGATTATTGCCTTGCTTGTCCGCATTTATCATGGAGCGCCAATTCTCTTCAAACAACAGCGCCCTGGCTATAAAGAGGTTCCTTTTTTCATCTACAAATTCAGGACGATGACAAACCGTGTCGACGCGCAGGGAAATTTGCTGCCGGACGCCAAACGTTTGACCCGGCTTGGTAAATTTCTCCGCGCAAGCAGCCTGGACGAGGTGCCCGAATTCCTCAATGTATTACGCGGCGATCTGAGTTTGGTAGGCCCTCGTCCTTTTTTGATGGAGTATTTGCCTCTTTATAATGCGGAGCAGATGCGTCGTCACGAAGTACTGCCGGGGATCACTGGTTGGGCACAGATCAATGGACGGAATAATATCTCCTGGCCCGAAAAATTTCAACTGGATTTATGGTATGTCGATCATTGGTCATTTTGGCTGGATTTAAAAATATTGTGGCAGACCATTTGGAAAGTCTTCAAGCGAGAGGGGATCAACAAAACCGACGAGGCAACCACTACGTATTTTACGGGGAATGACGAATAGTGTGAATTGACCCGAGAATAAAAAAAAATGGGCGGTTGTTTTCAACCGCCCATTCTGATATTTGATTATTATGCTAAATTTATTTCTAAACCTTGCTTAGCGTTACAAATACCATTGGTTTACGCTTTGTCTCGTTATACAAGAAAGAGCGGATCGCATTCATGATTGTTTGTCGATCATCCAATCCGCCGTCAATCATATCAACAACCTTCTTTTGCGCGATAGGGATTAATTCTTCGGCTTCTTCAGGGGAGACAAAGCCACGGGTAATAATTTCTGGGTCGTGCAACAATTTCCCGGTGAATTTGTCAATATTGAGGTCGATCAGGAAAATGCCGCTTTGCGCAAGACGTTCTCGCTCTCTCATCACCCCGTGATCCACGTCTCCAATGCTGTGTCCGTCCACGAAAACGTAGCCTCCAGGGATGCGTTCTCCCAAGGATAATTTGCCATTCGCCAATTCCACAACCTGTCCATTTTCCACGACCTGAATATTTTCAGGGGAGACGCCCATTTCTTCTGCCATCATTGCATGACGCTTAAGCATATGTAACTCACCGTGCATGGGAACAAAGTTATTGGGGCGTACAAGGTTGAGCAATAATTTCATTTCCTCCTGGCTGGCATGTCCTGAAACGTGGATTGGGAGGAGGCTATCATCAATCACTGTCGCACCGCGGCGGAAAAGACTGTTGATCGTCCTGCTGACAGATTCCTCATTCCCGGGAATTGGGTGCGATGAAAGCACAATCGTATCATCTGGCTTTAATGCAAAATGGCGATTGGTTCCCGTTGCCAGTCTTCCAATGATCGAAGAGGGTTCACCCTGAGAGCCGGTGCCCATCAGGACAACATCCTTAGCCTTCATTCCCAGAGCTTGTTCAAGACTGACCAGAGTATTTGTAGGAATATCAAGATAGTTCATCTTGATAGCTAATTTTGAGTTGTCAACCATGCTCATCCCAACGAAAGCTAATTTGCGATCATGCTTTAATGCTGCATCTGCAACCTGTTGCATTCGGGAAATTTGCGAAGCAAATGAAGCCACAATAATACGAGCTGGGGCCTCCTCGAAAACCTTATCAAGAGCTGGACCAATCACCATCTCGGAGGGAGTCCAACCGGGGCGGGTTGAATTGGTCGAATCTGCAAGAAGCAAATCCACACAGCGTTTGGAGAACTCGGCCAGCTTCGCATAATCGGTCGGCCAACCATCTACGGGGGTATGGTCAAATTTATAGTCGCTCATGTGGACGACCAGGCCCGCAGGGGAGGTGATACCCAGGCCTACGCTATCAGGGATCGAATGGCAGACGTGGAAAAATTCCACCTGAAATGGCCCAACCTGCACCATCTCGCCGGCTTGCACGGTATGCAAGTCTCCCTGACCAGCCATTTTATTTCGTGCTAATTTAACCTCCACCAGGCCCATTGTCAGGGGCGTACCGTAAACAGGGGCAGAGATCTCGCGTAATACATGATGGATCGCACCGATATGGTCTTCGTGCCCGTGTGTGATCACGATCCCACGTACCAGGTGCGCTTTATCGCGCAAATATTCAAAGTCGGGAATGATATAGTCGACCCCGAGCATATCGTTTTCGGGGAACATGATGCCAGTATCTACGATGAGAATATTCTCGCCGTATTCGTAGGCCGTCATGTTTTTGCCTACTTCCCCTAGTCCACCCAGGGGGATAATTCTTAGTTTTTTACTCATTTTTCCTCTTTAAAAAGTTTAATAACCGCCAGCGGCGGATGAAGTCAGATAACCAAAAAAATAACCCTGCGGAATTCTTTCTACCGAGGGCTTCTTACAGACGTACGCTTGTGCGGGCTTGCAAAAAACTGCCATGTGGCAGTGAAAGTCGTATCCAACGTTGGGCAGTATAGCAGGGAGATGAAGATTTGTCAAAGCGAAGATGAGGTAAAAACCGCTTCATGCACATATTTTGGTTTGCCAGCCCTCTCAAAAATCTGCTGCCATTTAGGGATATGCCTGGTTAAGCCATGCCAT
>JACKQG010006620.1_pt1 | contig 12104 bp, 15 predicted proteins | sample 8237621 | NCBI WGS metagenome assembly JACKQG01 (sample SAMN15677084, study PRJNA649215) | marine metagenome | biome: marine; feature: Black Sea; material: saline water; isolation source: suspended particulate matter (SPM) from the Black Sea western gyre | collected 2013-06-09/2013-06-10 | depth...
CGAGTGCGAAGCGGTGCTTCGCAATACAAGCTTGCCGGGGCGTTTTCATGTTGTGCAGGATGAGCCACTCATGGTCATCGATGGGGGGCACAATCCCCAGGCCCTGGAGGCCGTGCTTGGCGAATGGGACCGTCGTGTTCCCGATGGCGGCACCATCGTTTTTGGCTGTAGTGCCGACAAAGAAGTGGATGCGCTGCTAGATCTGTTGAAGGCGAAGCCGCGGCGCATGATCATAACCCGGGCGCAAAATCCTCGATCCATAAATCCCGATGAGTTGTACGATCGAGCGGGGACCCCAGAGTCGTGGACGGTGGCCCCGGATTCCGCTGCTGCTATGATAGCTGCACAAAAAGGGCCATTGCTGGTGACGGGGTCTTTCTATCTCGCGGGAGAGGCGTACTTGATATTGAAGATTGGTTGGTAACCTTTACGTTAAATGATGTTGTAGAACTCTTGACCTTAGTGATAACCTCATCTCTATTGATACATGTAGGAATACCGTGTGTGCAACAGGAGGGGTTTTCATTATGATGAGGCTTTGGATATCGCTTGCATCAGTTGTTACAATAATGACTTTTATGGTGACTGGGTGTGCATCCATTAAGTCAACGAAGCAAGACAATGAAGAAACAAAACGTTTCTTAGAAATCTCAGATTCCCTGAGCTGTGAGGATCTAGATTTTATACGAGACTGTGTAGTCAACGACGCTCCTTGTGTTGTCAGGGGCACTTCAATCAACACTAAAAGTGTCCCAAATTATACTTTTCTGAGAATGGCGTTGAAGAAGGAATGCAAGGATGTCTTTGCCAATGTGATTGAAGCTGGCGCAAATGTGAATCAAGCCAGAAGAGATTGGTCGAGCCTTTTGCGTTTAGCTGTTTATGATGATCTTTTTGAGTTTGCAGAGCTACTCCTGATGGCAGGGGCTAATCCAAACTCACGATCCGATAGTATCTCACCTTTAGATCGTGCAATCTACAATGAGAATACTGATATGGTTGAACTTCTGTTGAAGCATGGTGCGGATCCAAACTTGGTTGATAAAAATGGAAACACAGCTTTGGGAACCGTTTCGTCTTATAAACAGAACTTCGCAATCCTTGAATTGCTGATGGATGCCGATGCTGATGTGAACATCCCTAGGGACAATATCTATCTGTATGCTGCCGCAAGTAATGGGAGAGCAGACTTCGTTCGTGTATTTCTCGATGCAGGTGCTGGGAAAAAGAAAAAGGCCGCTTCATCAGCGTTTCGAATAGCGTCAGCCAAAGGTTACCTGACTATTGTCAATATGCTCCTTGATGGGGCATCTGTAGATGTTAACTCATTAGATTCGAACGGTGAAAATGCACTCATTAGAGCGGCCTGGGGAGGTCATGCCGCAATTGTTAAGAGACTTCTAGAAACAAAGATAGAGATTAATCAGAAAAGCCGCAAAGGTAGAACAGCCCTTGAGGTCGCGAGCTGGCGAGGACACCAAGAGGTAATGGACCTTCTTATTGGGGAAGGCATCGTGCTAGACGAAAATCAGGAGAGTAGGATTCGCGAGAAAAGGTTGCAAGCCGAGAAGTTCTTTCACCTTGTCAACCACTATAATGAATATGATCGAATTGCTTTTCGTTCTAAGTGGGACTTCAGCTCAAAGGGCGGAAGGCATTGTATAGTAGGCCTTGAAGCAAATGGACAGGTTATTACATATATAGTTGGGCGTGTAAATGACGACTTAAATATGGGCGCGTTGACAGCAGTCTCTGAAGTATGGGCCCTTGATGGAGCAACGGCGACTTTTGAGTATAGTCCAAATGATTCCAAGTACTCAATCTATTGGAGAATAGGATTTCGATTGAGTGATGATAGCTTTGTTAATTTTAAGATGGAAAGAGCTGGAGAATGGTATCTGAAAAGAAACAAGGGGTTGGATAAGTAGATAGCTATCCCCAATTACTAAGCGGATGATTGCTCAGACGTATTCGAAATTTATGGCTGGATGTGGTGATGGTTGATCGTTGCACTTTGATACGAACCCACGCTAGGCGACTTCGCCTACAAAGGTACATCCTGTGAATTGAATATGCGAACAGAGTCTACGAGCGAACTGAGTAGATAATTGTGAGACGGCTTGTGATAAGTATTGAGCTCCACATTGCAATTTTGATCAACAATATACCAAGCTGACAAGGAGAGAAAAATTTGAGTATGCCACTCACAATCGTGGCCATCATTGAGGCCAATACCGACAAAGTCGAGTTGATCAAAGCTGAATTGCGTAAATTGATTGAACCAACCTTGAAGGAAGCCGGATGCATTCAATACGATCTGCACCAGGACAATGACAATCCGGCTCTGTTCTTGTTCTATGAAAACTGGGAGAGCCGCGAACTTTGGCAGAAGCACATGAGTAGTACACACATCGCAGAGTATATGAAGGCAACGGATGGTTCTTTTTCGTCTTTCGCCCTGCACGAAATGACCAAGGCTTAGGTCCCGAACCGTTTGGCAATGAGAAGAGGTGCTTGTCAATGGCGAAGAGATTTGATGATCCGAAAGTCAAAGCTGCATTCGATGCCCACACTCCTGCCGTTCGCAAAAAACTCAAACAGATCCGTGCTTTGATTTTCAGCGTTGCCTAGGAAACTCGGGGCGTTGGGGCCTTGGAGGAAAAGCTGACCTGGGGTCAGCCGAGCTATGTTACAAGTGAAACGAAAAGTGGTAGCTCTATTCGCTTGGGTCGGGAAAAAAAGTCCGAGGGCGATTTCGCGGTGTATTTCAAGTGCCGCACCACACTGGTGAATTCGTTTAGGGATCGTTATGAAGGCGTGTTGCGTTTCGAGGGTAATCGGGCGATTCTCTTCAATGCAGAAGACGAACTCCCTATTCGAGAGTTGAGTGATTGCATCGCCAAGGCCTTGACCTACAACCTGGATAAGAAAAGCCCGCGCCTTCGATCATCCAAGGAGTCCCATGAATGTTAGTCGAGTAGTGCCGAACATTTGCACAAATCGTTTTAAGGAAAGCATCGAGTTTTACACATCCTTGTTCGGCTTTCATGTGGCCATGGACATGGATTGGATCGTGACGCTGGCATCGCCTGAAAATCCCAAAGCTCAGATCAGCCTTGTTCGTAGCGAGCGAGAACCGTGCAGGGGCGATGATCCTCTTCTGAGTTTGGAGGTTTCCGATGTGGATCATGTGCATTCTGAAGCTGTTGCACGAGGCTACGGCATCGTCTATCCATTGACTGATGAACCATGGGGCGTTCGGCGATTTTTCCTGAAAGATCCCAGTGGCCTAGTTATCAATGTGCTGAGTCATATCCAGGAGGCCGGCTAATATGGAGCAATCCAAGCCTGTTCACCACAGTATCAACTACATCGAGTTCCCGGTTAGCGACATGGCCGAGACGAAGCGCTTCTATGCGGCGGCATTCGGTTGGACATTCAACGACTACGGGCCCGACTACGCCGGGGTTGTGACCCAGGGGCGTGAGGTTGGTGGATTCCGTCGAGAAGAAAGGGTGACGGCGGGTGGTCCATTGGTAGTCCTCTATTCCAACGATCTTACCGCGTCCCTCGCCCGAGTTCGCGAAGCGGGTTGTCTCGCCCAGGAACCCTACGACTTTCCTGGCGGGCGCAGGTTCCACTTCAATGATCCCAACGGAAATGAACTTGCTGTCTGGTCAGACAAGTAGGAGTAAGAAATGCAATGCCTGATCTTGTAGGTAGCCCGGACATCGTATTGGTATGGCCGAAGGATCGCAAAATCGCCGAGCCTTCTCCGGTGTCTGGGTATTCACTTCGATCCTTGGCGAGCGAGCTAGATTCATGGTGGATCGATATTCATCGCAAAGCCGTTCCCGTGTGGAGCAGGACCATGCTCGAAGGCTGGTTAGAACGCTATCGCAGTCTCGCCCTGCCCGAAGGAATCTTGGTGGACACACAGGACTCAAACGGCGAACCTGTCGCCACTGCCGGAAGCATCGCAAACTCGAAGGCCGAGATTGGCCTAAGTGGGGGTCAGCTCGCCTGGGTGGCCACGATTCCAGACCACCGCGGTTTGGGGCTGGCGCGCTGGTTAAGCGCCGTTGCAACCCAACGCCTATTGCAAGAGGGTTTTCAATCAATCTTCCTCTGCACTGGCGACGATATGCCCGCCGCGATCCGGGTGTATCTAAGTCTAGGATATGCGCCCTACATTTATGCATCCGACCAGCAATCTCGCTGGGATCGGATTTTCAAGCTCGTAGGATATCCATTTACCCAGCACCATGACCAAAACGCGAAACGGGAACGCCAGGGCGAAGCCGATGATCTATTAGAGAGGTGAAAGATCATTAACCTTGCGTAAGGCTCTCCACCAGCATCATGGCGTTGCCATCGGGATCGAAGAAGGTTGCCAGCTTGACCATTTCGGGAATCTCACTGGTATCGCCGTCAAAACGAACAGCTTTGGATTCCAATTCAGATCTTGCTGCTGCGATATCCTTAACTCCCCAAACTGGAACGCAGCCGCCACCCTGTTGAACTTCCTCGCGTACACCAAGACCAACGCTGATTTTTTCATCGGGTCCCTGAAGCTCGCCCCAACCTATGTCATCCAATTTGTAGAGCAGTTTGAATCCTAGCGTTTCCTCATACCACTTGATCGCAGCGTCCAGATTCTTCACGCCGAAGGTCAGCGTTACGTCGCCTTTGTATTCCATGCTCATGGTGATCCTCTGTTTGATAGGTGAATAATCCCTTTCCCTTTTTGAGGGCGTGATGTATGGTAAGTATAGTAACTATAAAAACAAGGTCAAGTAAAAGCGCATGCCAAAGCAGATCCGGAAACTGAATGAACTCACTTCACTTTGTCATCGAAGGTGGAGTATTCCCCTGCTAGCGCTGCTGGCCGGCATGGAGGGGGCGCGTTTTGTTCAGATACAGAGGGCGCTCAACTTGAGTCGACAACCGCTCAGAGACAATCTCGACGCCCTCATGGATCTGGGTTATATCAAGCGCAATCCTGGCCACGGACATCCACTACGCCCCGAGTACTTGCTAGGGGTCAAGGGACAGCGCATAGCACCGGCCTGTGCAAAACTCATGGTTTTCCTCGAGAAAAACGGGCTCGCAGAGTTGGCGAGTCGAAAGTGGAGCTTACCGGTCATCGCAGCGCTGGCACATGGGGCTACACGATTTGTCGACCTGAACAAGTTGCTTGGCGCCGTAAGCCCGAGGGCACTTGCCCTTGCCATCAAAAGCCTGGAAAACTCGGGTCTTGTAATCCGAAAGGTTGGGGGAGGCCATCCTCCCACTGTCAGATATGAGCTTAGCCCTCCAGGTAAAAAGCTAGCTGCGAAATTGGATGCCATACTCGTCTAGGATTGTGCCGGGTTGCTTGACTCCGATGCTGAAATTGTTGAACTCTCCTTCCAGTTTGAACCACGGGAGATTGAAATGGACCTTCGCCCACGTGAAACCGTGATTTTAGCGGAAGATTTCACCGCACTAGTGTCTTGGTATCGAGACGCCCTCGGTTTCAAAGTTACACGGCTCTTCGAAGATGAGTATCACTACGTCAATCTGGAATCCGAATCCGGCATCCAGATTGGGATTGCATCGGCATCGGAAATGGGTGTCGAAGCCAATGATCGAAGTAAGAACACAGTGCTTATGCAATACGAAGTGGATGACGTGAAGGAGTTCTTCGAACATCTGAAGTCCAAGGGTGGAAAGCTGACATTCGGACCGTCCTTCGACGAAAAGGGTGGCTTCTGGTTTGGCGGAGTCGCCGACCCCGAAGGGAATCCCATTTGGGTGGTCGATAAAAACTGTCCATGAGGTCGTGCAAAATGCGCCTGAATCTCTTGCTCACAATGGCAATTTCACTGGGGGCCTCTGCCATGGAAAAAACAAGCATAGAAGACTTCGCATGGCTGGCGGGTACTTGGGCCAGCACCGGGGCTGAGGCTGGATCCGGTGAAACTTGGACGGAACCTGCTGGCGGAACTATGTTCGGTGTGGCGCGAAGCGTGAAGAACTCCCAGACCGTGGCTTTCGAGTACCTGCGAATCGTTGAGATGCCCGGAGGAAGCCTCGACTATGTCGCCATGCCCTCCGGCCGAAATGAAACACGCTTCACTTTGCTGTCTTACTCTGACAAGGAAGCAGTCTTTCAAAACCTTCAGCACGATTATCCCCATCGCATCATCTATTGCCTGAAGGAAGACGGAAGCCTGCTCGCAAGAATCGAAGGTGTTGTGGATGGCGAAGATAAGTCCATGGAGCTTCCCATGCAAAAGCTTGATGAGTAGGAGGCGGCCACCTTCGATTTGATTCTGAGCACTTTCACCTTAACAACAACAAATCGAATTTGGAGGAAGCGATGGAAAACCCGGAGATCATGGAGATAGAAAAGCAAGTTTACGAATTGACCAAGAAGCTGGGTGAGCTGCGCAGAGCAAGCACGGGGGAAGAGGTTTCCAATTACAAGTTTCAGACTCTCGAAGGAGAGGTGTCTCTACTCGACCTTTTCGGTGAGCGAGACAAGCTTCTGCTCATCCACAATATGGGTCAGGCCTGCCGTTATTGTACACTTTGGGCCGATGGCTTTAACGGTATCCTGATGCATCTGGAATCGGCCATGTCCGTTGTGCTGGTGTCCAAGGATGACCCGGAAACACAGCGTCGCTTCGCCGCCTCACGGGATTGGAAGTACCGTTTGGCTTCCCATGGCGGTGGCGACTACATACGAGAACAGACGGTCATGGCGGAAATGGAAAACATGCCCGGCGCAGTACTTTACGAGCGCGATGGAGATCGTGTTCTCCGCAAGAACCACTGCATCTTTGGACCGGGTGACCTCTACAGCTCCCACTGGCACATGTTGGGTTTGGCCGGTTTAGGAGATGACAATTGGACGCCTCAGTTCTCATACTGGAGCCGTCCCGAGAAAATGGAAGACGGAGGAGCTAACCTTCCGGACTAGTTAGAAAATGAGGGAGTCCATAATGGAGTGCAGGTATATCGACGAGGAGAACTATCGCAAGCGAATGATCTCCCTCTGTGTAAGAAGTGTTCTGCCGGGTCTACCCAAGAAGCGGATTGATCGTGCGGTCCTGCTAAAGAGTCTGATCCAACGATTCAGATCGGATGTCGAGTATGGGGAAAAGGAAGTGAACCTCATCATCGCTACATGGCTCGATGAGGTTACGCCGAAAATGAAGTCCGATTTCGTAACGCTAAGGCGCCTATTGGTGGATGAAGGCGTTCTTCAGCGTGATGCGCAAGGCTCCTCCTATCAATTGAAGACATCAGATCTCCGTGATTTCGAGTTCAGCGAGAAGATTAATCCGCGTGAAATTGAAAGCGAACTTGGAAATGTGAGAGAGGATATCTTGCGTCGTCGCCGTGAGTTTCTGGATGAATCAACCTAATGCCGCCAGCCAGTGATTGTGATTTACTCCGAGCGTTCATCCTCATGTCATACTCCGTGTCGATAATGGGAGTGGTTAGAGAGATCCGAACGTTCTCAGTGGCCCCCAATAAAGCAGGTTTACGATGAAAAAGGCCTTTGTGATCGCCTCATTGATCATCGCTTTTGCAGGTATCTCCTTTGCTGCTCTCGCCAATATCGAGAGCGAGAAGGAAATTTCGTGGGATGATCTGCCAAGAGCAGTCCAACTGACAATCCTGGAAGCTGCCGGCGGCAATGAAATCCTCGAAATTGAAGAGATCCGAAAGGGCGATGGAGTATTCTACGAAGCCGACTGGATTGAGGGCGGCGAGGAAATCGAAGTTCAGGTTGCCCTCGATGGCGTGCTACTCAGTCGGGAAGTCGAGATTGAGGATGGGAAAAATGGCGACGACGAAGATTCCGAGGAATCGGACGAAGACTAGAATCGGAACAGATCGTGTTGCCAAATACTTGGAAAATCTGGCTTCTTGACGCGGGAGACCAATGGATGCCGGACCTCGAGACACACCGGTTGTCCGGAGGTCTCCCGTTCTGTCTATCCATGACGGGTTGTCTGTTGCGTGGAGTGAACGGGAATAGGAGTACCGAAATCGTGCGACTTCTTGTGGTAGAAGACTACGAGCCTTTGAGGAAATCCCTTGTGCAGGGTTTAGAAGAGGCCGGTTTTGCCGTGGACTCCTCGAACGCTGGTGACGAGGGCCTATGGCTGGCAGAGGCGGAAGTTTACGATGTAATCATACTCGATCTTATGTTGCCCGGTTTGGATGGCATGAGTTTGATGAAGAACTTGAAAGAAAGGCGAAGTGAATCTCGCATTCTCATATTGACTGCAAAAGACACGCTTGAGGATCGCATCGAGGGCCTGGAGGGTGGCGCGGATGACTATTTGGTCAAGCCCTTCGCCTTCGATGAACTTCTCGCCAGGATTCGTGCTCTCATTCGAAGACGCTACGATCAGGCTTCACCGGTTTTAGAAATCGAGGATTTGAGTATCGATACTAAAACTCGAAGGATAAGCCGTGCTGGCGACCTGATCTTCCTGACCGCACGTGAATACCTACTTTTGGAGTACATGGCTATGAGAGGAGAGCAGGTGGTCACACGGGATGAGATTTGGGAGCACCTTTATGATTTCAACGCCGAGCCTAACAGCAATGTGATAGACGTGCATGTCGGTCGATTACGTCGGAAACTTGAGGCTGGAGGCAGATCGCGACTTCTCCATACTCGCCGAGGCCTTGGGTATCAATTGAAAAGTGATTCATGAACTCTTCCCTTCAAACTTCCTTGCTTCTGCGCACGGCTTTATCGACGGCGTTGTTATTGGTGCTGGCGGGAGTTGCCCTTGATCTATTGGTGGGCGCGAGAATACAAAGACAGTTCGATCACGCCCTTGTCGATCGAAGCGAACTAATAGCATCAACACTTGAATGGGGGCCGGCAGGTCTCGAGTTGGATTCTAGCGACTTGAATATGAGCGAGTTCGCATCGAGGGAGGGGCCTGGATACCTGGAGATTCTCGGCCCCAAAGGCGTCTCTCACTATCGCACTCCCTCGCTTAGTGATGCGAACATCGTATGGCCTGCCGGCCTTTCTGATTCACTCAGTATTTTCGCCCTCCCTCTTCCTGTTGCTGGAGTCGGCCGGGCAATTTGTTTATATTTTCAACCGCGAGTCGAGGAGGATTGGGCCGAGGAGCTGACCGAGAAAGGTGCAGTTCTTCCGAATGCACCCGTTATGGCTATGTACTTGGCGCGCTCCTATGCTGAACCTCTTCAGATGCAAGGGGAGCTTCGGCTTCTACTTGTCCTGGTTCTGATCCTCGTATTGGTCGTCATGTCGGCTACATTGATATGGGCAGTGAGCAGCGGTCTAAGTCCAATTCGGTCCCTGGCTCAACGTGTCAGCCATATGGACGAACGCGATCTCTCCGGTCGACTTGACGAAAGCTTGGTTCCCCGAGAAGTGGAAGTACTTACGGGTCAGATCAACGCGTTGCTGGATCGACTTGAAAGCGCTTTTTCAAGGGAACGACGATTCAGCGCCGACCTAGCCCATGAACTCCGCACTCCTTTAGCGGGATTGCGATCGCAATTGGATGTGGGTCTATCCAAAGCACGTCCTGGCGAAGAGTATCAAAATATTCTTCGTGCCAGTTCGGAAATTGCCAGTGGAATGGAAAGTCTCGTTGCTGATCTCCTGGCCTTATCTCGCTTCGAGTCAGATCAATTCAAAGGAGAGTATCAGGAATTCCAACTTCGATCTCTCGCCGAATCGGTGTGGGAGTCTTACGAAGAGGCCGCTCAGAATAGAAACCTTAAACTGTATTGGGATTGCGACAAGGACACCAGAATCCAAAGCGAAACCCAGCATGTCGAGCGCCTTCTACGAAACATTCTCGAGAACGCAGTTGAATATTCAGACGAGGGTGGCGAGATCCGAATTGGTATTCGAAGGGCCAAGCATTGGGTGAATTTGAGTGTTAGCAATACTGGATGCCTGCTATCGGGAGCCAAAGCCCGAAATCTGATAGATCGTTTCCGCCGTGGCGACTCATCGCGAACAGGAACCGGAGAGCATTGTGGCTTGGGTCTTTCCCTGGTGCAAGAAATAGTGCGCGTCATAGGTGCGAAGATGGAGATCCAAGCCGAAGTCGGCGGGCTCTATCGAATTTCCATCGATTTTCCCCTTAGCGACTGAAGTTCTGGCATAACCTTCCATTTCTCGATGGAAATGTTGCATTTCATCCCGAGTTGGGTTGAAAATACCACGAGATCCATGTGGATAATCCCTTAAGATAGTCCGTGATTCGCGCGGGCGTTTGAGGAATACTCCCCTCTGCCGAATCCGGAGGAGAACATGGAGAAATCATCACAGCGGCGGCGCCTGCCCGTCGAAAAGCTACGTTGGACCTGCGACCCCGCCACCTTGCCCATGGACGTTCACAGCGGCAATCATCGTTCGCTGGAGATCATCGGCCAGGAACGCGCCCTGGATGCCTTGCGAATGGGTTTGGACATTCGAAAGACCGGCTACCACATCTTCGTTACGGGTACCGAGGGTACTGGACGCACTACCACCATCCGGCGGGTCCTGGAAGATCGGAAGAGCAAGGTGGAGTTGGAGGACCTCTGCTATGTTTTCAACTTCGACGATTTCGATTCCCCTCTTCTCATACATTTTCCCTCGGGTGAAGGCCGCGACTTCAAAAACCGCCTGGGACGCATGGTGGCGAGTTTGCGTCGCCACGTGCCGACTCTCTACAAGAGCGAGAGTTATCAGAAGCGTCTGAATCGCCTGGAGCGCGGGTTCCGTCAACTTCAAGAAGAGGCGGGCCGCCAGTTTTCCGACAAGGCACATAAACTCGGGTTTCAAATTGTGGAAATGCAATCGGGCGCCTACAGCCATCCCGATCTTGTGGTGGGTATGGGTGAGGAGCAGCTGGAGATCAACGAGTTGAGCAATCTCGTTGAGCGCGGCGATATCACCGAAGACCAGCGTGGAGCCCTGGTGAACGCTTATGAGTCATTGAGCGAGGAACTCAAGAGCGTGATACGCGCCAATACGCGTTTGGATGAAGAGCTTCAGCTGGAAGCGCGGCGTCTGGAGCAATCGGTGGTTCGGCCATTGATTCGCGACGGTATTGAAATCCTGCGCAAAAAATTCGAGGGTGAGCGAGTTCAGCGCTATCTGGAGCAGGTGGAGGAGGCCTTACTCGAGGAATCTTGGGTCAAGAGAGATGATGCGGAAAGCGAAATGCAGGAGCCTTTCTTCCGCTACTTCGTGAATCTGGTGGTGGACAATACGCGGCAGAATACCTCGCCTGTGATAATCGAAAATCAGCCGGGCTTCACTCAACTCTTCGGTAACATCGAGCGAAAAACTCTCCCCAACGGCGTTTCCTTTTTCGACTATCGTCAGATCAAGGCAGGGTCTATCGCCCGAGCCCAGGGTGGAACCCTGGTGATCATGGCGCGCGACCTGCTTGATGAGCCCACGGTTTGGCCGGCACTCAAACGCGTGCTGCGCAACCAGAAACTCGAAATTCAAGGTTACGACACGCAGAACCGCCAGACCCTCGGCGGACTGAAGCCCGAGCCCATCGATCTGGATGTGAAGGTCATCCTGGTGGGCGACAGCGAACTGTATCATCTGCTTCTTCAAGGCGACCCGGATCTTCAGCGGGTCTTTCGCATCAAGGCCGATTTTGAAACCCACATGCCCCGCACCAAGGGCAATCTGCGCCGATACGTTTCCTTCATTCGAAAAGTCCAAAAGTCGGATAGCCTGCTTCCCGTCAAAGCTCCGGGTCTGGCGTCGCTGGTGGAATTCGGTGTGCGCTTGGCCGGGCGCAAGAATCGTCTTTCCACTCGCTTCTCCAAGCTTGTGGACGTCCTTATCGAGGCAGACTACATGGCCCGCAAGGCCAAGGCCAAGAGCATCGGCGTTGAACACATCGAGGCAGCACTCGAAGATCGCAATCGTCGTTTCGGGTCTGCGGAGCAGCACATGCAGGAGGCTTTCAGAGACGGCACCATGCTGCTGGACACTTCAGGTATGGAAGTGGGTCAGGTGAACGGTCTCTTCGTGTTGGAGCAATGGGATCATCATTTCGGCCAGCCCATGCGTATGACCGCCACGGTGTCTC
>JACKQG010006621.1_pt1 | contig 12103 bp, 8 predicted proteins | sample 8237621 | NCBI WGS metagenome assembly JACKQG01 (sample SAMN15677084, study PRJNA649215) | marine metagenome | biome: marine; feature: Black Sea; material: saline water; isolation source: suspended particulate matter (SPM) from the Black Sea western gyre | collected 2013-06-09/2013-06-10 | depth...
CGCTCCATTACCAAATGACCAGTCTGCACAGTCGTTAATATTACAGTCGTGTGACCAAAATACAGCTCTTGCAGCTTGCACTGGAGCTTCAGAGTTTATGCTTGACGCTTGTGCGTCTTTAGCAGCTTGCACCGGCATCTTTACCTGTGCGTTTGCAATAGTTCCTACGAACATCGCGGCAATTAAAAAGTATACTTGCTTCATATTGAACGTTTTATGATTTTTATTTATCTTTAACTTCGCAAATATAAAGCGCGAAACACTAGAAGAGGATTATTTATAGACACTAACAAACATAAAATAGTGTTTTATTTAGATAATTCGTCTATGTAGTCAGTTATAGGTGGGCAGCTACACATTAGGTTCCGATCTCCGTATGTGTCGTTTACTCTTGCAACTGGAGCCCAAAATTTACCTTTTCTCAACTCCTCAACCGGGAAAGCAGCTTCTTCTCTTGAGTACGGATGTGTCCAATCAGAGGCTGTCGTTTCCTCAATTGTATGAGGTGCCATTTTTATAACATTGTCCACTGGATCAACTTGTTTTAACTCTATGGATCTTATTTCTTCTCTGATGCTTAGCATCGCTTCTACAAAGCGATCTAATTCTTCAAGAGATTCACTCTCGGTGGGCTCAACCATCATCGTGCCTGATACAGGCCAAGAAATTGTTGGAGCATGGAAACTATAATCGATGAGACGTTTTGCTATATCAACAACTTCAACTCCGCACGATTTAAAAGATCTACAATCTATGATCATCTCGTGGGCAACAGTATTGTTAGATCCTTGGTATAAAATATCATAAGCTCCTTCTAGTCTAACTTTGAGATAGTTGGCGTTTAATATGGCAATCTCTGTCGCTTGAGTTGCTCCTTTCGCACCCAGCATTTTAAGGTAAGCGTAAGGGACAAGTCCTATCAAAGCGCTTCCGAACGGAGCAGATGATACAGCAGAGATTGAATGCTCTCCACCTTGGTGTATAATCGCGTGACCAGGTAAAAATTTAGTGAGGTGTTTCGCAACTCCGATAGGGCCCATTCCTGGACCTCCTCCCCCGTGCGGTATAGCAAAAGTTTTATGAAGGTTGAGGTGACACACATCCGCACCGATATATCCAGGGCTGGTAAGCCCAACCTGGGCATTCATATTTGCCCCATCCATATATATCTGACCTCCATTGGCGTGAACAATTTCAATGATGTCGAGAATTCTTTCCTCATAAACTCCATGAGTAGATGGATAAGTAATCATAATAGAGCTTAAGTTTTCGCTATGTTTCTCAGCTTTTTCTTTTAAGTCTTCTATATCTATATCTCCATTTTCCATACAACCGACCACGACAATTTTTAAGCCCGCCATAGCAGCGCTTGCAGGATTTGTCCCGTGTGCACTTGAAGGAATTAAACAAATATTTCTACACTCCTCCCCTATATTCTCATGATAAGCTTTGATAACAAGCATCCCCGCATATTCTCCATTGGCACCAGAGTTGGGTTGGAGAGTAACGCAGTCAAAACCTGTAATTTCAGCCAAATCTGATTCGAGATTTTGTAAAATCTCTATCATTCCACAAGCCTGTTCGGGTGGACAGAAAGGATGAAGTTCCGCGAATTTATACCAAGCAATAGGCAACAACTCCGTTGCAGCATTTAGCTTCATCGTGCACGACCCAAGAGGAATCATTCCATGTACCAATGAGAAATCTCTGTTCTCGAGAAGCTTGATATAACGCATCATCGCCGTTTCCGATCTGTGGCTATTGAAAACTTTGTGTTCTAAATAGTCCACTTGGCGGTAGAGCGTTCCGAAAAACGCCCTATTAACTTCTATTCCTCTCACGATGGGTACTCTGAAAGCAGAACAAAGGTTCGTGAGATCCTCAATGTTCGTTCTTTCGTTGAGAGAAACGCCCACATGCTCACCGTCATTGAAGTAACGGATGTTAATCCTCAATGCATGGCATCGAGCTATTAAAGAGTTCACTTCATCCTCCCCACCTCTTACTCTGATTTTAAGGGTGTCGAAATAGCATGAGTTAACGACCTCCATAGAGAGGTTAGAGTTTAGAGCAGCTGCAAATGATTTGGTTCTTTTGTGAATTCGTTTTGCAATTTCTCGCAAACCTCTGGGGCCGTGGTAAACAGCGTACATCGAAGCCATTACAGCAAGTAGAGCTTGAGCGGTACAGATATTCGATGTCGCTTTGTCGCGGCGAATATGTTGCTCTCGTGTTTGAAGCGCCATTCTGAGGGCGGTGCTGCCATTTCTGTCTACACTCACTCCAATAATGCGGCCGGGGAAGTTACGCTTGTAGCTTGCGTCTGCGGCAAAAAATGCTGCATGAGGCCCTCCGTAGCCCATCGGAACTCCGAAGCGCTGAGAAGATCCAACGACAACATCTGCACCCATTTCACCCGGGCTTTTAAGCATTAGTAGTGCCATAAGGTCTGTGGCCATCACGACCTTAACATCTGACGAATGAGCTTGCGCTACTAGCCCTTCGAGATCTTCTGCCTCGCCATTTGCATCGGGATATTGAAGTAGGCAGCCGAAAACTTCGTCCGTGAACTTCCACTCGGAGCGAGGAGCTTCGATGATGGTTATCCCAAGCGAGTTTGCTCTGGTCTTCATCACATCGAAAGTCTGTGGATAGACTGCCTTATCGACAACAAAGGTGGTCGCTCCGGCTTTTACTTGCTTGCGTGGACGTGCTGAGAAGAGCATCGCCATTGCCTCGGCGGCGGCGGTTCCCTCATCGAGGAGCGACGCATTCGCAATCTCCTTTCCTGTTAAATCACTAACTACGGTTTGGAAATTTAAGAGGGCCTCTAATCGACCTTGAGCAATCTCTGATTGATATGGAGTATAGGCTGTATACCAACCCGGGTTCTCAAGTATATTCCTCCTGATTACACTAGGAACTTCAGTGGGGTAATATCCCATTCCTATGTAATTTCTATACGTAACATTTTTATCTGAAAGGTCACTTACATGCTCTAAGTATTCGCTTTCTGTAAGGGCCTCACCTAAATTAAGTGGTTCCCTCAGCCTAATTGCATCAGGAACTGTTTTTTCAATTAATTCATCAATAGAGCTTAGACCTATGGTCGCAAGCATGATCGTTAGGTCTTCGTGACGAGGGCCCATATGCCGTGAGGCGAAACTTCCTAATTTCATATGAGATAAATATGAAGATTGAAACAGCAAAAAAGAAAGCGCAAAGATATCTTTTATCACCTTTGCAATATGCAACTTGTGAAGATTCTTGGATACAGTCATTTAATGATTGCTCTTGGGGCCGGGGTGACCGCGTACATTAGTGGATTGTCATTGGGTTTAGGAGGAGATATGAGTGAAGCGGCAACTCTAATTGGCGCCTTTACAGGGCTTGGTTATACGGTCCAAAGATTGATTAAAACACGATTTTTCCCTCTTTCAGCTCCTCCTGAAAGGATAGCTTTTATGAAGAAATATGGGGTCGGGTTAATTGTGGCTTGGGGGATTGTGTTCATGGCTGTTATCATGCTTGGTGCAGTCGATTTTTCTACTTCTGCAAATGCTTTAGTCACCTTTCTAATCATTATTAGTATAGCTTATGCAGCGATTCCACTTCGTGAAAAGGCATATTTAAAGTTGCCACTGATCGCTGGTGTTTTTGCTTTAGCGACTGTTGTGTACCCCGTTTTACTTGCGGGGTTTAAACTGTCCGATTTTACTCCAATATTGGTGACGGTGTTGCTTGCACGGTTTTTATATATCGCAGGAATTACCATTCCTTTTGATGTCAGAGATTTAAACATCGATTCAGTGAATATGAAAACGATGCCCCAACAAATAGGGACAAAACGTTCGCTTCAACGAGCTGTGATTTTAGTTGGAGGGTCTGGTGTTTTGTGGGCGGGGCTTTTAATCATGGAAGCTATACCTCAAATAGTAGGTTATAGTTTACTGATCCACGCCATCATTTCTATTCCATTTGTATCTCCTATATTAGCGGGACGGAATCGCAGTGAATTTTTTTACAGTATCGTTCTTGATGGATTAATCTCTTTTCAATTCGTAATTTTGCTTCTATGTTATCTACTATTCCAACAATAGCCGATGCGCGCATACTTGATGCCGCAGATCCGCTAAGCTGTTTTCGTGAGAAGTTCCTGATTCCTAAACACAAGGGGGAAGACACAATGTACTTTACAGGGAATAGCTTGGGGTTGCAGCCTCGCACTGCGGCAAAAGCGTTACAAGCGGAGCTAGATGATTGGGCTGAACATGGTGTGGAGGGACATTTCAAGGCCCGCAATCCTTGGATGCACTACCACGAGCTTTTCTCAAAATCTCTCGCTTCATTGGCTGGTGCGCTTCCCACTGAGGTAGTGGCTATGAATGCTCTAACGGTTAACCTCCACCTGCTTTTAGTTAGTTTTTACAAGCCGGAAGGCACCCGTACGAAGATCATCTGTGAGGCAAAATCTTTCCCTTCTGACCGTTACGCTCTTTTAAGCCAAATCAACTTTCACAACCTCAATCCCAACGAAAACCTCATCGAACTTTCTCCCCGTGAGGGCGAGCATTGTTTGAGGGTTGAGGATATAGAAAAGGCAATTTTCGATGCCGGAGAAAGCCTTGCAACCGTGATGATCGGAGGAGTAAACTACTATACTGGTCAGCTTCACAATCTTCAAAAAATTACTTTAGCCGCACACAAAGTTGGGGCTCTGTGTGGATTCGATTTGGCACACGGAATGGGCAATGTCCCGTTCGAACTACACAACTGGGATGTGGATTTTGCATGCTGGTGTAGCTACAAGTATATGAATTCCGGTCCAGGGGCAGTAAGCGGGATTTTCGTTCATGAACGTCATCACAACTCCGACATACCTCGCTTTGAAGGTTGGTGGGGTCACGACAAGTCCACTAGATTTGAAATGAGCCCAAGTTACAATAGTATGGGGACAGCTGAATCTTGGCAGCTCAGTAACGCTCCTGTCTTAAACATGGCTGTTCACAAAGCATCACTCGACATTTTCGAAGAGGCCGGGGGGATGCCTGCTTTAAGAGAGAGATCATTGCGACTTACTGCTTACCTTGAGAAAACTGTTCGTGCTATCGCTTCAACCACAGGAGCTAATTTAGAGATAATTACGCCTTCTAACCCCGTTGAAAGAGGATGCCAATTGAGCATTGTAGCTCACGGGCAGGGTCGTGATCTCCACGATAAATTATCTGAAGCAGGTGTGGTTGTAGATTGGCGTGAACCCGACGTAATTAGAATGGCTCCGGTGCCTCTTTACAACTCGTTTGAAGACATTGCAAGGTTTGGACACATTCTAGCCGAATCATTAAGTTAAATTTGCAGTATGGTAAAATCTCGTTTCGCCGTTTTCGGTACAGGTCGCTACGGCGCCCAAATCGCTCTTTCTCTTGCAAAGCGTGGCGCTGAAGTTTATACGTTCGATATAAAACCAGAACGTGCTGAGCTACTGAAGGAAGACGTTGCCCTTGCTATCACTCTCGATGCTACCGACAAGAGAGCTCTTATAGCCCAAAGCGTCCAGGATATGGAAGCTGCGGGAGATGCCATAGGAGAAAACTTTGAGGCTACGGTTCTTACTACCTTAAATCTTTTAGACCTCGGTATTCCTCGCATTATTGTAAGAGCAAACGATAGAAACCAGCACAGGATCCTTAAATCGTTAGGGGTAAAAGAAATCCTAAGTCCAGAGAGTGAAGTTGCCGAAGTCGTTTCTGAAAGACTCATTAACCCCAGTATTCGTGGGTTCTTGCAACTTCCCGATGAATATGAAATAGCGGAAATTAAAGCCCCACCTAATTGTTTCGGGAGGACTTTGAAAGATATCGCATTAAGCTCTAGGTATGAGCTTCGACTCATTACGATAAGACGTGAATTTCAGGAAATTATTGATGGAGAAACAACAATTACTGAACATATTATCGGGCTCCCTCAGATGGATACGGAAATTCAGGAAACCGATACGCTAGTTGTATTTGGCCCCTTCAAGGCCGTTAAAAAATTCCTAGAAATAAACGCGTAAAGGCAATTTAATTAAGCCACTGTACTTCGTGGCTCCAATCTGACTTAATTTTTACTTTCTCAAGCATGATTTCAGCTGGTTCTGGAGATTTCCATTGCAGTAAATCAACGCTTCTCCAAAGTCCATCACCATCCGTGTCACCCGTCCATTTTAATTGATATGTGCCTTGTGTTAGATTTTTAAATTCAACACCCTCTTTATTCTGAAGCCTCTGTTTTTTTACAACTTCACCATTTGAAGCAATTAATTCAAGCCAACCCTCTTTCTCTATTTTTACGCTCAAATCTCCCAAGCTTTTCTTTTCGAAAACACTCCATTTAAAACTGGTAGAATCGGAAATTTGGACCCCACCATACCCCACAACTCCACCGGGAACAAGTGTTAATTCAAAAGAGTTTCCCCTTGTAAAATTTCCTTCAACAACAACCTTAAACGGGTCTAAATCATCGATGTAAACAGAATCTAAAAACATTTCTAGACTGTCTTCTGTAATCAGTATAAATAAAGAATCTGCTACACTTTCTAAGGGTCTGGAAAAAGTGAACTCGGCGATATTTGATGACACCACCTTTCCTTCTGGTCCCTTTACTTCTTTGAAAGTTTCCATCTGAATCAATTCTATTTCCTGAAAATTTAAAGTGTCGTTTCCACACCAAACAACATCGGATGAACTCTCGCCAGACAACACCCATAAATTTTCATTGTCATAAAAAATCCGATTGCCACTAACATCAATTTTGTCAGACAACTCGATAGGCCCACTTAAAATAACATGAACGAGTCCAAGGGAATCCCTAGAACTTTTCTCAAAATACTTCACCGCTAGCTCACTTGTAGGCTGCATTCTGAGTGGCATTTCTAGGGTCACATGTCCGTCCACAACTACAACATCTTCAAAAACTGCCAATCCTTCTCCTGAAGTCCAAACATAATTTCTGTCATTGTCCTCGATAGCCATGATTTTATATCGTCCCGAAGGCAGATAATTCAATAGAAACTCACCTGATTCATTCGTTGTACCTACAAATTTGGGCTTTGCCCCTTTAAAAATTGAATCCGGTGAAATAACAGAATCATACATCAGAACTCGAACTCCCGATTTAGGCTCTGCGGTAAAAACATCAACTACAGATCCGCTTATTGAAAGTGAATCTAGATGATCTCCTGTGGAAAATGCAAGAACAAAGTTGTCAAGCGAATTTCCCTCCCTTATATCTACAACCGCATCTCCAAATTGAAACACATAGGTTTTATCTGCCTGCAATTCATCATTCCAAACAAAAGTTACGGTTTTTCTTTTCATAGACCACTGTAATCCTTGAGGGAGGAGTGGTGAAACCAACAGTTGACTGTTGAGTGATTTTACATTCACGTACTCGTCGAATGTCACAGAAATGGCTCCTCCACGATCACAAATCACATTGGTTGCCCCAGGTTTGGGGGAAATTTCTAAAACAATTGGTGCCTCTGTATCCACTCCGCCACCAGAAGGGGTTCCTACCTGAGCGCACGAGGTGATAATTATTGAGACAACAAAGGCCTGTGTCAGCACGAATATGTCCTCAAATAATTTCATTTCTTTTTAGCAAATATAATAACTCCCTCACGTTACGCGTGGCCTTTAGCTAAGCAAGTGCTAAGCAACTGCTAAGCAAGTGCAAGAACTACCGCACCTAACACCACTCTGCCTCTTAACTCTAGAATTTCACGACATTCTCTCAACGTCGCACCAGTTGTTAAAACATCGTCAACGAGAATCACCGGACTCATCTTGCTTCTATTTTTCATGTTGTTAAAACCGTAAGTCTGTTTCAATGCTTGAGATCTCCCGCTTCTATTTGAACCCGTCAAAGAAGCACCGTGCTTTTTGCGAATAAGACCAGCCTCATCCACCTTAACACCCCAAACCTCTCCCAGACCAGCTGCCAATCTTTCAGCCTGGTTGTACCCTCTTTGGAGTTTTCTTTTGGGATGAATCGGAACGGGAACTAAGACTACGCCTTCTGGCGGTGGATCCCAACGGGTTGCGATCCATTCGCCGAGTTGTTTAACCCTCCATGGCTCGCCCCCATATTTACATTTGTGAATCATTGCCCTCGACCCTCCATCGCTTAAACGGAATCCCATTGCAGACCAAACACAGTTCATTCTTTCTTTAAACAATGTATTGCTTACCAAACCCGGTGCATACACCCCCCAATTTACAACACATAAACTACACGCCCCAGCAACATGACCGTAATACGATATAGGCTTACTACAACTCAGGCAGGTCCGAGGAACAAACCCTTCAATCAATGCACGGGCTAAATATGTAATCGTTTTTTTCACTTTATAAAATTTACAAATACTAAGGACGGAAAATTTCAAAACCCTTTTTTAATGATTTTATAATAGATCGTGTTGAACTTGTAGTCGTTAGGTTTGCAAGGTGAAATTTGGTAAAATAGATATTAATCTGGAAGGTGAGAAGCTTAATAAAGATCATTGGGAACTTCCCGACGAGAAGATAGAATGGGCTGAGAAGCTTGACCCAAATGAGAATACTTTAATAAGAACATTGGTAAGGACTGGGGGGACTTCCTGGCGCATTAAATCTTGGAGGGGGAGTGTTTACCCCATGAAAGATCCGATGAGAACCTGGCCAAATCACTATGGAAAGCGATTTGGCAACATTGAATTTAACGCTACCCATTATAGGATTTACTCACCTGAAAAGATGGCTGAGTGGGCTCGTGAAATGCCTGACGATTTCGTTTTCTGCCCTAAATTTCCAGCACTAATTTCACATTATAGGCGGTTCAACAATTGTGAAGGCCCCACTGATGATTTTATTGGAGGCATACTCGCTTTAGGAGATAAACTCGGCCCTGTTTTTCTCCAACTCCCCCCTCATTATGCACCTAAGCACAGTGAAAAATTGATTGCGTATTTAAACAATTGGCCAAAAGAAATAAAGATGGCTGTGGAATTTCGTCATGCCGAGTGGTTCAAAGGTGGTGAGGAGGCAGAAACCGTTTGGAAATTGTTATCAGACAAAGGAATCGGAGCAGTCATTAGCGATACCGTCGGAAGGCCTGACGCTCTACATATGCGACTTACAGCACCGTTTCTTCTTGTCAGATTTGGAGGTTATGATGGACATGATAGTGATGAGAAGAGGTTGATGGTTTGGTGTACATTGCTAAAAAAATTAAAGGACGCAGGAACGCCACTCGACTCGTTCGACCTACTTGTACATACTACAGACAGTGAGTTTACTCCAGAAATTTGTAGTCAGTTTGAAGCGATGATTCAATAGGTCATTCATAAAATACACTTTTAAATGAAACTAATTACGCTTATTTTTTGTCTTTTCACCAGTTCTATTTTAGCGCAAAACACAAGTTCACCTCTTGAAAAGCGAACTTCGTTCCGCCCGCTGATTTTACCCTCTGCTTTTATAACTTATGGATTTATCGGGTTAAATAACGAAAGGCTTAGAGGTCTCGACGTAAGTATGAGGGATGAATTGAGGTATGTTGAGAGAAAAGTTCATCTTGACGATTATTTAGAATTCAGCCCTTTGGTTGCCGTTTACGGATTAAATCTTCTTGGGAAAAAGGGTGTGCATGATGTAAAAGAACTCACGAAAATTACAGGCTATTCGATTGTGATTACAGGTGTTTCAGTCGCTAGTATTAAGTTACTTACGGGGAAAGAAAGACCAGACGAATCCGACTGCACTTCCTTCCCTTCTGGACATACTGCGACAGCTTTTATGTGTGCTGAGATATTATATCAAGAGTATAAGAACGAGTCTATTCTATATGGGATTCTAGGATACACAGCCGCCGCTACTACAGGTTATCTTAGAGTATATAATGACAAACACTGGTTCTCCGATGTCGTTGCAGGAGCTGGATTTGGGATATTAAGCACGAAACTATCCTATCTTCTCCATGAAAAACTGCACTCAAGAACTTTATCAAGAAATAAAAGGCGTTACTTACCGTGACACTTTTTAAACTTCTTGCCAGAACCACAGGGACAAGGTGAGTTGGGTTGAACTTTCTTGTCAGAGCGAATCGGGTCAACTGGCTTGGGGCGAGTTGGAGCTTGGCCTGGAGAAGAACTCCTATTTCCAGCAGATTGAGAAGCAAAATTTTGTTGGGCAATGTTCTCGATGCCGGCCTTAGATGTTTTACCTAATGGAGCCGCTTCTATTTTCTTCCCTTGGCGCAATGGTTGTTCTCCTGCATTTATCGGAATTGTGCACTTCATTAAGAATGAAGCGACCTCAGCATTTACCTTTTGAACCATTTGCTTAAACAGCTCATATGACTCGAATTTGTAAATGAGAAGCGGGTCCTTTTGCTCGTGTCTCGCGTGCTGAACATTGTTTCTTAAATCATCCATAGATCTAAGGTGCTCTTTCCAATGCAAGTCAATCACAGCAAGGACCACTTGCTGCTCGAGAGCCTTCATGACGCTTACCCCCTCGGTTGCAACACTTTCGTCAATATCTGCACTCACTTGAATCGTCTTCCGTCCGTCAGAAAATGGGACAAGTATGCTTTTGAAATCGTTAGAATCATCGTCGTAAACACGCTGGATTACTGGGTGAGCTCGCTGAGCTAAATCTTCAATTTTAGATCGGTAATGTAACTCCGATTTAGAGTAACATAGGTAAACCAAATCATCCGTATCTGAGGAAAGGAAATCGTTCTCTGAAATGGGAGCTTCCATCCCTAAGTTAGAAAGCAGCGCCAAACGGAAATTATCGTAGTCCTTAGACTCATGCGTAGCATCGACATTTGCCTCAACAAGTTCGAAGAACATATTTGCAATATCCGTTCTAATTCTATCGCCATACAGCGCATTTCTACGGAGCTTATAAATCACTTCACGCTGGGCGTTCATGACATCGTCGTACTCAAGAAGTCTCTTTCTTATCCCGAAGTTGTTTTCCTCGACTTTCGTTTGGGCTCTTTCTATGGACTTCGAAATCATCTTGTGCTGAATGACTTCTCCATCCTTGTGTCCCATCCTGTCCATCATCTTCGCCACTCGGTCAGAGCCAAACAATCGCATTAAATCATCTTCTAAAGATGCATAAAATTGTGACGATCCTGGATCTCCTTGACGACCTGCACGACCTCTAAGCTGTCTATCAACTCTCCGCGAGTCATGCCTCTCAGTTCCTATAATAGCAAGACCTCCAACCTCTTTAACTTCTTTCGTTAATTTAATGTCGGTACCACGTCCCGCCATATTTGTCGCGATCGTAATCGTTCCCGCCTGACCGGCTCTGGTCACAACCTCTGCCTCCTGTTGGTGTCTCTTCGCGTTAAGAACCTGGTGGGCTAATCCACGCATGTCTAACATTCGAGATAGCAATTCAGAAACTTCAACTGTAGTCGTTCCTACAAGTACTGGTCGTCCAGATTTGCTAAGCTCAGCGATTTGATCGATCGCTGCATTGTATTTCTCGCGCTTCGTCTTGTACACCAAATCCTCTCTGTCGTCACGTGCAATAGGCCTGTTTGTAGGGATTACCTTAACATCTAATTTATAGATATCCCAAAACTCACCTGCCTCTGTCTCCGCTGTTCCAGTCATACCAGCAAGCTTGTGGTACATCCTAAAGAAGTTCTGAAGAGTTACTGTCGCATATGTTTGAGTGGCAGCCTCAATCTTTACATTCTCTTTCGCTTCAATCGCTTGGTGTAAACCATCCGAGTAGCGTCTCCCGTCCATAATACGACCGGTCTGCTCATCGACAATTTTCACCTTGTTTTCCATAATAACGTACTCGATATCCTTCTCGAATAACGTGTATGCTTTAAGAAGTTGATTCATAGAGTGAATCCGCGCGGATTTGACTCCGTAATCTTGCATCACCTCCTGCTTCCTAGATAATTTTTCGTCATCGCTAGAATCTGAATTGTCTACTGCGACAAGCTCTGTTGCAATGTCAGGCATGGTGAAAAATGCGTCATCATCCATCCCTTGAGTAAGATAAAGAATACCTTTCTCAGAAAGTTCAATTTGGTTTTGCTTCTCATC
>JACKQG010006622.1_pt1 | contig 12103 bp, 13 predicted proteins | sample 8237621 | NCBI WGS metagenome assembly JACKQG01 (sample SAMN15677084, study PRJNA649215) | marine metagenome | biome: marine; feature: Black Sea; material: saline water; isolation source: suspended particulate matter (SPM) from the Black Sea western gyre | collected 2013-06-09/2013-06-10 | depth...
AGGGTTTTAAATTTTGGAAATTCAAATCAACAGAATTCCTTAAAAATATTATTAATTTTAATCATTTCTAAAATTTAAAACGCTCAGTTTGGGTTTTATATAGTTACCAACTTTCGTTTACTGAAACTTCAAAAACCATTTTGTCTTCGGAACCGAAATGCCTGCAAAGCGTTTCGAATATCTCAGTGCCATTTTTGATGAAGTAGCAGTTTTCAAAGACGCTGGGGGCAACCATGCCTTCGGATATCAGGTGGGTGATCCAGTTTTGAAGCGGTCTGTAAAATTCTCCTACGAAAATTTGAGGCTTGTAGTGACCAATACCTAGTTTTTTCTTTACAAAAGTGATGGCATTTTCAAGGTTAGTGCCTACTCCGCCCTTGAAATAAATGTCTGCTTCAGTAGTAACCGATAGGATTTCCTGCCTTTCCAGCAAATCATTTCGGCCCAAATACGCTGCAAAATCCACGTTGGCATCGATGTCTACTCCCGGAATCTTCCAATATACGGCCCCGCAGAGCATTCCAAGAGAATCCGTGGTTTTGGATACATGCGACATGATACCTCCGGCGCTGCCACCGGTAAGGATACCGCAGATGCCCCCGTGGAAATCCTTGAATGACTTAATGCTGTCTACGATTTCTTTACGGGTGTCTGCATCGATGTTCCCTGCTGTTCCGTAAATTGCGGCCAGTTTCCTTGAGCTGAAGGCTTCATGGAATGAGGGTATCACCGAAGACCTCATAAAAAACTGCTTGTACAAGACCAAGTCGCCTTGCAGAGGATTCTTCCAGTGAATCTGCACACCCATATCCTGTAACGTGTTCATGAACACAAGATGCTCCGGCCTGAAAAAGTATTGCTCTTCAGGTGCGCTTTTAAAGGTTAGGTCACTGAGCAGTCCCAGGTCGGCGGCCACAACAAGATAGGATGCAAGGCGTCGGTTGGGGAAATCTTGCAGAATCAGGGCGGTATCCGGTTTCAGCTCATGCAAGAGTTGATCGTACCTTGAATCCATCTTGATGAATTTTTGCCCTTCGGCTTTACTGATGGCTGCGATGGTATTCTCATCTACGGCCCGCTCCCCGTAAAATTTTTCTATCAGGGCGGAGTTCAGATCAATATAAAACTTCTTTTTCACATTTTGTTGGCGGGAGGCCGGTTTGTAAACTTCGAAATGAGCCGTTTCTTTGACAAAGTCTTTATCGCCGCCAACAAGCTCAAGATATATGATGCCATTGGTGTGTCTGCTTCCTACCCTGGCATCGGCGTGTTCCGGATCTAAAATATAAATTTCGTTTTGCTGTGTAAAAAGAGTCGTATGGGTAATTACCCCGCTTCCTGCCGGCACTATAATCTGGTTCACCTTTTGTTCGGGCTGGACAAAATATAGATCTTCTCTTGGAATTATTTTTTGCACAGCAGCCCGAAGATATTCGGGTGTTAGGATTTTGGGATTGGGAGGATGCACAAAGGGCATAATCGGAACAGCCAGAACGCCCTTCTCAAGCACCTTGGTTCCTTTTGGAACAATGATGGTACGATTTGAAATCAGGTTGATGAGTTCCTCGGCAGTGTATTTGAGTTTAGGATTTTTCAGATAAATTTTGCCGACCTTAAGCCCGGGTTTCATCAACTGGTCAATGGTCAGCCCGGCACAGTATTCGGGAATATAAAACCAGAATCTGGCTTCGTATGAAATCTGATCCCCTTGCAACACAAAGCCGCTTAGTTTCTCCTGGTTAATTCCCAATCTGGCTTTTGTGCTGTGCAAGTCTGTTGTCAGGCAGTCCTGATTTCGCAAAAAATACTGCATCTGTTCATCCTCAAGGGATGTCGTGACCAGGGCGACGACTTCGGTCTCATTTGCATACATGATGTTTTCGATCTGGCAATCAGGGCTTTCATTCAGGGACATAACAAAACTCCAAGAATAACCAATTTTACGTCGACATTATCTTCTAATCGAGTGAAAACTCGATTAAGCGTCCGTGGTCTGTTGTCCTTGGTTAGTTGTCTTCCAGGTTTAAAGGACCTTTTTTGTATTATGGATTTGGTTATAATACAAATTGTCTTCGCGTTTTTTATCAACGGACGACGGACAAAGGACAACGGGCATCCGATTGAGCGTTTTAATTGGGGTTATGTTACCAACAGCCTCAACATTTATCAATCTGTTTGTCGGTGTATTATATGTATTTTCTACCTGTCGCATTGACAGGAATTGCACCCTGTGGTTTAACCCGAATATTTCATGAAATCTTTTCATCGATAATTAAAAATAAATGATTCCATATGCTTTGAATAATAAATGGTCAAGAATCGAAGGTAACAAACTGTACCCCAATCGGAAATACTCAAAAGCTGAAAAGATTTCACCTTACAGGCGCTCCCTGAGGTGCCCATTTGCTGCGTTATTAAGGACTTGCAGTAAAATACTACGGCTGCGTCCTTAAATGCCTTGCAAATGAACACCTCAGGGGCGTGAAATATCAGGGTTAACTTTTCGGGTGCACCGAATTTCATTACATCCGGCCGCCGGATGGTTACATCTTATTGATGTTGGATTGGCAATGAAATGCATTATGAACACGCCATAAAAAGAGTTATGGCCTGGGTGGGACTGGCGCTTCTTTTCAACCTCGGCGTACTCTATTTTTTGGGGCCTCAGAAAGCCCTGGAATTTTTCACCGGATACCTGGTGGAGTACACCCTGTCGGTTGATAACCTCTTTGTTTTCATTATGATTTTCGAATTCTTCGGTCTTACCGAAAAACAGCAACACAAGGTGTTGAATTGGGGCATTGTCGGAGCTGTCGTTTTCAGAATGTTATTCGTAGTCTTTGGGATTACGCTGATCCATAAATTCCACGTCATCATATATTTTTTCGGGGCTCTGTTACTGTGGAGCGCTTACAAGATGGCTTTTCACAAAGAAAGGAAAGTCAACCCGGATAAGACCCTTCTGGTACGATGGTGCCGCAAGATCATACCGGTGACCGGCGATTATGATGATGACAAGTTCTTCTTAAAAACGGCGGCCGGCCTCTCGGCGACGCCCCTGTTTGTCGTCGTATTGGTGGTGGAAAGCTCGGACATTATGTTTGCGATCGATTCGATTCCGGCTATCCTGGCCATCACCCAACATCCTTTTATTGTCATCACCTCAAATATATTTGCCGTATTGGGCCTGCGATCCTTGTATTTTGTCATCGCAGGGGTTATGCCCCTTTTTCGCTTCCTCAAGCCCGGAGTAGCGGTTATTCTCGCATTTGTGGGCGCAAAAATGCTGCTGATGGATGTGGTCGATATCCCGACAATGTATTCTTTGCTGTTTATTGTGGCAATTCTGGCAAGTTCAATACTAACATCCCGGTTTATTAAGGAAAAAGCTTAACCATTAGCCTATCAGTTTCAGGCAGAGGACATCGTTTTTTTCAAGAAAGGCAAACAGACAGCGAAAAGTTGAGTCGGATTTTAACAGCTTAGGCGCTGACCAAAGCAGAAATACAGGAACTGGTCACAAAATGTGACCGGTTGGACAGGTTGAAACATTCATCAACTCAACTTGGCGTCTAAACTGAACCCTAAAATGGAAGGTACTTTATAATGACAACCTTGGTACCGATTGAACTTATTGCAAGCAAAATTTACCTGATGCGCAGCGTAAAGGTGATGCTGGACAGAGACTTGGCGGAACTTTACGGTGTGGAAACCAAAGTATTAAAACAAGCGGTTAGAAGGAATATCGATAGATTTCCTGCTGATTTCATGTTTGAAATGACTAAAACGGAGTTTGAAGATTGGAGGTCACAATTTGTGACCTCCAAAAGCGATAAAATGGGCTTGAGGTATAAGCCCATGGCTTTCACGGAGCAGGGCGTTGCGATGCTATCCAGTGTTTTAGGGAGTAAACGTGCGATTCAGGTTAATATCCAGATAATGCGGGCATTTACCAAGCTTCGTAAGATGCTGTCAACCCATAAGGATTTAAAAAGAAAAATTGAATCCATGGAGAAAAAATACGACCAGCAGTTTCAGGTTGTATTTGAAGCTATCAAGCAGCTATTGGAAACAGATGAAAAACCCAAAAAGAAAATCGGGTTTACGGTAAAGGAAAAACAAAAAGCTTACGGCAAAAGGAACAAAAGAACAAAAGCTCTAGATAGCTGAGTTTTCGCGAAGCGATGCCAGCGTTTGCTCAGCTTTTATAACATATTGAATCACTTAATTATTCCCCTTGATTTTTGCCCGATATTAAACTATGGATAATTTGAACTTTTGGAAGGGGTAGGATATTGGGAACGCTCCCCTGATTCTCCTGTATTAATGATCTTTTCAGAGCATGCCAATTCGTCCCGGACGTTCCGTATATCCTCTAAGTTAGGGGGCGTACCGGTGATCTTTCGGTGATCCTTTATTGAAAGAAAAAGTACACGTCAAAGGATAGAAAGGAACCCTTCGGAAGATGACCCAACTTGTTCCAGTCGAATCGATAGTCAGAAAAATCGTCTTTTTGCGTGGCGAAAAAGTCTTGTTGGACAGAGATCTATCAGAACTATACGGTGTTGAGACCAAACATTTGAAACGGGCTGTACGGCGGAATATTAAAAGATTCCCGAAAGATTTTATGTTTGAACTGAGGAAAAAAGAGCTTGAAAACTTGAGGAGCCATTTTGGCACCTCAAGTTGGGGAGGAACCCGTTATACACCTATGGCTTTTACAGAGCAAGGTGTTGCAATGTTGTCCTCTGTGCTGAATAGTGATCGCGCCATTGAAGTGAATATTGCCATCATGCGGGCGTTTGTTCAGCTCAGAAAAACATTAGATTCACATGCTGAACTGGCGCGAAAACTGGCTGATTTGGAACAACGCCTTGAAGGTCACGATGAGCAGATTCAGGCAATTTTCGATGCGATTCGACAGCTTATCACTGCTCCTGAAACGAAAAAGAAAAAAATCGGGTTTACGGTCAAAGAAAAGCAGAAAGTTTACGGCAAGAGGGCCAAAAAACAAACGGCAAGAGGATGAAAAAATAAACACCCTGACCGCAGGGCATGTGTTTTATCCTTTCTGGCTTCCTTGCCCTGTGGAATGCTTGTCCTGTGAAATGCGAAGCCTATTTCTCCGGGGCGGAGCCTATTCATCTGGGGTCAGCAGAAAGGATAAAGAAATCAAACACTCTGTTCTCTCTGTGCCTGGAATGAGCGAAGCAAATGGGCGGTGAAAAAAGATATATCCAATAAATCCTGTCAAAAATATAGAAGCGCGTAACGCGCAACTCGTAACCCGCAACCAGATATTTCACCATTGATTTTTTAATTTTTTCATTTAAGGTCAGGCAGTTATTTTGCCGGACATGACAGCCGTCAGACACCTTTAAATATCGGGAGTTATGCCCATGGTTTTAGTATTAAACCAAGCCCCTCTTTTCGCTAAAATGAATTGAGGGGTTTTGTGTTTATTGCCACGACCTTGCCTGTACCATTAAATTTTTGCCCTATGAAATGTTTACCCCATTAAATGCGGAGATCTGTTTAATTAGGGCATTCGCCGATTTCATTGGGGTGAAAGCCATTTAACCGGGGTGGCCCGGGTCATTGAAAATGAATGATGCTGATACCGGATAAGCGGATGAAGATTAGGCAAACGTAGTCAACAACACCTTAATATCGTATGATAATTTGTACTAATCACTGATCAAAATTTGACGCCGTTCATCTGATTTTGCCTTTCTTTTTGTCCGTCTTTTTAATATAGTAGGATTTAGGGATGTTTTAAAATATTGGTAACGAGAATAAAAGATAGGAGATAATAATATGGAAAGCTTGAAACAAGAGGCGATGAACGCCATATCTAAGATGCCGGAAACAGCGGATATTGACGATATCATGTACAGACTTTATGTGATCGATAAAGTTAGAAAAGGCAAGGAAGCGGTTCAGCAAGGAAAGGTCATATCGGTAGAAGAATTAAAGGAAGAAATAAAATCATGGTAATATGGTCAATACCGGCGAGGAACGACTTAAAACAACTTTATGATTACATTGCCAAAGATTCTAAATATTACGCAACAAATGTCGCACAAAATATTTTTTCAAAAACCGAAATTTTAAGTGAATTCCCGGAAATTGGCCGAGTTGTGCCGGAAATCGGTGATGAAAATGTAAGGGAGTTGATTATCTATTCCTACCGGCTAATTTATGAGGTCGTTCCAAATGGTGTCCAAATCCTTGCCATCATTCATGGCAAACGAGATTTTTCATCATTAGACAGAAATGATTTAGACCGATAATGACTTGCCTTTAGATCCTGTCAAACAAAGCAAATCTTAGCGCCTTTGCGTGTTACAAACCAGCAATTAGCACAACCAGTAACCAGTAACAAATGACCAGTGACAAGTGGCAAGTGACAAATGGCCAGAACTAACCGTTGCTTTTTTTAATTTTATCATTTAAGGTCAGGCAGTTATTTTGCCGGACATGACAGCCGTCAGACACCTTTAAATATCGGGAGTTATTCCCATGGTTTTAGCATTAAACCAAGCCCCTCTTTTCGCTAAAATGAACTGAGGGGTTTTGTGTTTATTGCCGCGGCCCCGAAGAACGGAAGGGAGTTCCCTAAAAACTTAATTAGCACCAAACAAATAGTTAAATTGTATGACCGTCCCAGCCTTCACTTTACAGTTTCATCCAGGCGCTTCTGAAAATAACCGATATTTCGCACCTTAGCCGTGAGCGGGTTCGTTCAACGTTTATGGAAGATTTCAGAGCCTTCATGGAAGAAACGGTTCCGGAAAATCGCCGTGAGTTCGACTGGCATGACCCGACTTACGATCCGGCCGGGATGTATGTCATTGATTGTAAAATCAACAGTATGCCCAAGCCGCTGTTTGTACAGGCATTGCCCGGTGACGATAAAACGCGAGATGCCACCATTACGCTGCTTCAGTTCGAAAAGTGGGGGTTGACATTTCGTGCGATGGCCATTTTTGAGGATCAGGCACAAATTAACCGCAAGGTGCTTGCCCGCTTCAGCGATGTTTCCGAAAAACAGTTTTCAAGCTTAGGTGTGAATCGTGATAGGATTAAGCGTTATATTAATGAAACAATGACATAAATTCTGTGCCGATTGGAAAAAGGCTATTGTAATATTTGTGCACACTCTGCACGAACGTTATGTTCCTTTGAAGATGAAGTTGAGAAAATAATATTAAAACCCGATATAGGGGAAGCCAAAAAGGGGGATCTGTCCGGCTTTAGAGTTCATAAATTTTCTCACAAAAAACAAAAGTTTCTTATAGCCTATCAGTTTCAGGCAGAGGACATCGTTTTTTTCAAGATAGGTCCCCATGAAAACTTTTATCGTGAACTCAAGAAATATCTCAGGGAGGTGGAAGTATGATTACTGTTGAGAAAGTATATAAAGACATTTTAAGTATGCCTTTAAAAGAAAGGGAAAAATTATTTTCCGCCATAGCAAGAAAAGGGTTTGAAAAAGATTTGTACAGTCATGATGAGGTTTTCGATGACATCAGACAGTCACCGTTTACGATCAAAGAGGCCGCTGAATATCTGGAGATTGCTGAAATTACCTTGAGAAGGTGGGTTAAAGCCGGAACTATTAACTGTAAGCGAGTAGGAAGGAACATCGTATTCGACCCGGATGAGCTTAAATCTTTCAAGAAAGGCAAACAGACAGAGAAAAGTTGAGTCGGATTTTAACAGCTTAGGCGCTGACCAAAATATTACCCGAAGGATAATCTTTGATTGAAAACTTAAGGAGCCAATTTGGCACCTTAAAAAGAGGGGCTCATTCAAAATACCCTCCAATGGCTTTCACTGAGCAAGGTGTTGCAATGTTGTCCTCTGTGCTGAATAGTGATCGAGCCGTTGAAAAACAGATTGCCAAATTGCGGCCGGCCGGTTGCGCCGCATCGGTCCGGCCAAAGGCGGCCGTTGGGAGGTTCAATGAAACCCATCCATCCGGATTATTTTTCAAGGATTGAGGAGAACCGCAGGCCATCGCCCTCGGTGATGAAGCAGATCGAAGACTTGCTCCGTGAATTTGGCGAAAATGGTCGAGATCTCCTGGAAGCGTTTTTCGGAGAGAAGGTGTAATTATGGCGCAACTAGAACATATCGAGGCCATCGAGAAACGTCTCTGGAGTGCGGCAGACACGTTGCGGGCGAACTCGAACTACGCCAGCAACGAATATTTTCTACCGGTGATGGGCCTGATATTCCTGCGGCACGCATACAGCCGGTTCCTGGGGGTCAAGGACGTCATCGAATCCAACCTGCCCAAGCGCGGCGGAAAGACGCGGGCTTTGACCAAGGAGGACTTCTCTCAAAAAAGCGCCATCTTCCTTCAGCCCAAGGCCCAGTTCGACTATCTGGTGGCGTTAACGGACAGCGATGATCGGGCCAAGGCCATCATCGAGGCGATGGAGGCCATCGAAGGTGACTATGACAACCTGCGTGGCGTCCTGCCCAAGAGCGAATATCAGGAACTGGACAACAGCGTCCTCGGTCAGCTTCTCCGCACGCTCAATCCCGAAGAACTCAAGCACGTCTCCGGCGACGTTTTCGGCCGCATTTACGAATATTTCCTTACACAATTTGCCGACCAGAAGGCCCACGACGGCGGTGAGTTTTTTACGCCCATCTCGCTGGTCTCGCTGATTGCCAACGTACTGGAACCCCAAGGCGGAACAGTGCTGGACCCGGCCTGCGGTTCGGGCGGCATGTTCGTACAGAGCGCCCGCTTTGTAGAACAGCAGCATGAAAACCCGACCGAGAAGCTTACCTTCCGGGGTCTGGAAAAGAATGCCACCACGATCCGCCTGGCCAAAATGAACCTGGCCGTCCACGGCCTGGAAGGCGACATCCAGAAGGCCATCACCTATTACGAAGACCCCCACGAACTGCTGGGCAAGGCCGAATTTGTCATGGCCAATCCGCCGTTCAACGTGGATGAGATTGACGCCGACAAGGTCAAGAACGATCCGCGCCTGCCTTTCGGCCTGCCCGGCGTGAACAAAAAAGGCAAGGTCTCCAACGGAAACTACATCTGGATCAGTTACTTTTACAGCTATCTCGGTGAAGCCGGACGGTCGGGCTTCGTCATGTCTTCCCAGGCCTCCAGCGCGGGGCGCGACGAGGCCAAGGTACGCCAAAAGCTTATCGAAACCGGTGATGTGGACCTCATGATCGCCGTCCGGTCGAACTTTTTCTATACCCGTACCGTTCCGTGCGAGCTTTGGTTCCTCAACCGCGGAAAGCCCGAAGCGCATCGCAACAAGGTGCTCATGATCGATGCCCGGAACATCTTTCGCAAGGTCACCCGCAAGATTTACGACTTCAGTCCCGAACAGCAGCAGAACATCCTTGCCATCGTCTGGCTCTACCGGGGCCAGGCAGACAAGTACCTGGATTTGGTGGCCGAGTATTGCCGCCGTATACTCGATGAGGGGGCGGGGTGTTTCATCGCACAGGATGCTAACGGCGACCAGATCGAGCCGCTGCCGTTCTTCATCGCCTCGCTCGACACATTGCGTGATGCTCTGCAAGCGTTCCTGAATACGCTTTCCAAAGACGCCGCCCACGCTGATGTGCTCAAGGAACTCGATGAAGCCATGCCCGTCTTCAAGGCCGATGTCGCGGCCTTCCGGAAGGCCGTTGCCGAACAGCAGTCGGCGTGGGCGACGCAGAAGACCGGCAACGGCGAACTCAAAAGGGCCGTCGACCGCCTGGCTCCGCTGGCCGAATCCAGCCGCAACCTGGTCAAGCAGACGGACCTGCTATATAAGGTTGCTTGCCGGCTCATCGAAGCCTGCGAGAATGAGTGCGATGCCCGCGACAGCGATGCCTGGGCCAACCGGGAAATTACCCGTGTCCGCAAGGCCGCCGACCAAGCCCGCCAACTGGCCGTCGAACAGCTCAAACAAGTGCGCTACTTCCTTCGCCAGGCCCGCTGGCTCACCGAACGATTCCCCCCGAAGCCAAACTGCGCGACGTGGAAGGCCTGGTCAAGCTGGTGGACCGCGCCGAGATCAAGGCCAACGACTGGAGCCTTACTCCCGGCCGCTACGTCGGTGTTGCCCCCGAAGAAGAGGACGAAAACTTCGACTTCGAAGAGACCCTGCGCGAAATCCACGTGGAGTTGGAAGACCTCAACACCGAGGCGGTGAAGCTGGCAGACATCATTAAAAAAAATTTTGAGGAGATGGGAATATGATATGAATTTTAATGGGAAAAGTTTGAAGTGTAAAGGAATAGAGGGATATGAGATGTGCAAGTGCCTCTTGCACAAATTCTTTGGTGTTCAAAGAGAGGGTTTGCTTTCAATCTTCACCCTTTACTATTCGCACTTTTTCAGGGAGTTGGTGGTATGAGTTGGGAAACCATCAGGCTCGGGGAGTTCTTGACGCTGAAGAGAGGCTATGACCTTCCATCTGCACGAAGGCAGGAGGGTAACTCTCCTGTCGTGTCATCATCGGGTATCACTGGATATCATAATGTGGCAATGGTTGAGGGACCTGGGGTCGTTACCGGAAGATACGGCACACTTGGTCAGGTATTCTTCGTGCCAGAGGATTTCTGGCCTCTAAACACGGCGCTTTATGTTCAGGACTTTAAAGGCAATGACCCACGATTTTCGGCCTATTTCCTTAAAAGTATCCTGACCGGAACTTCGAGCGATAAGGCTGCCGTTCCGGGAGTTAACCGGAATGACCTTCACGCCCGTAAGGTTACCGTAACAAGAGATCGCAGTCAGCAGAGGGCTATCGCTTCCATCCTCTCCGCCTACGACGACCTGATCGAAAACAACCGGCGGCGGATTCAGTTGCTGGAGCAGTCGGCCCGGCTGCTCTACAAGGAGTGGTTCGTCCACCTCCGCTTCCCCGGCCATGAACACGTCAAGATCACAGATGGCGTGCCGGAGGGGTGGAAGAAGAAACCCTTGGGCGAGATTGCACCCTTAAAGTACGGGAAAGCGCTCAAAAAGGATGTCCGAGAACCGGGGGATTTTCCAGTATTCGGTTCGAGTGGTGAAATCGGGACACACCAAAAGGCACTGGTTCAGGGGCCTGGAATAATCGTTGGACGAAAAGGAAATGTTGGAAGTGTTTTTTGGTGCGAGGATGATTTTTATCCGATAGACACTGTATATTTTATTTCATCCGAAAATAGCAATTTGTATTTGTACTATGCTCTACTTCACACAGCATTCATGAGCACGGATGTTGCTGTTCCAGGGTTAAACCGAGATTTCGCACACAGTCGGAACATATTGTTATCTGAGTCGAAGATTGAAAAACTATTCGACGATATCGTTATATCGATTCATAAGCAGATACATGGATTGCGTAAATACAATGAGAACTTAGCAAAAGCCCGCGATCTCCTCCTTCCCCGTTTGATAAACGGCGAAATTGTGGTATAAGGGAACAGAAGACACAAAATGACCGAAACACACCCAATGAGGTGATACCATGGCAACGGCTGAACAGATCAAATCCCTGATCCGCTCCCATTTGAGTATGAATGCGGAGCAGTTTTACACCTCCGCCTTGCAGATTGCGGCCCATGAGGCGCGGCAGGGGCACGTTGCTCTTGCCAATGAAATCAAAGGGATGGTGGATCAGGCCAGGAAAAAGCCGGCGGCAAGCAACGTCATCGCTTTTCCTCAAGAGTTGTCCGGGCTTATCCTGACCGAGCAGTCGGCCCGCCCCCTGGCCTCCCTGGTTGTGGATGAGGCCTTGAAAGCACGCATCGAGCGGGTGATACTGGAATTCCGTCAGCAGCATAAGCTCAAGAAGCACGGGCTGGACCACCGCCGCAAGCTGCTGCTTGCGGGTGATCCCGGCACCGGAAAGACCATGACCGCTCAGGTGCTGGCCACCGAGCTCAAACAGTTCCTGCACATCATTCAGATGGATCGGCTGGTTACCAAGTTTATGGGCGAAACCGGCGCCAAACTGCGCCAGATCTTCGAGCGTATGCGCGCCATGACCGGTGTCTACTTGTTCGATGAGTTCGACGCCATCGGCGGGGAGCGCGACCTGGGCAACGATGTGGGCGAGATGCGCCGGGTGCTCAA
>JACKQG010006623.1_pt1 | contig 12100 bp, 11 predicted proteins | sample 8237621 | NCBI WGS metagenome assembly JACKQG01 (sample SAMN15677084, study PRJNA649215) | marine metagenome | biome: marine; feature: Black Sea; material: saline water; isolation source: suspended particulate matter (SPM) from the Black Sea western gyre | collected 2013-06-09/2013-06-10 | depth...
TCCTCGCCCTCCAAATCGGGCATAGCACCCATCCCCAAGATGTGGAGGCTTCGCTGTAATGCCCACCTCATATCAACCCTTGAAAGCGAGGCGATATACTCTTCGATACGAGGGAGTTGAGATTCAACGAAACGAAGAGATTCCTCTAGACCGTCCCACGGAACCTCAAACTGTGTGGCGATACGGAGCGTACGCAGCCAAGGTGCTACCCGCGCCCGAAACTTGGTGTCATTTGTGGTCTTGAGTGGGTTTCGGGCATCACCCACAACGGTGTCAAGCACCTCCAGAATCATCCCTCTCCCTTTGGGAACGAATGGAGGATCAACTTTCATCCGGTGATCCATCGCCATCATGAACTCACCCAGATGTTTATACCCACGCATCCCCATCATCTCCAAATCGATGGGGTTGAGTTTTGGGAGGAGTTCAACGACCCACTTCTGCCCCTTTATCCGTGCCGTTTGAGGCGTAGCAACACCCCCACCACACCCTACCAATAGGAGGGCAAGTCCTACGATCGCTACCCGCCTAAAGCGTCTTGCCAAGCTGTGGCGACCTCTTTCCAATCGGCGACCAATCCATAGTCGCAAACGTCAAAAATAGGAGCGTTCTCATCGGTATTGATAGCGACCACAATCCCAGCGTTTGCCATCCCTGCCCGATGTTGTACAGCGCCCGAAATCCCAAAGGCAAAATAGAACTTAGGGGCAACCTGCCGACCCGTTTGACCCACTTGGTGGGCATAAGGTATCCAGCCAGCGTCTACCGCAGCACGGCTAGCACCCACAGAGGCACCTAACTCCCTCGCCAAAGCACGGAGTAGATCAAACCCTTCCTTTCCACCCAATGCCCGTCCGCCAGACACGATTACATCGGCAGCTGTGATATCTCCTCCACTCCCTTCAGGTTTGGAAACCTCCAAAGTCTCTACACCCACAAGGGAAGGCACCTCTACGACCTCTACGACAGGTTCTGTTGCCGGTAATCCCTCTCCCTCCATCTGCCCCGTCAAGAAGAGTGCCGCACCACCAGATACTTCCGAGTGAAACCGAACTTTGCCCCCCATCCCCTGTTTGCTCAAAACCCAAGCACCAGGACCCCCCTCTAACGAATCGCAACCCGACACAATCCCTGCCCCACAAAGGGCAGCCCATCCCGCAAGAAGAGTTCGTGTCGGTGCATCGTCCGCACCGATCAAGAAATCCTCCCCATTCCACCGTTCTGCCATCATCCTAGAAAGAGCCAATGGGTCATCCCCATTCAAGTGGACTACGGTAGGCAATCCCACCTCTCCAGAAACCCCCTCTCCCCACCATATCACCCCGTCAGCATGGGAGATCTTTGCTAGGCGGGAAAGTCCCTTAACATCCGCATCCTTGTGGGCGAGAATATATGGTGCCATCAGAGCCCCTCTCCCTTCAACGCAGCCAATAGGTCGCCTAGCGCTTCTGCCCCACCTAGAATCTTCTTTTTCCTAGCTTGTTCTGGGTAGGTCGTTTCCACCACCCTCCCCCTCAAGCTCCAATCCAAATCTGATTCAGTCAGACCCAAGCGGTCAGCATCAACTGTCGTTGCCTCGGGCGCCATCAGAATAGCCATCACATCCGCAATGCGTGGTTCGGAAACCGTTTTGAACACCGACACCACGGCGGGGGTCTTTACCTGCACCTTTGCTTCAAGACCTCCTCTCCGTTGCCACAAAACTAGGGTCTCTCCTAGAGACTCAAACTGAGTCACATTACCTACATACGCCCACCCCAAGAGGGCTGCAACCGCTGGAGGAACCATCCCGCTCTTTCCATCTGCTGATGACGCCCCCATAAAGACGACCTGTGGATCGATTATTTGGACAGCTCCCGCCAACGCTCTTGCCGTGAGTGTGATGTCTGCCCCAGCCAAACGGTCATCCATCAAATGCCACGATTCCGCACACCCCTTGGCAACGAGATCCTTGAGCATCTCTTCACCCGCCGCCGGCGCCATTGTGGCGACGGCGGCTTCGCCACCTACAGCCTCGGCCCACAAGGCGGCAAGTTCCACAGCTGCCTCATCATCCGGGTTGACTCCTCCTTGGACTCCTTCCCTCTTTAGACACCCCTTATCATCTATTCCCACCTCTGTCGTAGAGGGGACCTGTTTTGCGAATGCTAGGCTTTTCATCCATCCAACTCCTTGCGTAGTTCTTCAGGGATGTATTGGTCAATAGATGGGATGTACGCATCCAAGAACGCATATCCTGTCGCTTCCCTTGCCAAGTGACGACTTACCACCAACCTCTGCACTTGGTTTGTCCCTTCGTAGATTTGGGTAATCTTCGCATCTCGCATATATTTCTCTACAGGAAAATCCTTCATAAACCCATACCCACCAAAGATCTGAACAGCTTGGACGGTGACCCACATCGCTGTATCAGTAGCAAAGAGTTTTCCTTGGGCTGCCATCTTGTTTGCTTTTGCTTTGAGACGGGGGTCTTTGTCGGCAGCATCAATCGCACGCGCCGATTCATAGACCAACTGTCGAGCCGCCTCAATCCGAGTGGACATATCAGCTAACAAGAAGCCCAATGCTTGATGTTTGTTGATGGGTACCCCAAACTGCACACGCTTAGAGGCAAACCTTGAAGCGTACTCAAAGGCGCCTTGTGCCAATCCCAGCGCCTGTGCCGCCACGCCTGGGCGAGCATGGTCCAAAGTCTCCATCGCAATCTTGAAACCCATCCCTTCCTTTTGACCCAAGAGATTCCAAGCGGGTACACGGCACCCCCTGAAGTTCAGTTCAGCGACTGGGGCACACCTGATACCCATCTTGTCTTCAAGTTTCCCAACCTCAAAACCCGGCGTTCCCTTTTCGGCAACGACAGCAGAAATAGCCCGTGCACTTCCCACTTTTGAGGGATCAGAGACGCCAAAAATGGTGTAAAGGTCGGCTACACCCCCATTGGTGTTCCACTTCTTATCGCCATCAATGATGTATTCGTTGCCATCCTTGAGCGTCACCGTGCGCAAATCACTAGCGTTAGAGCCTGCTACTTTTTCGGAGAGACCAAAAGCGATCAGTTTTTCGCCTTGGGCAATCTGGGGCAACCATTTTTCCTTCTGTTCATCTCTCCCCCCCAGAATAATGGGATAGGAACCCAAAGCATTGACCGCATACATCACACCCACACCACCACATGCCCGGCTTAGTTGTTCCACCGCCAACACCAGATTCAGATTCCCTAACCCCTCTCCGCCAAACTCCTTGGGTATCCAAATCCCCAATAGCCCCGCATCGGCCATCGCTTCCTTGACAGACCAAGGGTATTCCTGTTTTTGGTCAAACTCGGCTGCAACGGGTCGGACACTCTCTTCGGCAACGACTCGTGCCCGTTCCTGAACCTCTAGATTGATCTTATCTAACATCTCTTACCTCCAACTATACTCTCCTAAAAACCAAACATCCATTATGCCCCCCAAAGGCAAAGGAGTTGCTAAGAGCGACATGGACCTCTTTCTCGCGAGGAGTACAGGGAACATGGTCCAAGTCACACTCTGGGTCGGGGCTGTCAAGATTGATGGTAGGGGGAATAAATCCTTCCTTGATAGCCAAAATGCAAGCTGCTGCTTCAACGGCTGCAGCAGCACCTAAGAGATGTCCATGCATACTCTTCGTACTCGAAACGGGAATCTCCTTCGCCACATCACCAAAAGCCTTATGGATAGCCGTGCTCTCCATTTTGTCATTGTAGGGCGTGCTGGTCCCGTGGGCGTTGATGTAATCCACAGCGCCCTTCGGAATCTGAGCGTCCTCCAGTGCCAACCGCATCGCAGCAGCAGGTGCTTCCCCATCAAGATTAGGTGCTGTAATATGGTGGGCATCACTCGTAGCACCAAACCCAGCCACTTCGGCCAACACTTCAGCTCCCCTCGCTTGAGCGTGCTCTTGGGATTCCATCACATAGACCACCGCGCCTTCGCCCATCACAAAACCTTCTCTATCTCTATCAAAAGGTCGACTCGCTTTGGTGGGGTTATCGTTGTACCCCAATGCCAACGCTTTCATGTTAGAAAACCCAGCTACCGAAACAGGCGTTATCGCCCCCTCGGTACCCCCTGTTACCATCACATCTGCCTTTCCCCAACGGATCAAGTTGGCAGCATCTCCCATCGCAATTGCACTGGTGGCACAGGCAACAACGGGTGCCGAAGAGTACCCCTTTAGCCCATGGAGAATGCTGATCCAACCCGCGGCGATATTCGTGATGTTTTTGGGGATGTAATAGGGGCTTACGAATCGAGGACCCTTCTTGTTGATTTTCGCTATCTGGGTTTCATGTTCCCACAACCCACCAATTCCGCTACCCACATTGACACCCACCCTGTAAGGATCCTCATTCTCGATCTGTAAACCAGCATTCTCAACCGCTTCATGAGCTGCCCAAACCCCAAACTGGCAAAACCGATCCATCTGCCGAGCCTGTCTGGGGTCGATGCGGTCGGTTCCATCCCAATCCAACACCTCTGCGGCAATCTGGCATCTGTAGTCACTCGCATCAAATCCTGTAATAGGACCTGCCCCACTTTTCCCTTGACGAATCCCGTCCCACAGAGCTTCAGTGCCCTTCCCAAAAGGTGTAATTGCCCCGATGCCCGTAATAACGACCTTCGTCATGAAAAAGACATGCCCCCATTGATTTCAATCACTTGCCCCGTAATAAAAGCACCCGCATCCGAAGACAACAACAACGCCATAGGGGCAACTTCATCCACAGCACCCATCCTTCCTAAAGGGATGTTGTCTAAGAAGTATTTCCTGATCTTGGGGTCTAGGTTCTCGGTCAATTCGGTCTCTATGATACCCGGAGAGAGGGCGTTGACCGTGATGTGCTGGGGTGCCATCTCTCGGGCAAGCACCCGCATAAGCCCCTCTAATCCTGCCTTACTAGCGGCGTAGTTTGCTTGCCCAGGACCCCCCACGGCGGCACTGACACTAGAAAGGAACAAGATGCGTCCATAAGGGCTCTTCATGAGGAGGCGTCCAGCATTCTTTGCCACATAAAAAGCACTATCTAAGTTTGATTGGAGCACTCGGCTCCACTTCTGTGGACTCATGAATAGTGCGGCGGCATCATCTCGAATCCCTGCTGAATGGACCACGATATCCATCCCTTCCATCCAAGCACCTGCCTCCTTGACCACCTTGGCAGCGATTTCAGGCTGCGCCAAATCTCCCCCAAAACAGTTCGCTGTTATCCCTTCTTTTTCAAGACTATCTACAGCTTCTTGGGCTCGCTCTGCATCAGACCGATACCCCAAAGCAACTATAGCCCCATGAGTACCAAGAGCTTGGGCAATAGCGAAGCCTATTCCCCGAATCCCCCCCGTAACAAGAGCCCGCCTCCCCTTCAGATCAAATCGATGACTCATTCTAGGAATCCTACGGCTAAAGGTGGTGCCTCAAGGTGGCATTTCGGTCTTGAATCCTCCCGAGGAGCCATCCCTGCAACGACCTTACCAGGCCCCACATCCAACCATACATCCCCCGGTTGGGTAGCGACTGTCTCCATATTCTGAACCCACTGTACCGCTCCCACGATTTGATCCACCAAACATCTCCTAATCTCGTCGGGTTCTTGGGCGTGCCATCCCCCTGTCGCATTCGAAGCTACGGGCCATTGGGGAGGGGTAATTTCTACACCTGACAAAGCGTCCGCCATCCTTTCGGCTACAGGTTGCATAAGCGGGGAGTGGAAAGGGGCGGAGACAGATAGCGGGACGGCACGGCGGAATCCAAAAGAGGGAGCGACTGAGGTGGCTCGCTGGATCGATTGGGCATCTCCTGAAAGCACCGTCTGAACAGGAGTATTTAGGTTGGCAGCGACCAAACACCCGTCTTCACTTGCCTCCCCCAAGAGTGCCTCTACATCCCCCTTACCCAAGAGAGCGACCATGCCCCCTTCTCCATTAGGCACTGCCTCTTGCATCGCTTGCCCCCGCACCCGCACCAGGTGAAGGGCGTCCTCGTAAAGGAAAGAGCCCGCTGCACATAGGGCGGTGTATTCCCCTAGAGAGTGCCCTGCAGCCGCCACAGGTTCCAACCCCGCCGATGTCCATAAATCATGGAACGCCATCCCCACCGCTAGGAGTGCTGGTTGGGCATTGGCAGTAAGAGTTAGTTCGTCAGCTGGACCTTTTGTAACCAACGCTGAAAGGGAAAACCCAAGCACTTCATCGGCAATCAGAAGCCTCTCCCACGCTTGGGGGTTCCCATGAAAAGCGTCTGCCATTCCGGGCTTCTGGGCACCCTGTCCTGGATAAAGAAAGAGTCCTTTCATCCTTTCCATTTCGTAAGAATCGAGCCCCAGGCAAATCCAGCCCCAAAACTGGACATGAGGACCCAGTCGCCATCATTGATCAACCCATCGTTGAGGGCATCGTTTGTCAATAGACCGATCGTGCCATCAGTGGTATTCCCATACTTAGTGATGTTGATGGGTGCTTTGGCTGGATCTAGCCCCAACCGCGACCCTATAGACTCTATCATTCGACCATTCGCCTGATGAAAAAGGTGGCATCCAATATCATCTACAGGGTCCAATTCGTTTCGTGAACAGATCTCTTCCACGATACCAACAAACTTGCGGATTCCATATTTGTAGACTTCGCGCCCATCCATCTTGATGTAGTGCATTCGGGCGTCCACCGTTTCATGGCTTGGAGGGTTTAGAGAACCACCCCCTGGCATGTTCAAGTAATCCCCTTTTTCACCATCAGAGCCTAAAAGGATGTCATGAATGCCATACCCTTCTGTATCTGCTTCTAACAAGAACGCACCTGCCCCATCACCAAAAATAACCGCTGTAGAGCGATCCGTGAAATCCACGATAGAAGTCATATCATCCCCACCTATCACCAGTACCCGGTTATGTATCCCAGATTGAATGAACGCCGCACCTGAAGAGAGAGCATAAAGGAACCCAGGGCAAGCCGCAATCACATCCATCGCTCCAGCGTTCTTTGCGCCCAATGCGGCTTGGACAAGATTAGCCGTATTGGGAAAGATCATGTCTGGCGTAACGGTGGCAACGATGATCATGTCCAAGTCTTTGGGGTCCATTCCCCGCTTATCTAGTGCTCTTTGAGCCGCTGGGATACATAGCTTGCTCGTCGTCTCTCCAGGGGCACTTTTTCGCCGCTCTTGAATCATCGTCCGTTCCTGAATCCACGCATCATTCGTATCCATGATTTTAGAGAGGTCGTCGTTCGTTACGACTTTTTCGGGGGCGTAAGCACCCACTGCGGTAATACAAGCCCGTCTCATTCGTGAAGACCCCTTTCAACCATGATTTTCATTCGTCTCACGGCATGGAAAATCGCCTTGGCACTGCTGGAGCCGTGACAGATAAAGAAAGCACCCGTTAACCCCAACAAGGGTGCCCCGCCATACTCGGCATAGTCCACACGCTTTCGTGTAGCAAGAATAGGTGCATTGAACGTCCCTTTTAGCCAAGGCGCCCACCATTTCCCTGCAAGGGCTTCGCGGGTTTCTATACCAAAAAACCGAAGCATTGCCGAACCAAATCCTTCAGCAAACTTGAGAATGATATTCCCCACAAAGCCATCACAAACGACGACATGGACACCTACGCCACCTCCCAATGCACGCCCCTCAACATTCCCTACAAAGTTCAACCCCTCTTCTTGAGCAAGTAGATTGTACGCTTCGCGTGTTATCTTGTCCCCTTTCCCTTTTTCGCCCCCAATATTTAGCAATCCCACTTTGGGGTTTGCTTCTCCCGACCAGTTCTCGTAAAACGCCGAACCCAAGTGGGCAAACCCTACCAAGTCGGCAGGGGTGGTATCGGTGTTTGCCCCCACATCTAAGAGAAATGCAGGTGGATGCCCCATGGGGAGGAATGTGCCCAGGACAGGGCGCCCCAAACCTGCTCTCTTTAGGTGTCGGCTTGCCAGCACCACGGCGGCTCCCGAGTTGCCCGCTGTGGCAATACCTTGTGCTTTCCCCTCTGCCACCAACCGTATAGAGACTTCCATGGATGTCTCTTTATCTTTACGCAGGGCAACGAGTGCTTTGTCGCCCATCCCGATAACAGTAGGTGCATGGACGACGGAGATGTGGTGCGCCTTAGCACCTTGACCATCCAGACGAGACTTGATTTCTGTTTCGTCACCCACCAGGATGATCTCCACCCCAAGAGAATGGGCATTGAGCGCCCCACGCACCACGGTATCAGGGGCGTTATCCCCTCCCATGGCATCTAAGGCGATCGTTAGTGTCAAAACAAGAAGCAGACTCCAGCCCCAACGGGAGTCGAACCCGTGTTTCCACCTTGAGAGGGTGGCGTCCTAGGCCACTAGACGATGGGGCCGTGCCTTCGGGCTATCCTACCATTCTTGCTCAAGTTAGACTACCCTTATGACCTCCACAGAAGACGAGAACAAGAAGATAAATAGGCGGAAGGACGCCTACTCAAAAGAAGCACGCCTTATCCATGGCGAGATGGAGACACCTGTATGGGATTACAGCCACAATGTCGTTCCTCCTCTTTCTGCAAACAGTACGTTTCGATTGGATTCATCGACTCGGGGCAATATGGGATTTCTGGAATATGCCCAAGAGAGTGCGGGAGAGACAGAAGGACGCCCCATTTTCATCTATGACAGGCTAGAGGAACCCACGGCGATGATGTTAGAGAACCGTCTTGCCGAGGTAGAGCAAGGTGATGCGGCGTTGGTCTTTGCGAGTGGGATGGCTGCGATTTCCACTTTGGCTTTATCTCTTTTGAAGCAAGGCGAGAACATCGTCAGCCACCCTACCCTTTATGGGTGTACTGATTCCCTTTTCCGAGAATGGTTGCCCCGATGGGGCATTGAGGCACGCCGTGTTGATATGAATGATCTTGAGGCAGTGGAGAGTGCGTGCGATGATTTGACCCGCCTCCTATATCTAGAAACCCCTCTCAATCCCACATTGGACCTCATGGACATAGACGCTCTTTCTGGGTTGGCAAAACGGCTCAACGAGAATCGATCCCCAGAAACCCAGATTCGTGTAGCGGTGGACAACACTTTCCAAACACCTTGGGGTCAACGCCCGCTTTCCCTTGGTGCGGACATTGTGGCTCATAGTTTGACGAAGGGGATTGCGGGTTTTGGAACAGATACAGCGGGTGCTTTGGTTTTTGGTGAGGATTTAAAGAACGACCTCTTGGTAGCAAGGAAAGACTTAGGGGGCATGCTTAGCCCCAGGGCAACTTGGCATATTCTTACCTATGGGATTAGCACATTGGGGGTACGGTTCCAAGCTCAACAATCTTCGGCGGGAGAAGTGGCAGCTTACTTGGAGAGACATCCCAAGGTGTCATCCGTAAGGTGGCCAGGGTTGGAGAGTTTCCCCCAAAAGGAGCTGGCGAGGCGGCAGATGGTGGATTCTGATGGAGCGTTTTGCCCCGGGTTCATGATCTACTTTACTTTGAAGGGAGCGTGCGATGACACCATTGGGCAGCGATTCGTTGATTCCGTAGCGGAAGAAGCGTATGCTATAACCCTTGCCGTCTCGTTAGGGAATATCCGTACCTTGATTGAATGCCCCTATTCAATGACCCACGCCTGCGTGCCCGAGGATGCCAAAGGTTCAGTCAGCCTTACACCTGGCGGGATTCGCCTTTCGGTGGGGCTAGAAAGCCCTAGAGACCTCATTAGAGATCTTTCTGTCGCTCTGGATACCTTATAGTTCACCCCTTACATCCCCAAAGTCGCGGGCTTGTCTTACATCCCCAAAGTCGCGGGCTTGTCCTCTACCTCCATTTGCTCCCTCCGCTTTCCATCGCTATAATGGGCATAGTTGAAGAAAGGGAGACAACTAAATGAAACGATTGGGTGAGTTACTTATAGAAAAAGGCCACCTGACACAAGAAAAGTTGACTGAAGCGTTGCAGGCTTTACCTCGTTCGGGTCGTCGATTGGGTCTCCTTCTCGTTGAAAAGGGCTTTGTTAGCGAAGAACATGTCCAAGAAGCTCTGATAGAGATTACGGGCAAGAAGACGATGGATCTTCATGAGGGGGAAGAGGTCGTTTTTGAGGAGGGGGGAGTCAAGGTGCTCCAAACTCTCGTTACTTACCAAGATAAGGCTCTTGTGATTCAAGGCACCTCAAGTGCTCGCCGCAAGACGACCTTCGCTACTCAAAGAGTATCCCATCCCTTGGCTCCCAAGGGCCCCCTCTTCCTCTTTGGAGGCATTGGATTGGCTGCCTTGATGACTTTTGGCAGTCTGATGATGAATAAGGATGGTGATATCAACATCGCTTGGTCTGTCCCAGGGCTTCTCTTGGCTGTCGTGGGTATTGTGGTGGGACATATGAAGGTCGAGGCGTCCTACCCACGGTATCATGTCAATCTCTACGACCACGGACAGCCTGGACCCAAGCTTATTACGAGTACAGATACGGCTTTCTTAGATCGTATCGTAGTCGCTATCAACAAAGCTGTGTCGGATTACCCTGACTGGCAAGAGCACGGAAAGTTCAAGTTATCCGAAGAGGAGATTGCGCGTGCTCGAGCAGCCCGAGAAGCAGCCCTGAGAGGCGAAGACCTCCCTCCGCCACCCGCACCCTAATACGAGCTCTATTCCTTTTCTAGTCGGGAGAGGGGACCTCTCCGAAAAAGAGACCTTCACGTGTGCCCAGCAAGATATGACGCGTTCCATCATCTGCCACCAAGACCGCGTGGCTTTCGCTAGCGATAAGCCAAACCATCCGTTCCCAAGCACCATTCCTAGGCCCCCAAGTTAGTACAGTCTCTTGGTGGCTACTGAACAAAGCGACAGGTTCTTGGGATTGGGGATCCCATGCCGCAGCACACCACGAAGCACCCATTCCTAGTTGATCGTTGCCAGTCCACCCTTCACCCGTCCATTTATCAAACTGCACCCTCCCCATGGCGTGTAGACAGAGACCCTTTGGAGCATCGCTTGCCACCACGGTTGCCCCCGAGCGAATATTTCCGGCCCGGGTGTAGCAAGGGGAAAGTTCCCTAAGTTCCCCACCAGGAATCTCCTCCTGCCACGATTGAACACACCCCACAACAGGCTCCCTCATCATCACAGTCACCAACAGACGCCCATCCGACAAGACAGCATCATGTTCTACAGTTAAGTGGGCTTGGGTTGTAATGAGATCCATCTCCCAAGGTTCCTCAGCCGAAGCCCTATAGAGCCTCCTGAGTTCCCCATCCCCTGTTTGGTACACGATCCATCTCTTATTCTCATCAGTCAAGATATGAGTCCAAGGGCGGTCGGGAGGAGGGTTAGAGGGCGCTTCTACCCCCACTGCCTTGGTGAACTCAACCAACGCATGAGGGGATGCCCACGACCAATCGGTGGATACGACTTCGTTCTCCCAACGAGACAAACTACCTCCACCCGTCAGAGCTAGCCCTGCGACCGCAGGAGACGAAGTGACCTCAATCAAATGGATCGTTCCTCTATCCCTATCCAGATAAGTGATTGTGATACCTGTTGAAGTCTCGGTAGCAGAGATGCCAGATACATCCGAACCTTCACCCAAAGTGGTCGTCACCCATTCCTCTCCATCGGGGCAGGACAGACCGATCCCTGTATGAGCTTCACCAGGTTTGGGGTTGATCCCATGGACTGCACAGATACGGTTTCCCTCCTTATCCTCAACCAACGAGTGCGGTGCCGTATGCCATCCTTTCCAGATTTGGACGAGAGCGGGAGGACTTGCCAAAGCGGTCGCTCTTCGTTCACCATTCTCAATCACCTTAGGAATCAGCGTCATAAGGAGCCACCCCAAACCGATACCACCACCAACGACCATGACCCACTTCAGGATGGGATTCAGGTGCAGGGGTGCTGTATCAACCCCCCCACTCTCACTAATACCTATAGGTAGAGAATCCGAGGGCACTGCAGCAATCACAATGCGCTTGCTTTTTTCCCAGATATCCTTCTCATAATGGGCAAATCCATATCCCTTCGTAAGGACCATCCCTTTCCTCAAGAGTCTTAACCGATACCCTTGTGCACTTACCGTCTCTAAAGTCCAATCAAACCGGCATCTTGGGTTCGTTTGTTTCAGCGTGT